>OIXU01000633.1_pt1 | contig 12085 bp, 10 predicted proteins | sample 1587921 | NCBI WGS metagenome assembly OIXU01 (sample SAMN03283238) | human gut metagenome | biome: human-associated habitat; material: feces | host: Homo sapiens | place: Peru | collected 2012
CAGACCCGCGCCGGTGTTTGCGCGGTTATCGAGCACGCTGCCGCCGGTCATCTCCAGCTTTGCGCCCGCCTGTACCAGAATGCCGCCCGCGCGCGCTGCGGAGTTGCCGCTGATCGTGCCGCCGTACATGGAGAATTCGGATGCCGCGTACACGCCGCCGCCGTCTCGGCTGGTCATGTTGCCGGAGATGGTGCCGTTGTTCATGGTGAAGTTGCTGCTCGCGTACACGCCGCCGCCGTTTTTCTCGGTCTTGTTCTCGGTGACAGTCAAGGTGTCCAGAGTGACGTTTGCGTCCGTAACCTTAACACCGCTGTCCTCGCCGCCGGTGACGGTACCGTTCTTGATGACCACAACGGGAGCTTCCGCAGCGGTGCGGTCATCGGTCTCGGACTTCTTGACGGTGATGGCAGCTGCGCCGGTACCGGCTGCGTCGATCTTGTGCTGGTTCAGGTCCAGAGTCACCGACTTGTCGATCTCCACGGAACCCGTATGGTCCTTCTGCAGCACGACGGTCTGCTTTTCGGTTGCTGCAGCAATGGCGTCCTTCAAGTCGTCATAGGAGGCAACAAAGCCGTCGTTCTCGTCATGGATCTCAGCGGCACCGGTGCTGACCTCCTTGGAGGGAGCGTTCTCGCCCTCGTCCATCAGGTCGCTGATGCCCTCGTCCTCTGCGGCATTGGCTGCGCCGCCCTCTGCAGGAGCAGCAACCTCCGGCTTCTCCACCTCTTCTTCGGACTTCTCGACCTTTTCAGGCTCCTCGTCCTTCTTGGACTCTTCGACCTTTTCAGGCTCTTCGTCCTTCTTGGACTCTTCGACCTTCTCAGGCTCCTCGTCCTTCTTGGGCTCTTCGTCCTTCTCAGGCTCCTCAGTAAGTGCGGCAGGCTCCGCAGTGGACGTTGCTGCCTCCGTAGCAGCCCCGGAACCTACCTCTGCAGCGGTGGCAACGTTCTTTTTCTCCAGCGCCTCATCGGCGGAAGCATCTGCGCCGCCGGCTGCATTTGCAGCAAGAGGAGTTGCCGCAACGCAGGCAGTCAGTGCCAGCGACATTGCCGCGATCTTGAACTTTTTGTTGGTCATGATTCGTCCCTTTCTTTCTCACTTTGATTTTATGGATCGCATGGTTCGTAAGAAACTGCAACAACAGTGCAACATGCACAAATGTTGCTATCATGGATGAATCAATAATACCACTTCGCCAAGGAAAAAAGCAAGTTTTTGGCAAGAAACCCTACAGGAAAAAGGAAATTTGTAGGTCTCCACATACCGCCGCTGTCCCTCGGCATAAATGGTGTCAAAGGCCAGAGATGACTTGCCGCTGCCGGAAAGCCCCGTCATCACCACCAGCTTGTCCCTCGGAATGGTCACGTCAATATTCTTGAGATTATTCTCCCTTGCTCCTTTTACAAAAATATGATCCTGCATGTTGTCTCCTTTGCGCTGAAAAAGATATAGGCTCTCGGCTCAAATGAGCCCTACCCATATTCCGACTGCTATCAATACTATACCTGCTATTCTGCCTGCGGTCTTTGCCCTTTTGTACCCCAAAAAAGCAATGGTCTCCGGCGTGGTAAACGGCAATAAAAAAACAACAATCCCCATTATTATAACGCCGATTCCCACCATAAAAACGCTCTTTGTAAACGCGCTGACCGCAATGACCAATAGTCCTAAGACTATACCGCCCGCAAAATACTTGATTCTGCGTTCGTCCTTCTCATTTTCATCCTTATAGCTTTTCTCGCACCCATCGCTGCAAAAATCCAGCTCACCCTTAACTTCTTTCCCACAATATCCGCACTTTTTCATATCCATTCCTCCGTTGGTCCCCAAACTCATACCCGCATGTTCCCATCCGTAGGGGCCGATGATCCTGTTGCGGTGCCCAAAATTTCTTCGCTGCCTTACGGCGGCCGCTTAAAATTTTGACCGCGGCCACTTGCTCACCCCGCCGCCCGACACGCACCGCACTTTCAAAAAATGTCATTGCGAACCAGTCCGCAGACTGGTGTGGCAATCCGTATCCCTCGTCCTTATCTTTCCTCGTTTCTCTTTTGCGCTCTCACTCCACGATAATATCCGCCGTCCCTGCCCGCAGCAGCCCCATCAGGTCTTTCGGGTCGCACACCACCTGGTACCCGATCTTCCCCGCCGACACCGCCACCTGCGCAAGGCTCTCCGCCGTCTCATGAAACACCGTGGGGAACTGCTTCTTCATCCCCACCGGACTGCACCCGCCGTGGACATAGCCCGTCAGCCCCAAAAGCTCCTTCTGCGGCAGCATGGCTACGGACTTCTCCCCCACGGCCTTGGCCGCCTTTTTCAGATCCAGATTCTCCGCCACGGGGATGTCAAACACATAGTATCCCCCCGATGCGCCCTTGCACACCAGCGTCTTAAATACCATTTCCACATCCAGCCCCACGGCCTTGGCCACGCTCACCCCGTCAATGGGGTCGCCCTCCCCGTGGGGGTAGGTCTTGGCGGTGTACGCGATCTTTTTCTGCTCCAATGTCCGCATGACATTGGTTTTTTCCTCTTTATTCTTTGCCATAACCGTCCTCCTTATGTCAAGGCTCGTATGCCCTCCAGTGCCAGCAGATGCGCCGGATAAAACGCATAAAACGCCCAGCGCCACCGGCCTTTCACGCCTGCTTCTCCGTTGTATGTCCAAATGAGCGGCAAAGCCAGCACCGCCAGCTCCTGTATGGGCACCTCCGCGCCAAATACCGCCGCCTTCATGCTGCCTATGCACACGCCGTTCAGCACCGCCATGCCCGCAAGCAGCCACAGCCTCGCGTATTTCCCGTCCCTGCACAGATAAAACAGCGCCACGGTCAGAACGCCCCAGCCGCCGTAGTCCACCCGCAGCAGCTGCCCCGCGGCAAAGCCCGCCGCCAGCACCGCCGCCGCGCCCAAATACCGCACGGCACCGTCCCATCGCCGCAGCTCGTCCAGCCCCCGCAGCGCAAGCAGCGCTATGCAAAAGGTCAAAAGCACGTTCTGCCTGTCCGGATCCCATACGCTGCCGCCGGTCAAATCAAACGGCACCTCCGCGATGACCGCAAACACCGCCATCCGCAATAGGTATTTCCAAAAATTTCGGGTGCGGGCGTAGCCCTCCGCGATGAAAAACGCAAACAGGGGAAAGGCCAGCCGCCCCATGCACCGCAGCGCCAGCACCTCCGGCAGCAAAATGCTCCCCACATGGTCTGTAAGCATCAGCGCCGCCGCGATCAGCTTCAGCGCCCCGCCGTCAAGCCCTCTGCTTCGCTCCATCCGCTTCCTTTCCGCCTGCCAGCAGCGCCACCGCTCCCAGCACGCACGCAATGCCCGCCACCGTCCACACCGTCAGCGCCTCGTGGAACACCACCACGCCCATCAGCGTTTCCATCATCGGTTCAATGTTGGTGATAATGGAGGCTTTTCCGCTCTCCACGCCCTCCAGACCCTTTGTGTAAAAATAGTACGGCAGCGCCGTGGACACGATCACCACCAGCACGCAGCCCCACACGCCCTCCGGCTGCCGCAGCACCGGCAGCAGCGCCGGAATATCCGCGAAGAATATCGACCCCAGCCCCGCGAACACGAAGGTCCAGTAGATCATGGTGTAGCTCTCGTAGTGCGCCAGCCCGTAGTGGGCAAACACCGTGTAGCTGGCGTAGGTCAGACCCGAGGCCACGCCCAGGGCAATGCCCGTCCAGGAGGCGGAGGCCTCCCCGCTCAATATGCCGCTGACCAGCACGCACCCCAGCAGCGACACCGCCAGCGCCGCCAGCTTCCGCTTCGTCAGCGGCGTTTTCCACAGAACAGCGGAAAACAGCACCACGAACGACGGCGCCAGATACAGCAGCACCGCCGCCACGGACAGCGAGCACATGGTCTGGCACTGAAAATACACGATGCTCAGCAGCAAAATGCTCACAAGCCCAGACGCCATGAAAATGGGCAGGTGCTTCAGCTTGATGCGGAACACCTCCCGATGCAGCAGAGCGAACACAATGGTCAGCACCACCAGCGTCCCGAAGTTCCGCACGAATACCCGATTCCCCAGCTCCATGCCCGCGTGGGTCAGCAGGCGGTTGGAAAACCCGATGCAGCCCCAGCACACGGCGCTGAGGATGATAAACAGATAGGATATGCTCTTTTTCACAGGCTTGCCTCGCATTTTTTCTTTCTCTTTTTCCCCGCCGTCGGCCGCCGCCGGACATACTCCTCCACCGAAAAGTCCTCTATGGGGCTGTCCGCCCGCAGGTACAGCGGGTGGTGGGGATGCCCCGCCGCCGACGCTTTTCCGCACTTCACCCATCGGGCGCCATGCTCCTGCCCGATGGCGATCATGTCCTGCAGGCAGTCCCACAGATAGTCCCGTTTTTCAATGATGGTTCCCCAGGCCGCCCACACCACCGGCCGCTCCGACAGCGACAGGATGTAGTCAAAAGCCGCCATGTTCTCCCGATGCAGCTCCTCGTTCAGCGTCCATTCCATGTCGTCCGGCGAGGTGGCTCGCTGGGCGTACACGTTGAACATGATGAACGAGTCAAACCCGTTTCCCAGCGCAATGCGCTCCACGCTTTTCAGCGTAGGATCCAGCGCATTCGGTCGGGCGGTAGAGGGGTTGATGCCGATGCAGATGAGCGGCCGCTCCCCCCGCGTGCCCAGAATATACCGGTACTCCGTGTAGGTGTTCGGCACAAACAGCCACTTCTCCGCGTCGTATTCCTCGTTCGGCTCCAAAGCCCGCCGGAGCTGCTCGGCAAAGCCGATGTCCCCCAGCGTGCGTATATCCATGGTCGGTATGTGCTGCATACTGCCTCTCTTTCTTTATCAGCGTGTCTAAAAAAGCCTCGCAGAGTTTGCCGCCCGCAGGCGGCAAAAAATCAAATCATTTTCTCTCGCGACATGTGCGTGAGAGAAAATACTTCTCAGGCTGCAAGTGTGGAATTTTTGCGCACCGCGCAAAAATTATGCGCGCAGCAGACTGCAATCTTTTTGGCAGAAAAATCGAAGATTTTTCGCCAGGTCCTTTATTTCTGCCCCCGCAGCTCAATGATCTGGTCGCGGAGCAGCGCGGCGTATTCAAACTCCAGCATCTTGCTGGCTTCCTTCATTTCCTTCTCCAGGCGGCGGATGGTCTCCTCCCGCTCCGCCTCCGTCAGCTTGCGGCGGGACGTCTTTTTCTCCTCCTCCGCCGAGTGGGAAATTTCCAGCACCTTCCGCACGCTCTTTCGTATGGTCTTGGGCACGATGCCGTGGGCTTTGTTGTACTCGTCCTGCTTTTTCCTTCGGCGCTCCGTCTCCGTGATAGCCGCCTTCATGGACGGGGTAACGGTGTCCGCGTACAGCACCACCAACCCCTCGGCGTTTCGGGCCGCTCGGCCGATGGTCTGGATGAGGCTGGTCTCGCTGCGCAAGAACCCCTCCTTGTCGGCGTCCAGAATGGCCACCATGGACACTTCCGGCAGGTCAAGCCCCTCCCGCAGCAGGTTGATGCCCACCAGCACGTCAAATTCGCCCAGCCGCAGATCGCGGATCAGCTCCATCCGCTCAATGGTGGCAATGTCTGAGTGCATATACCGCACCCGCAGCCCCAGTCCCTTCATGTGGTCGGTGAGATCCTCCGCCATGCGCTTGGTGAGCGTCGTCACCAGCACCCGCTCGTCCCGCTGCGCCCGCACGCGGATCTCCTCCACCAGGTCGTCGATCTGGCCGTTCACAGGCCGCACCTCCACCCTCGGATCCAGCAGACCCGTAGGCCGGATCACCTGCTCCACGATCTGGTCGGCGCCGTCCTTTTCGTAGTCCCCCGGCGTGGCGGACACAAACACCGCCTGCCGGAACCTCTCCTCGAACTCCTCAAATTTCAGCGGCCGGTTGTCAAAGGCGCAGGGCAGCCGGAACCCGTAGTTCACCAGGCTCTCTTTTCTGGCGCGGTCGCCGTTATACATAGCCCGCACCTGGGGCAGCGTCACGTGGCTCTCGTCCACGAACAGCACGAAATCCTCCGGAAAATAGTCCAGCAGCGTCATGGGCGGCGAGCCGGGTTCCCGTCCGGAAATAACGCGGCTGTAGTTCTCAATGCCCGTGCAGTAGCCCAGCTCCCGCATCATCTCCACGTCGTAGCGGGTGCGCTGGTCAATGCGCTGCGCCTCAATGAGCTTGCCGCTATCTTCGAAAAACTTCTTCCGCTCCGCCAGTTCTTTTTCAATTTCCTCCGTAGCCCGCGCCATTTTCTCCTTGGTGGTCACATAGTGGCTGGCGGGGTAAATAGCCACGTGGTCAATGATGCGCTGCGCCTGTCCCGTCACGGGGTTAAACTCGCTGATGCGGTCGATCTCATCCCCGAAATACTCCACCCTTATGGCGTACCCGTTGGCGTACACCGGGTAAATCTCCACCGTGTCCCCCCGCACCCGAAACATGTTGCGCTCAAAGGCGATGTCGTTTCGCTCATAGCGAATTTCCACCAGCTTGCGCAGCAGCTGCTCCCGTGGGTATTCCTTCCCCTGCCGCAGAGAAATGACCATGTTGGCGTAGTCGATGGGGTCGCCCAGTCCGTAGATGCACGAAACCGACGCCACCACGATCACGTCCCGCCGCTCAAACAGCGCCGCCGTGGCGCTGTGGCGCAGCCGCTCGATCTCTGCGTTGATGGACGCGTCTTTTTCAATAAAAGTGTCCGTGTGGGCTATATACGCCTCCGGCTGGTAGTAGTCGTAATAGGACACGAAGTATTCCACGGCGTTTTCCGGAAAAAACTCCCGAAACTCCTCGCACAGCTGCGCCGCCAGCGTCTTGTTGTGCGCCAGCACCAGCGTCGGCCGCTGCACCTTCTCAATGACCTTGGCCATGGTGTAGGTCTTCCCGCTGCCGGTAACGCCCAGCAGCACCTGCTGACGCAGGCCGGCCTCCAGTCCCTCCGCCAGCTTTTCAATGGCCTGCGGCTGGTCGCCGGAGGGGGTATATTCAGACACGACTTTGAACCTCGGCATACGTTTTCTCCTGTCATTGCTTAGTAGCATGGTATCTTATTATTGTACCACATTTATAAAATATGTAAATAAGAATTTTAAAACAAATGTTCTGTTTTTGAGTTTTTCCCTCCAAAAAACAGGAGCGCCCCCCGCACCCTCCGTAGGGGGCGATGCCCACATCGCCCCACCCGTCACCCACCGCACCTCTTGCCTTACTTCCGTAGGGGGCGGCGCCCCCTACGCCCCGCCCGTAGCTACTACTTGTTATCCGTAGGGCGGGGTGCCCTCACCCCGCCGCCGTCCACGCACCGCACCTCCCCAAAAAAACTGTCATTGCGAGCCAGTGCGCACACTGGCGTGGCAATCCGTCCTCCCCCCGCACCGCACTCCTTGCCCCGCGTAGGGGCGGGGTTCTACCCCGCCCACCTGCACCGCACCTCCTGTTACCCCCTGTAGGGCGGCACCCATGTGTGCCGCCGCCCGTCCACGCACCGCACCCCCGCACCCTCCGTAGGGGGCGATGCCCACATCGTCCCGCTCGTCATCCGCCGCACCTCTTGCTTTGCCTCCGTAGGGGGCGGCGTCCCCGACGCCCCGCCCGCAGGTACTTCTTGTTATCCGTAGGGCGGGGTGACCACACCCCGCCGCCCGACCACGCACCGCACCCCCGCAAAAAAACTGTCATTGCGAGGAGCGCAGCGACGTGGCAATCCGTAATACCCCCCGCACCGCACTCCCCTTATACCCGCAAAAAGGGCTGCCCGCAGGCAGCCCTTCCTTTTCCTTAATCCCTATAGCAGCATCCCGCTGGCGGCCATGGATACATAATCCTCGTCCGCCACCACGATGTGATCCACCAGCTGAATGTTCATGGTGCGCAGCGCGTCCCGAATGTACCGCGTGGTGGAAATATCCTCCCGTGATGGCAGCGCCACCCCGCTGGGATGGTTGTGGGCCAGCACCACGCCCACGGCTCCCGCTCGCAGGGCGTATTCCACCACCTGCCGCACGCTCACAGCCGCCATGCTCACGTCGCCCTCCGCCAGACAGCGGGAGGACAGCACCTTTCCCTTGCCGTCCAGACACACCTGCCACAGCATCTCCTTGCGGCTGCCACCAAGCAGCGCCGTAAAATATTCGCCGCACTTGTCCACGGAGTTTAGGATCTTCTCCTTTGTGTCCTGCGCCGCCCGCCGCCGCAGCATAGTCACCAGCTTCACCAGCAGCGCCGCGTGCTCGCCCATGCCCTGCACGCAGGCCAGCTCCTGCGGCGAGGCCGACAGCACCCCCTGCAGCGAGCCGAACTGTTCCATGAGCCGGTGCGCCAGCTCGTTGGTGTCACGCCTTGGAATGGCATAGTACAGCAGCACCTCCAGCAGCTCATGGTCGGCAAAGCTCTGCTCGCCGTTTTCCAGCAGCTTTTTCTTCATTCTGGCGCGGTGTCCGTCGTGAACGCCTCCCATGCTCTCCCTCCTTCCGCCGTTAGCACTATCCGGAAAAGTATACCATGAAACCCGCCCATTCTCAAGTATTCTCCCCAAAAACCCGCAAAAACACGCAACTTTTGCAAGCATTGCCCCTTCCCCTATCGTTTTGCACAATTTTGCCCCTCATTTTTTGGCGCGTCCCGCCGGCGAAAAGATTGTTAAAACTATTGCAATCTCGCCGGACTATGATAAAATATTTTTGCTCTGCATTTTTTTGTGCAGCACAGAGAAAGAAAGACAATTCATCAGCAAGGAGAAGAAGCAATGAGCATGAACGAGCGCCTTGCCCGTGTGGGCGAGATCATTGATGCCCATGGGGCACAGCCCAGCCAGTTGATCGCCATTTTGCAGGACACGCAAATGACCTTCAACTACCTCAGTCAGGAGGACATGACCCTCATCGCCGACCGCCTCGGCATCAGCACGGCCAAGGTCTACAGCGTGGCCACATTTTATGAAAATTTCTCTCTGGAGCCAAAGGGCAAGCACATCATCCGCGTGTGTGACGGCACGGCCTGCCATGTCCGCAAGTCCCAGCCCATCTATGACGCCATCCACGACTATATGCAGCTCACCGGCAAGCGCAAGACCGACGCCGACGGTCTGTTCACCCTTGAGACCGTAGCCTGTCTGGGTGCCTGCGGCCTGTCGCCGGTGCTCACCATCGACGGCGAGGTTCACGCCAAAATGACGCCGGATTCCGCTCTGGCACTGCTGGATTCCATTCGCAGAGAGGAGGGTCTTGCCAAATGAGTGTTCTCACCCGAGAGGGCTTCCACGCCCTGCAGGCGCAGGCGGCCGACGCCTTAGCGCGCAGCAAGTCCGCCCTGACGGTGCTCATCTGCGCCGGCACGGGCTGCATCGCCAGCGGCTCCATGAAGGTCTATGAAAACCTCCGCACCGAGTGTCAGGAGCGCGGCCTCAGCGTCTATGTGGGTCTCACCCACCACGGCGAGGAGGAAAAGAGCCTACATATCAAGATGAGCGGCTGCCACGGCTTCTGTGAAATGGGCTGCCTTGTCCACATCGAGCCGCTGGGCGTCATGTACGTTCGCGTCAAGCCCGAGGACTGCCACGAGATCGTGGAGCGCACCCTGCTGGGCGGCGAGATCATTGAGCGCCTGACCTACCATCAAAGCGGCGTTTCCTACCCCCGTCAGGAGGATATTCCCTTCTATAAAAAGCAGCACCGCGTGGTGCTGAAGGGCTGCGGCGACTGCGATGCCGAGAATCTGGAGGAGTACATCGCCAAGGACGGCTACCGCGCCTTTGAAAAAGCCCTGTTCGACATGACGGACGAAGCCATCTGCCGCGAGATTTCCGATTCCGGTCTCCGTGGTCGGGGCGGCGGCGGCTTCCCTGCCGGGCGCAAGTGGGAGAGCGTGCGCAAGAATATCTCCGATGTAAAATACATCGTCTGCAACGGCGACGAGGGCGATCCCGGCGCATTCATGGATCGCTCCATCATGGAGGGCAACCCCCACTCCGTCATTGAGGGCATGATGATCGCGGGCGTGGCCACCGGCGCCACCGAGGGCTACATTTACGTCCGCGCCGAGTACCCCCTGGCCGTGGAGCGCCTGCAGGTGGCCATCGACAAGGCCACCCAGCTGGGTCTTCTGGGCGATAACATCATGGACTCCGGCTTCAGCTTCCATATGCATATCAACCGGGGTGCCGGCGCCTTCGTCTGCGGCGAGGAGACGGCGCTGCTCAACTCCATCGAGGGTCAGCGCGGTATGCCGCGCCTCAAGCCGCCGTTCCCTGCGCAGTCGGGATATATGAGCAAGCCGTCGAACATAAACAATGTTGAGACATTTGCGAATGTAACATGGATAATCAACAACGGCGGAGAGGCGTTTGCCGCTATAGGCACCGAGACCAGCAAAGGCACAAAAGTTTTTGCGCTGACAGGCAAGATTAAGCGCGGCGGACTCGTTGAAATACCGATGGGCAAGACGCTCAGAGATGTTATTTTTGATATCGGCGGCGGAATACGCGGCGGCAAAGAGTTCAAGGGCGTTCAGCTCGGCGGTCCGTCCGGCGGATGCATCCCCGCGCGGCTTGCCGACACGGTTATAGACTACAAGGCTCTTTCGGCAACGGGCGCGATAATGGGCTCGGGCGGAATGGTCGTTATGGACGAGAGCACCTGCATGGTGCGCATGGCAAAATTCTTTCTCGATTTCACAACAAACGAGTCGTGCGGGAAGTGCGTCCCCTGCCGCATCGGCACTATGCGCCTCAGGGAGACTCTTGAACGGATATGCCAAGGCAATGGCAGAGACGGAGATATCGAGCTGCTCGAAGAGCTGTGCGCTCAGATAAAGGACGGCTCGCTCTGCGGACTCGGTCAGACGGCTCCGAATCCCGTATTAACTACGCTCAGATATTTTCGCGACGAATATGAGTCGCACATAAAGGAGCACCGCTGTCCCGCCGGCGAATGTCCCGAGCTTATAAGCTATCATATAGACGCGGACAAATGCCGCGGCTGTACGCTGTGCGGCAAAAAATGCCCCGTGGGTGCAATATCCGGCGAGGTTAAGAAGCCGCATATAATAGACGGCGAAAAGTGCATAAAGTGCGGCAGCTGCAAGGCCGTTTGCCGCTTTGACGCTATATTCGTGAAGTGAGGAGGTGTGACGATGAAAGAGTATATTACCATGAAGATTGACGGAAAAACCGTTAAAACAGAAAAGGGCTCGACCGTGCTTGAAGCCGCGAGAAAGGCGGGCGCTGACATTCCGACTCTCTGCCATGACGAGCGGGTCAAGCCATACGGCGCATGCGGAATGTGCGTTGTAGAGTGCAAGGGCAGTCCGAAACTGATGCGCTCCTGCGCCATTGAAGCCGCCGACGGAATGGAAATTATAACGGAGTCAGACAGAATAAACAGGGCGAGAAGATTCTCGCTCGAAATGCTGCTTTCGGATCACACCGGAGACTGCAAAGCCCCATGTTCTCTCGCCTGCCCAGCGGGCACCGACTGCCAGGGTTATGTCGGACTTATTGCAAACGGCGGAAACGCACAGGCTCTGTCGGTAATAAAAGGCAGGATTCCCCTGCCCGCATCAATAGGCAGAGTATGTCCGCATCCGTGCGAGAAAAAGTGCAGACGCGGACTCGTTGAAGAGCCTATATCTATAGCCGCGCTCAAGGCTTATGCGGCAGACCGCGACCTTGAAAGCGGAAATATATTCATGCCCGAAGTTGCCAAATCAACGGGCAAAAAGGTCGCGATTATAGGCGGCGGTCCGGGCGGAATATCGGCGGCATATTATCTTGCGATAAAAGGACACGGCGTTACTGTTTTCGATATGATGCCGAAGATGGGCGGCATGCTCCGCTACGGCATACCGCAATACAGACTGCCGAAAGAAGTGCTTGACAAGGAATTGGCGCTCGTTGAAAAACTCGGCGTTGAGTTCAGAAATAATATAAAAATCGGCAGAGATATCACTCTCGATGAGCTGAAAAACGAATATGACGCGATTATAGCCGCCCCGGGCGCATGGTCAAGCACGAAAATGCGCGTTGACGGTGAGGACGCGCAGGGCGTGTTCGGCGGAATAGATTTTCTGCGCTCGGTGATACTCGGCTCCCCCGCCGATATCGGAAAAAGTG
>OIXU01000634.1_pt1 | contig 12084 bp, 11 predicted proteins | sample 1587921 | NCBI WGS metagenome assembly OIXU01 (sample SAMN03283238) | human gut metagenome | biome: human-associated habitat; material: feces | host: Homo sapiens | place: Peru | collected 2012
CCCGTCTTGCGTGCAATCTCGATGGCGAACGACGAGCCCGGCTGACCGATGGCGAGCTGGAAGAGCGGTCGCATCTCCGGAGGAACGCCGGGAAAAAGCGGAACAGCTCAGGGTGATCCCGGAAAAGAAGCCCAAAGCAGATAAGGAGTCTGCCCGGAGCGGCACAAAGCGCCAGCAAGAGGTTTATGCGACTATCGACAAAAGCTACGAGGATATGAAGGACTCCAAGCGCGTCACGGAGGATTCGGCACTGGTAAGCCTGCGCTATACGGCGCGGAACATGGTCGAGACATGCGACGTGCTTTTTACGAACTTCCCCGGTCTATTGGAAAAGCCGGACTACAAAGATCAGGTCATTGAAATCATGCAGGAGCCAAAACAATACATTCTCAAATTGGAAGGAGAAACAGACAATGAACAGCATTAAGACACTCTACAAGCTGATGGAGGTCAGCAGCCGGGATTTGGAGATTCCCGATGCGTACCAGCGCAAGCTGAACACCGAGCGTGTGGCAAAGATCGTGGCCGGGTTCAATGAGCGTATTGCCAACGAACCGAAGGTTAGCTTTCGTGACGGTCACTATTATGTGTTTGACGGGCAACATACTATTGTGGCGCGCAAGCACATGAACGGCAACAACGACCTGCCGATCCTCTGTAAGGTGTACTACGGTATGACAGAGGCTGAGGAAGCCCTGCTGTTTGCCATGCAGACCGGCTACTCCGCAGCCCTGACGCCCAGCGCCAGGCTCCGCGCCAATCTTCGCGGCGAGGATAAGGCGTCGGGCGAGTTCTATGCCGCCACCGAGGAAGCGGGGCTGCATATGGGCTTTGAGCGGGGCGGCGGCACGGGTCGCATCCTCTGCATCAATACCGCCTTTGCGGAGTTCAAGCGCGTCGGGGCAGAGCTTTACAAGGAAGCGCTCACCATCCTGCTGGAAGCCTGGGGCGGCGATCCCGATTCCCTGAGAGCGGAAATCATTCAGGGAATCGTCCATTTCGTGGAGCTGTACCACGGCGAGTACGACCGGGAGCGGCTCATTTACAGCCTCCGCGCCTACGAGCCCAAGTTTGTTTACGCGGCGGGCAAGGCGGAAAAGGAGCTGCGGGGCGTAAAGCGCTACGTCAACCTGTTCTACCGCATCTACAACGGCAGGCGCAAGCACGATATTCTTCCCATGAAGTTCTGACCGCCTGCACAGCTTCAATTCAACCATAAGGAGGTAATCCATGCAGGAAAAGCGGACAAAACCCGGCGAAAAAGCAAAACATGATCTGAATGAGAAAACGACCTATCGCTTCGGCAACAGGTCGTTTATTGTTGAACCGGTGTTCAAGGAGGAGACGCAGAACACATTGGGCTGCGTCCTTCTGCGCCTGATGAAATCGGAATCTGCGGGGGCGTAGTCCCAGGCGGCAGGGCATATCCCCGCCGCATACATGACAACAGGGCGAGACAGTGATATACTTGTTGTGGAATACAAGTGTTGCTGTTCGGCTGCCCGGAAAGGAGGACTGCATGAAACAGTCGAATAACAACAAAAAATCCCGTGACGTGACCGCCTTTCTGTATGAGAGGCTTTCCCGTGACGATAACATGGACGGCGAGAGCTACAGCATAGGGAATCAGAAAAAACTGCTCATCAAGGTAGCAAAGGAAAAAGGCTACACGAACCTTGTTCATTTTTTTGACGACGGCATCTCCGGTGTTACGATGGATCGTCCCGGCTTTGCCGATATGATTCAGCAGCTGGAGCAGGGAAAAGCAGCAGCCGTGTTTGTAAAAGATCTCAGCCGCCTGGGTCGTAATTACATCGAGGTCGGCAGACTGACCGAGGAGTTCTTCCCCAATCACGACATTCGGCTGGTCGCTGTTTCGGACAACATCGACACCGACGAAGGTGAAAACGAGCTGGCTCCCATCCGCAATCTTTTCAACGAATGGTATGCGCGCGACATCAGCAAGAAGCGGCGCATCAGCAACAAGATCAAGGGCAATGCCGGTGAACCCATGGGGCAGCCTCCTTACGGGTACATCAAAGACCCTGAGAACCCCAAACGCTGGATCGTGGACGAGGAAGCGGCGCAGGTCGTGCGGCGTATTTACCGCATGACGCTGGAAGGGGTCGGAACGGAGCAGATTGCCGCGAAGCTTGAAGAGGACGGTATCCTGACCCCGCGCGCCTACTGGCACTCCAAGGGAATCAATCGCCCCGGCAAGGTCAAGGATCTGCCGCCCACCCATTGGAACAGCTCCAGCGTCATAAAGATGCTTTCCGTGCAGGAGTATTGCGGGGACATTCTCAACTTCAAGACCTATTCCAAGTCATACAAGAACAAGAAGCGACTGGAGAATGACCGTGAGAACTGGGCGATTTTCAAGGATGTGCATGAGCCGATCATTGAGCGTGCCGTCTTTGAACAGGTGCAGCAAAAGCGCGGCAAGATGAGAAAGCGTCAAGCGAAGGACGGGGAAAGGAGCATGTTTTCCGGGCTTCTGGTCTGCGCCGACTGCGGGAGCAACCTTCATTTTCATTTCAATCAGGGAAACCCGGAGATCAAGTATTTCAACTGCTCCAACTACAAGGGCAATCGCGGCACCTGCGGCTCCACGCACTATGTCCGAGTGGACTTTCTGGAGCAGGTCGTTCTCGGCGAAATCCGTCGTCTGACGAAGTATGCCGGCCTTTACGAGGACGATTTTCTCAAGGAAGTGATCGGTCACTCCCGGCAGGCGGAGGAAACGGAGCGCAGACTGAAGGAGAAGGAGCTGAAATCACTCCTTGCCCGCGACGATGAACTGGACGGCCTGTTCGAGCGCATCTATGAGGACAATGTTTCCGGCAAGCTCAGCGACGACCGCTTTGCGAAGATGTCCCGCCGCTATGAGGAGGAACAGAAGGAGCTTTCGGAGAAAATAAAAAAGCTCCGTTCCGAGATCGAGAAGCAGAGCAGCCGCGCAACCTCAACGGATATGTTCGTGTCCATCGTCCGCAAATACACCCGCGCCAGAAAGCTCACGCCGCGGATGCTCAACGAACTGGTGGAGAAAATCGAGGTCTACAACGCCGAGAAGATCGACGGCGAATGGGTACAGCGGCTTCGCATTCACTACAACTGCGTGGGGGAAATGAACATTCCCAACGAACCGGCACTGCCCATCCCAGCCGTCACCGTCAACACCAGAAAAGGCGTGTTCGTGAGCTACACAACTGACGACAGACCCGCTGTTTGAGCAGAAAAAAGCGAGTGTCCTCACAGCTTTTCAAATGCTGTAAGACCACTCGCTGTGGTACGGGTAGTGGGACTCGAACCCACACGCCTCACGGCAGAGGAACCTAAGGGTGATGTCGCCTTGGTGAAAGGACCAAATGGCAGGCAGCGCTTTGAAGCGTGATACGCGGCAAAAGAACTTGCCCGTACATTCCTACCGTGATATTATGATAAAAATAACGAGTGGGAGGGGTTCTGCCATGAAATTCGGTTCTGTGGGCGCGGTCATTGCCGCGGCAAGCAAGAAGGACGCTGTGCCGCTTCTGAAGGTCGGCAGCATCCCCATCGTCCGGCGCGTTGTTCTGACCCTCCAGCAGGCGGGCGTTTTCCCGATCGTGGTCGTGACCGGAACGGAAGAGCTGGAGGTCACGCATCAGGTCGCGCCGCTGGGCGTCGTTTTCATCAAAAATAAGGAATGTGAAAAGCCGGAGCTGTTTTCGTCCGTCAAGCTGGGACTTTCCTATTTACAGGGAAAATGTGACCGCGTGGTTTTTACACCGGTCAACGCGCCGATGTTCTTTGCGCAGACGCTCCACACGCTGCTTTTCTGTGACGCGGACATCGTCACGCCCACCTGCAACGGCCGCGGCGGACATCCGATCGTGCTGAAAAGCGAAGTGATCCCGCAGATCCTCTGCTACGAAGGCCCGAACGGTCTGCGCGGCGCTGTCCGGCAGTGTGATTGCCGCAAGCAGCGCATTGCCGTGCCGGACGCAGGGATCCTCATGAGCGTCCACAATGAGCCGCAGCTGCGCCAGCATTTACAGGAGCACAACGCGTCGCTTCTCACGCCATCGGTCAAAATCAGCATCGACAAAGAAAACATGTTCCTGAACTCCCGGCTAAAGCTGCTGCTGTTCCTGATTGCAGATCTGCAATCTGTCCGGCAGGCGTGCCTGCATATGGGGCTTTCTTATCAGAAAGCGTGGGACATGATCAACCGCCTGGAGCAGGAGACGGGCTATGCGGTCGTGACGCGCCAGCACGGCGGAAAAAACGGCGGCAAAACCTGCCTGACGGACAAGGGGCGACAGCTCATGTACGCTTTCCAGCGATATGAAGATGAAGTGCGCGCCTTTGCCCAGCAGCGCTTCGATGCGGTATTCCGCGAATCGGGACTGATATAAAAAACTGCACAAAACCGAAGCGTCCTTTTTCGGCGTGTACTTCTCAGGAAGCATTTGAACACGCGAAAAAGGGCGCTTAAAATATACTTATCGTTATTCCAAGGAAAGGGGCACGACAGCCGATGCAGGAACGAAACGGCGTGGCATACTGCGCCAGCACCTTTGAAAAAAACGGCTGCCCGCCGCGCACTGTCTGCGCCGCGCCGGTGTTTGTTCCGGTCAGCATGACGGCAGACGATCTGCCGCTGGAAAGACTGTATGACCACCCCGATTTCATCGATCTTATCAGCGCGCAGGAGTTCGGTCTCGAGAAGACTTCCCATGATAAACTGCTTCTTTGCATTCTTGTGGCAGCAGTACCGGCTGCGCTGCGGGAGCTTCTTGAAATGATCGCCCCCACTGCGCGGCTTGCACCTTGCGCAAGCTGCAAGGAAGCGAAAAACGGCTTAATCGTCCGCATGGAAGGCTCTGTGTTCCATGTTCCGGCGGAGGAGCAGGCTAGCGCATTTATGGCGGCTGCGTACAGGGAAAAGCTTCCGCTTCCGGCGATGCTTGCCGCTCTCACAACATGGTGCACCGGCTATGGCTGCACGCTCTACTGGGAGGCAGCGGAATGAGAAAACGCATTGGCGGGCTGATTCTGGCCGCCGGCTGCTCAAAGCGGATGGGTGATTTCAAGCCGCTCATGCCGCTGCGCGGCAAAACGTTGATTGAAAACTCGATCGATTCCATGCTTCTGTGCGGCGTCGACCCGATTGTCGTCGTGCTTGGTCACCGGGGGCAGGATATAGAAGCCATTTTAAAAAGCCGGTATCTCGGCGATACGCTGACGCTGGTGTACAATCTGGACTACGCAGCGACGGATATGCTCACGTCCGTTAAGATCGGCCTTGCGTCCATGCCGCCGTGCGACGCGTTTTTCCTTTTACCGGGGGATATGCCGGTCGTTGCAAAAGAGACGTTTCTGGCGGTCTACCGCGCCATGCCGGAGCTTGGCTCTGCGATCACCTTTCCGACGCTCGACGGCTATCGCAAGCACCCGCCGCTCATCGACGCTTCGTTTATCCCGGAAATTCTGAAATATGACGGAGAAAACGGTCTGCGCGGCTTCTGGACGCTCCATGAGGACAAAATCGTAACCGTTGCGGTCGATGACGTCGGGTGCTGGACAGATCTCGATACGTTTGCACAATATTCGCGCTGCATACAGCGCTACCAAGGATAATCAAGAAGGAGGAACCTGCATTGCAAAACATTTCCCGTTCTGTCGTGAAGAAGGACCATGCGCCCAAAATGGAGGGCCGCTCGATCTACGTCTGCGACGTAGACAAGCATGGGATTCTCTGCGGCAAGATGCTCCGCTCCAAATATGCGCGGGCGAAGCTGCTGGCCGTAAACGTCCCGGAGCTTCCGGACGGCTATTTCTACGTTGACCGGAACGACGTTCCCGGCGATAACAACGTCAACATCGTCATGGACGATACGCCGGTCTACGCAAGAGAAACTGTCGAGTATATCGGAGAGCCGATCGGCATGGTCTGCGGCCCGGATGAGGCAGTCTGCGAGGACATTTTAAGCCGCATTACGGTCGAATACGAGGAGCTTGAGCCGATGCTCGATCTGCGCAAGGCGGACGAGGTCTTTTTCAACTATGAGTACGAAAAAGGCGACATCGACAAAGCCTTCGCCGAAGCGGACAAGATCTACGAAGAAGAATTCGAAACCGGCTATCAGGATCAGACGTATCTGGAAACCCAGGGCATGATGGCAGAGCCCGAGGAGGGCGGTCGGATGTATGTCCACGGCTCGATGCAGTGCGCGTACTATGTCCACGGCGCGGTCATGCGCGCGCTCGGCTGCGGCCCGGCGGATGTGCACATTCATCAGGACGTCACCGGCGGCGGCTTCGGCGGCAAGGAAGCGTTCCCGTCCATCCTCGGCTGCCAGGTGGCGGTCGCCGCAAAAAAGTGCGGCAAACCCGTGCGCTGCGTCTTTGACCGGCGCGAGGATCTGGAGTTTACCTCCAAGCGCCACCCGTCGCTGTGCACCTACAAGGTTGCCGTCAAGGACGGTAAGGTCACTGCAATGGACATTGACGTCAAATTCAACGGCGGCGCTTATACGACGCTCTCCGCTGTCGTCCTGCAGCGCGGCATCATCTGCGCGGACGGCGTCTACAACATCGAAAATCTCCACGTCCATGGCCGTGCGCTCAAGACCAACACCACGCCCTGCGGCGCTTACCGCGGCTTCGGCGCGCCGCAGACGTTCTTTGCGGTGGAAATGATGATGGATCATATCGCAAAGGATCTGGGCGTTGACACGCTGGAATTTAAAGAGGCGCATATGGTAAAGCAGGGCGACGCCACGTCGACCTCCGGCAAGTACCATTTCCCGGTGCCGCTGCCTGCCATGATCGACGAGGTCGACAAGGCCTGCGACCTTCGCCGCAAGCACAAAGAGTATGCAAAGCCGCAGACCGGCCGCTATCGCAAGGGCATTGGTTTTTCGATGCACTTCCACGGCGCGGGCTTCACCGGCTCCGGTGAGCGCGACCTCATCAAGGCTGTCGCGCGGCTCCGCAAGTATAAAGACGGCACGGTTGAGATTCTTGCTTCCAACGGCGAGATCGGTCAGGGGCTTCGCACCACGTTCCCGAAGATCGTGGCGCATGAGCTGAATCTGCCGCTCGAAAAGGTATTCTATGACCATCCCGATACCTCCCGCGTACCGGACTCCGGCCCGACGGTTGCCTCGCGTTCTCTCATGACGGTCGGCGAGCTTCTGCGCCGCGCGGCGATCAAGCTGCGCTCGGAGTGGAAGGACGGAGAAGACCAGATCGTCGAAGAAAAATATACAGAGCCGGACTTCATGATCCCGTTCTATCTCGATAAATTCCGCGGCGACGCCTACCCGACGTATGCCTGGGGCGTGCAGGCAATCGAAGTTGAAGTCGATACTTACACCGGCATCAGCAAAATTCTCGGTGCGTATGCCTCGTTCGACGTCGGCACGCCGATGGACTACAACATCGTCATGGGACAGATGGAGGGCGGCTTCTTACAGGGCATCGGCTATGCCTCCACGGAGTTCATGAACTATGATAGCAAAGGCCGCATCCGCAACAATTCCTTCTCGGATTATCTCATCCCCACGGCGGTCGATGTGCCGGTCCTGAACTGCCAGCTCCACGTCGAGGAATACCCGTTCGGGCCGTATGGCGCGAAAGGCGCGGGCGAACTGCCGCTGGTCGGCGCGCCGGGCGCGTATGTTGAAGCGGTCGAGCAGGCGCTCGGCGGAGACTTCCGTCTCAATCATGCCCCGTTTACCGCCGAAGACACCATCAAAGCGCTTGCAAAGGAGGAAGCATAATGAACGAAATTCAATTCATTCTGAATGGAAAGCCTGTTTCCTACGCGGGAAGCGCCTCTGACCGGCTTCTGGACGTGCTGCGCGATACATTCCGCTGCACCTCCGTCAAGTGCGGCTGTAAAGAGGGCGAGTGCGGAGCTTGCTCTGTGCTGCTGGACGGTAAGCTCATCAACTCCTGCTGTGTGGCGATGGGCGCCGTCGAGGGAAGTACGATCGTGACGCTCGAGGGCTATCGCGAGACAGCACGCTTTAAGGCGCTCGACAAGGCATTTGCCGAAGTATCCGCCGTACAGTGCGGCTTCTGCATTCCCGGCATGGTGCTGGCGGCCGAAAGCATTCTCTCCGCCAACCCGCATCCCACCGAGGAAGAAGTGCGCACCGGCATCTCCGGCAATCTCTGCCGCTGCACAGGCTATAATGCCATTGTAAACGCCATCATGAATGCGGCAAAGGAGGGCAACGGACTATGGTAAACGGATACGCACCGAAAACGCTTGCCGAAGCGCTGGAGCTTCGCAGCAAATTTGACCTCGTTCCCTACGCAGGCGGCACGGATCTGATGGTTGAGAACCGTCCGAACGTCAGCTATCTGTTCCTCGGCAAGCTCGCGGAGCTCAAGGGCATTTCCGAGGACGCGGAATTTGTCCGCATCGGCGCGGCGGTCACCTACACCGAAGCGCTGGCAAGCCCTATCGTCCCGCAGCTCATGAAAGAGGCAATTTCCCGCATCGCGGCGCCTGCCATCCGCAACGCAGGCACCTTCGGCGGCAACCTCGGAAACGGCTCTGCCAAGGCAGATTCTGTGCTCATTGAGTTTGTCACCGGCGCAAAACTGAGACTTCTTTCCGTGCGCGGCGAACGCATTGTGGACGTAGAGAAATTCTATCTGGGCCGCAAGAAGCTCGACCTTGCGGGTGATGAGATCATCGCGGAAATTCTTCTTCCCAAGGCTGGCATCAACGACTATTATTATAAAAAGGTCGGCGGACGCAACGCGCTGGCGATCTCCCGTGTGTCGTTTGCGGGGCTTCTGAGCATCGAAAACGGCGTCATCACGCGCTTTGCCGCAGGCTTCGGCGCGGTCGCGGATACCGTTCTTCGCTACCGCGATCTGGAGGCCATGCTCGTCGGAAAAACCACCGAGCAAGCAAAGGCGGAAAAGGCGGCGCTTCTCAAGGCTTACGCCGAGCGGATGGTTCTCACCCGCGGACGCGTCAGCGCGGAATACCGCAAGACGGTCTGCATGAATCTGCTTTCTGACTTCCTGACGGAAAAGGGCATCTGAACAGTATAAAAATCACCTCTGTTCCCGATGAACAGAGGTGATTTTCTGTCAGCTGATAAAAAACGCAGCGTACAGGGATGTATCGTTCAGGGACGCGAGCATTTTCAGCGTGTGCAGAAGCTCCGTGTCGCCCTGTGCCAGTGGTGTAAGCAGTCCCTCAAAGCAAAACGCGTGCAGCATACAGGGCAAATCCGAGCGGATTTTTTTCACAAGGCTGAACGCGTCCTTTGCCTGCCTGGAAAGATTATGGCTTTGGTCGAACGGCAAAAACAGCGTCCGGACGGCGAGATTGTCCGTCCGTCGGATGAGCCGTGCGAACTCCGGGATGTTTTCCGCCGTAAACGCACCGCCGCCGTTTGGCCAGACGCGGATGGCGATGTCTTCAAGATAGCCCTCCTGCAAAAACGGCCCGGTCAGCGCGTCCAGCTTCCGGATTTCCTCCGGCGTTTCCGCCAGATACCGGCAATGGCCATGCGCTGCGCGCAGCTCCTCCTCCGGCGCACTGGCCGAAAGAAAGACCGAACGCGCGTCCGATATTCCACATCCGACCACTGCGGCGGCGCTGGCTGCCAGCACACTGGCAGGTGCCTGCAAAAGCGCTGCTTGCAGCACCTCATCGGGCGCATCCGAAAGCGTGAGTATCGGCTGTATCGCAATTTCCTGCTCCGAAAGCCACTGTGCCGCCTGTATCCATGTCTGATGATTCATACGCATCCCTCCATTTTCTTATATTTTACCAGAGACGAGATGATCGGCAAGCTCTTTGCGAGAAGATCATGCTGCATCGCGCGGACAAAGGTCTCTTTCGGCATACATCTGTGTGGCGCGGCAATCTTCTGACGGAGCGGGCAGCTTCCGTGTTTTCTCCTGCTCTTGAAGCCGTACACACGATTTCGCTGCACACAGATGAAGTCTCCATTGTTTCCAAGAATGTGTCAGAAATCCGCTTCCGGGAGATCATAGAAAAGGCACAGCTGGAGCCGCACTCGCAGGCAGAACTCCAATTCATCACGGCCTCGTCCTTCAAACAAAGTGGCCGCTATGTGATTTTTCCGCAGGAAAAGCTGATTTTGCAAAGCCTTGTGAACCGTTGGAACCTTTTTTGCAATGAATATCCGCTCGAAGATGCAGATGCACTTCGAATGCTGGAATGCGGCATTGCAATCAGCGATTATTCGCTGAAAACAGTTCGGTTTCATCTGAAGAATGTCTATATCCCGGCATTCGTCGGCAAAGTAATGATACGCTCCAGACTGCCTGCTCCGCTTGCAGATGTATGGCAATCCGTTTTGCTTTGGGCAAATTACTGTGGAATCGGCATCAAGACAACGCTTGGGATGGGCGGGACAAGCGTCAGGTTCCTTTCGTGAAGAACACCGTTTATTTTTTGCAGTACAGCAGCCGGAGTATCTTGCACACCTTTTTCTAATAATATGAAATAGTCAAAACGCAGTTGGATAGACAATCCAACTGCGTTTTTGATCGTTTCTTCAACGAACTATTGCTTCAGTCTCCGCACAAATTCATCCCTTGTGATCTCACCTTTATCGCATTTCTCCTTTTCCTGCTGCATTTCCCTGCTCCATGCAGAGAATGCCTCCTGCGAAATCTTGCCCGCACGGATCCACGCGAAGCGGCGCTTGTACTCGCGGCGATAGATTTTCAGCAGTTCATCCTGTGCATGAACCTGCGCATACTGCCGCATCGCGCCGACCTCCTTGCAGGTGCGCCCGCGGCTGTCAAATACGCGGCTACAATACTCCGTGCTGCCATGAACGGTGAGCGCAAAATATTTTCCGCAGTTCTTGCACCGGCGCATAGTAATGTTTCGCCGCACACATTCGCGCAGCGAAAAATCGATCACGTCATAGATGTTTTTCGGATAAAGAACGTCCGTAAAGATCATGCCGCCCACCGGTTCATACGAGATCTGCATCGGCTGAAAATCAAACCGGTTAAGTTGCGATGCCTTTTCATATTCATGCACTCTGGCAGGAAAATCAATGTCTTTCAGCTCAGCGTCCAGAACCGTCTGAAACAAAAACAGGATCTGCCGCTGCATGGCGTCCAAATTGGCAGGAATGTGCGACAATTCCTTGTGCGGCAGCAGCTTCGTGGGATCTTTGCAGCCCTCTGCCTGCGCCAACCGGTCTGCCCAGTCAAGGCCAAGATATGCGAAAAACGGATGCGCATTCTGAAACGCATTCACAAGCACGGCAGATGGATCCCAGCGCCGGTTTGCGGCGAAGCTGATAGACTGGGGCGCGGATGCGATAATAGGCGCGCATTCGCATTGCCCGCAGCCCATGGAATGGATAGACGCGGAGCGGAACGGGCAGGCGATAAGGGTGCCGGTTGTATATTCGCTTGGGAACTTCATATCCAACATGTCCCAGGAATACGCCAAAATAGGCGTATTCGCGCGGATAAGCATAACAAAGGACGAAGGCGGCGTGCGCTGCGATGAGCTTGCGTGCCTGCCGCTGTATTGCTGCAGGGCGGAACCTGCGGCGGGCGGAAGGGCCGTGCACAGGACGCTGCCATGCTTTATTGAAAACGGAGCCGTGGCGAACGATGCCGGCATGGACGAAAGCGTGCTGAGGGCGATGCAGAAGGCATACGACCACGTTGCGGCGGTATGCATAGGCGAAAGGGAAGATATACACATGATTGAACGGAGCGAGATTTATGCTGGAGAAGCTTAAGGGAATAAAGGAAAGATACGAGCAGCTTACGGCGCTTTTGAGCGACCCCGCGGTTATAGGCGACCAGAACCGCTACCGCGAGCTGAGCAAGGAGCATCTCAAGCTGCTTATTCTCGACGAGCCGACCGCCGTTCTGACGGAAAAGGAGGCCGCGGCGCTGCTCGATTCCATCCGCAGCATGTCGGCGCGCGGCATCGCGGTCATCTTCATCACGCACCGTTTGCAGGAGATCCTTGATGTTTGCAACAAGGTCATCGTCATGCGCGACGGCCATGTGGTGAAGGATACTCCGGCGAAGGAAACGAACATTTCCGACATCACA
>OIXU01000635.1_pt1 | contig 12079 bp, 17 predicted proteins | sample 1587921 | NCBI WGS metagenome assembly OIXU01 (sample SAMN03283238) | human gut metagenome | biome: human-associated habitat; material: feces | host: Homo sapiens | place: Peru | collected 2012
CGACCTTGGGAGATACACTGTTGTAAGCAACGGGCAGAAACCCTCGTATTCGCTGGCGGAAGGCTCACTGCCCGCTGGACTGTCGCTGTCAAGTGACGGCGTCATAAGCGGAGTCCCGACCGCAGTGTCGTCGGCATCCGTGCATATAAATGTCTTTGCGAGAGGGTGCACGCAGACTTTCACGACTGTCACTTTCGACATCCACGAGGAGGCGGCAAGCGACGGCTTCCCGCAGTCATTCAACGTCAAGAGCGTCCCTGTCGCGTCAGGATATGTGAAACAGCCAATCGGGACTTACACGAGGACGGGCAAGACGCTGGCACTGGGCGGCGTTGCGTATCCAGTCTACTCGTATACGAGCATCCCCGAGACAGGCGACCAGAAGACATTCTACATCCACATCTGCAACCAGATGATGGGAAGCACGGGCGTTTACTGGGCGCTGTCCTACGAGAAGCCCACAAGCGCTGAGGCAGAGGGGTACACGCACCCGCGTCTCGGATGCGTGGAACTCAAGTCGGGCACGTATGAGCCGCAAGGCAAAAACTGGGGAGGAGCCGATGGAAGCTGCACTGTTGAATGGACCATGTAGACTTTTTCGTCCCCACGAGTGTGGGGGAAACTAAAGCAAGAACAAAGGAGGACTGGATGAAATGACAATCGAAGAACAGGCTCAAATCTTGTCGGAGGCGGTAGCCGAGACCAAGGCGGCACGCCACCATTACCAGGGTGACATCAACATGGAAGAACGCAAAATGAAGACAGAAGACGAAAGACATTCGAGCGGCGTCGCAAAAGCGGGACTTACGACAGGCATCATTGGGACTGCGCTTGGCGCATTGGCAGGAGGAGGCAACGGCCTGTTCGGTGGTGGATTCAACGGAGGCGTTTCGCAGGAGCTTGCCGACACCAAGGCGGAACTTGCGCGTGTCAACGCCGAGCGTTACACCGACAAGTCTATCATCACAGAGCGTGACAGGCACATCGAGTGGGCTAAGCAGCTGGCGGCCAACGACGAGCGACTCAACGCACAGGACGCGAAAATCGAGAAGCTTGCCGAGAAGAACAAGGAGGACATCGCAGCCCTCCGCACCGAGCAGGGACTGCAACTCCAGCTGGCGCAGAAGGACTCCGAAATCCGCACGCTGAAGCTCGAAAACACGCTGAACACGAAGATTGACGCAGTGGCCAACGCCGCCAACATGGGCATCACGCAGAACGCAAACGCGCTCTCCTGCCTCACCAACACGGTCAACCAGCTCGTCGGCATGACGAAGCTCATTATTCCGCATTCTTCGCTCTGCCCCCCCGTTATGCCCAGATACAACACCTGGGCGGCGCCTCCCGCAAACGAAGTCGCAGGAGCATAGAAAGACAAAGTGACTGAACAATTGTCCGGCGGTGCGGGGTGAATCCCGTCCGCCGGACATCCAACCGAACAAAAATAAGGAGACGCGATGAAACTGAACGAACTCGAAATAAGGATGCTGGACTGGGCGCGGAAAAACATCTGCGAGGCATTCCCCCCGAAGACCCTGGAGCGTGTGCTTGCCGAGGCCGGTGTAATCATCGCGGGACGTAGAATCGAGGCACAGCTCGCATCGCTGAGGCCAATGCTTGCGGACGCCGGGCTTCTGACTCCAGACGGGGATGTGCAGGAGGATGCTCTCAGGGAGGTTGTAATGCCATCCCTGAAGAACGCAGGTGGGCTTGAGTTCTCAATGCTGGGCAAGCGTTTCACGGTCGAACAGTCGGACTTTGAATCAATCATCAATTGGGAGGGGAAATGAAGACGATTGCAATCGCTTGCATTTGCGTGGCACTGCTTTGCTCGTCATGCATGACCGACAAGGAGTATCAGCTCCGAGCCAAGGACATCGAGGCGAAGGCGGCGCATCCTGCCACCTACCAGCCCCTTGTGCTAAATGGTCCGCTGGAGCTGAAGGAAGGCGCGTCCATCATGTCCACCACTCCTTCCCAGCCCTACGTGCACACCCCTATCCCTGACGGCGCCGCAATCCAGGCTGGCGTCATCAAGGACATCACCACCACTGCGGGGCTTGTCACGCTTGGTGTAGTCGGCGCGGCAAATGCCGGAGACTCCACAAAAACCACCATCAACAATGCGGCTCCTGCCGAGGGAGGAAACTAACATGAGGAAATCACTTGTCGCACTGTGCTGCGCACTCGCGGCGCTTACGTCCTGCATTGCCACTGCTCCAGTTTCCTTTGCCTGGAGGAGCAACTCATCTCAGCAATACGCCACAACTGAGGCGAAGAACGACAGCAAGTCGCACGACCCCGCCGTCAACGCCGACAAGACCACTGAGGCGGCCACATCTGTCAACACATCATCCGGAACCGCGACCGCGTCGCAGGGAGAATAGATGACACGCCGTGAATTTGAAAAGGCATACACCAAGGCACTGTCGCTTAAAGGCGGAGATGTGCTTGAACAATACGGGCTCAAGAGAGTTCGCTCAATCAGCAACGGCATCGGTGCGGCATGGATGGACAGCTTGAGAATCGCGGGCAAGACGCTGAGCGATTTCCTAAACAAGAAGTTCCCGTGGGCGGTTCCGGCGTCTGTCATCCACGACGTCCGCTATACAGTCGGAGGAAATGAGGAAGACAGGCGAGACGCCGACGAGGAGTTCCTCGCCAATCTCAAGGACTCAATCGAGGACGCGTGGTATACGGGACGGTATTGGGAGAAACGCTGGAAGGCGCGTGCCATGTACAGGCTTGTGCGCAAATTCGGTCGCAGGGCTTTCACCTATACAGTGGACGGGGGAGAATGATATGTCGACCGGCGACGCCATATCCGCGCTTTCACTTATTGTCCAGTGCGTCATGGTGCTTATCATAAGCCCCATCTACAGGAAGATTACGAGCATAGAGGAGAAGCTTGACCACTATAGGCGGACAAGCGACTGCGAGTCGCTCATGTGCCGCCATGACGGGGAGATAAAAAGCATCCGCGCAATGCTCACCAACCACGAGGGGCGCATCTCCAAGATAGAGGGGCAAACCTACAAGGAATAGGGGGGGCAATTCAGGGGGCAATTTATTGTTGCCCCATTGTATTTATAAGCGTTTTTTGTTTCATATATGATATGGTAGATGATGCATAATATTCTGAGTCATAGAGTGTTATAACTTTTTTTGGTTTTCGGCAAGATGTTGTAGTTGAACCAACAAACCCTGCGTAAAGCCCGTTTAAGGGGGCAATTTAGGGGGGCAGTTTGGCGAATTGATGCCAATGTGTTATCTTATGTGCATATATGAGCAAGAGACAGCACAACGGCATGGGAACGCTATACAAGCGTGGCACCGACGGGAAGGACTATCCCCCGGCTGCGAAGGTCGAAGGAACGTTCTATGTGCGCATCCTTTGCCAGGACGGAGCACGGCGGCGCTTCAGGCTTGACGCATGCACACTCAAGGACGCATACGCGGAGCAGTCCAGGAGGTTCGGCGACGGCAAGGCGAAGGTCTCGGGGAGGAACGGGATGCTTGTCCGCGACGCCTGGGGCGCGTATGTCCGCAGTCCACGTCGAGGGGATGCGGGGCTTGAGCGTCTGAAGGCCATAAGGTCGGATTGGGAGAAGTTCTGCGCCTTCTGCGGTGAGAACAGGCCGTTGCGCAGGGTGTCCAGCGAAGACGTGCGTGGTTTTGTCGAGTCCTGCGCCAAGGACGGATACCTGCCTTCCACCCAGGTGAAGATGTTTTCCATTGTCAGGCAGGTTCTGCGTGTGCTTGTCAAGGAAGGATGCATCGAGTCCGACCCGTCCGAAGACGTGGCGTCCCCACGTGGAGGCAGGTCATCCAGGCAGGAACTATCAGACGAGGAGATTGGCTTGCTGCTGGCGAATGCAGAAGGCTGGCTGCGCACGGTCGTCGTGCTTGGGATATACACGGGGATGCGGTTGGGGGACTGCTGCACCCTACTGTGGAGCGAGGTCGACCTGGCAGCGGGCGTGATAACACGTGTCCCCAGGAAGACATCGCATTCGTCGGGGCGCGTCATCCGTGTTGGCATCTGTCCGTCGCTTGCCAAGGAACTGGAAGCCCTCCCATCCCGCGAAGGATATGTGGACGAGGAGGCGGCGGCAATGTACAATAGGAGATGCGCCGACGTGTCGGCATGCGTAGGAAGGCTGTTCAGACGTTGCGGGATGGACACCTGCGCAGACGCTGGAGGCATTAGGCGCGTCCCGGTCAAGGGCTTCCATTCGCTGAGGCACACATGGATAAGCCACCAGCTGGAGCAGGGGACTCCGACGGCGGTCGTGCAGATGGCTGTCGGGCATGTAAGCCCGGACATGACGGCCAGGTATACGCACGCCACCCCGGCTATTCTGCGGACAATGGCGATGCGGGGGGAATATTCCACGCCATCTCTAAGGCAGAGGGTGGAGGAGAGGGTGACGGACGCCACGGACGAGGAGATAAGGATGCTGGCCTCGGTACTAGGCGTCCTTGACGACGCGTAGTATCTTCGTCCTGGCGTCGTCGGGGATGTCGAGGTCGATAAGCCCCTCGATGATGTGGCTGCGCAACTCGGCCGTCCCGTCAGGGAAGGATATTTGCTGGGTGACTCCGCCGGTTATAACCCCAGTGTTGCTTATCGAATTGATTGTATTGAACCCCAGGTGCAGGACAGCATCCGAGAACATCTTCTCGAGACGCCCAATTGTCATTCCGTGAAAGTCAGCGCGTCCATGTAGCACGGCGGCCATATATGGCTCTGACACCCTGTATTTGGATGCCAGCTCCTTCGGTGAGAGTCCGAGTTCCTTCCTTTCCCGTTGAAACCTTGCAAGTATCTGGTCTCGCAATGCCATCCTGTCATGCCTCCTTTACTAGGCGAAGCGCCTTGGTTCGCGCATCGTCGGGAATGTCCATGTCTATCAACTGCGATATGATGGCGGCGCGGAACTTCCCCGCCGCGTTCGCCGAGGGAGTCTCGGCCACCTGGGTGACTCCTCCCTCTATTGTGCCCTCGTTGTCGAAGCGGTTGGCCCCAAACTCCAGCCGCGCGTTAGGGAACATCTCTTCGAGCGTCGCAAGCTTGAGCGAGCTGAAACTCTGCTTTCCGGTGAGCAGGCGGTGGACTGTGTACAAGGGGAGGCAGTATTTATTTGCAATCTCCTCGTAGGTCATCCGCGCATTGCGGTCCGCCTCCATCAACGCCTTTATGTATTCAACGATGCCCATTTGTGTCTATGCGCTCCTATTCGCTCCATTAATATAGCATCCAAAATATTTTTGCAACTTTTTTCAGAAAAAAACTTGCAATGCAATCAATATGCACTATGATATACATACTGAATCATTCAGATACATCAAACCCTGCAACTCATATTTATTTAGGAGGAAAACAGTTCGCATGTTGAAAGAGACGACCAAACATCTTGTTTTGGAAATTGTCAAGACAGACACCAGCGCCAGCGCCAGCGACCTTTCTCTTGTCGCGGCCGCGCTTGACGGCGAGAAGCCGGTGAAGCCCGCACGCCGCCCGTCCGAGCTTCTCACCGTCAAGGATGTCTGTTCCCTCCTCAAGATAAGCCGTGGCGCGTTGTCGAGGTGGACTAGCGCTGGCAGGATTCCCTGCCTCCATCTTGCGGCGTCGCACAAGAGCCTCCGGTATCGTTACGAGGACATCGAGAACTTCCTGGCAAACGGCGGGACCGAGCCCGCCAGTCGCCAAACCACAAAGAAAAAGTAACAAGGAGAAGAAAACATGCAGGAAAATGAGAATTCAAGGCCAAGCGCAGTTGCGTCCGACGACACGAAGGACCGCCAGAACGCCGTCGTCCAGCATCAGAAGACCGGTTCTGCCGTCCAGGTGATGGAGACCGCCATCGAACGCATCGACGCAATCAGCAAGGCCTGTTCCTCACTCGACGTCGCGCAGGGGTTCCGCAAGGCACTGACAGTCGCACAGTATGTCAAAGACCTTCGCACATGCCTTACCCCGCAGGTGATGACGGCAGTCATGGAGTTGCAGAACTCGCCGCTTGGCTTCCTCACCGACCGCGCGGCTGGCGGCTACGACGCAGGTTCCGTCCGCGAGTGCGTCATCTGGGCGACGCTCCAGGGGCTTCCCGTTGCTGGCAACTGCTTCAACATCATCGCCGGGCGTGGCTACGCCACCAAGAACGGGCTCAAGTACAAGCTCGGCGGCGTCGAGGGGCTTGCATACAGCGTCGTCCCCGGCCTTCCCAAGGCGCTTGGCGAAGCGGGCGCCGCGATTGAGATGACCATCAGATGGGACTACAAGGGCAGCAAGGGGGAGCAGGTGCTCACCTTCCCCATCCGCGTCAACAAGGGCATGGGCGCCGACGCCATCATCGGGAAGGCCACGCGCAAGTCCTACGCCTGGCTCTACGAGCAGATTACTGGCAACTACATCGGCGAGGGCGACGCGACCGAGCGCGAGCCCGTGGTCATCACGCCGAAGGAGGAGAGGAAGGGTTCCTTCATGCCTCCCAAGCCAGCGCTGAAGCGTGCCCCCGCAGCCGCTGAAAACGCAGATGACGGTCCGCTTCCCGAAAGCGACCTTTATTTCGAGGGGAGGTAGGCAATGGAGAATGAATTCATAAGGCCGAGTTCCCTTCAGAGGGTATACCACTGCCCTGGCTCCTGGTCGATGTGCCAGGGCATCCCGGACACCGGAAGCGACGCACAGGCGGAGGGGACGCTCCTTCACGAGCGGATGGCCTTCGCAGTAGTATCAGGCATCCTCAACTGGGAAGGGCTTGACACCGAACAGGCCGTGGCTCTGGACTACTGCATGAAGTGCCTGTCGGACGTGATGGCGGAGATTGGCGAGGGCGCGATTGCCGACCCCGAGGTGCCGCTTGTGCTCCACGACGACGAGGGCGGCGTCCTGACCAGGGGAACGTGCGACTGCGTCGTCAGGTCTCCCGACGGTTCCAGGGTGGCCATCATCGACTGGAAGTTCGGGCGCAACGAAGTCATCGACGCGGCGAAGAACTTCCAGCTTGCCGCCTACGCAGGAGGCGCGATGGAGGTATACGGCGCTTCGGAATGCAAGGCCTTCGTCTGCCAGCCACGCCTTTGCAGGACGACGTCCTTCACCTTCGAGGGGCTTCCCTCCGTGGTGTTCGCCATCGGGGAGGTGTCGCGTGCGGCCATGGGCGACACGGTCGTCCTGCGGCCATGCCCGGAGGCTTGCACCTACTGCGCCGCCAAGGGGGTGTGCCCGGCGTTCAGGCGGACCATGACCCAGCTTGCACCGACGGACGGGGGGCTTTCCTCCCTTGCCCCGGCCGACCTTGCATCCCTCTACGAGAAAGGGCAGATGGTGAAGAAATGGATTGACGGCGAGCTTGCGGCCGCCATGTCCGCCTACCTTGACGAGCACGGCGAGCTTAATGGATGGCAGTGGCAGGAGGTGCAGGGGCGCCGGGAGGTCGAAGACGTGGCCGGGCTTCGCGAGGCCATGTCGGAGGTTTTGTCCAGCTCGGACTTCGAGAAGGCGTCGAAGCTGTCGCTTTCCGCACTCCAGGAAATCGGCGTTCCCCGCATCCAGATACTTGCCAGGAACGGTGGCGAGAAGATTACCAGGACTGAGGCGAAGAAGCGATTTGACTTGCTGGCGTCTCCGTACATTGTAAGGGGAAAGCCATCGCGGAGAATAGTTCGCAAGGAGGAGAAGCAGTGAACAAGGAAAACATCGTCATCCTGACGGGGAGTCTGCCGGCCGACAAGGGGGAGATAACGATAAGGACAAGCAGACGCGGAGGCGCGTATGCAGTTGTTACGCTGACCCACTGGGTGACCAGGGACAAGAAGCTTCGCATCCCCGTGCTGTTCATTGATGACTACGCCACCCGTCTTCTGGACATGAAGCCCGGTTCCGAGATAGTCGTGATGGGGGCTTTGGCGTCCGACGAGAAGACATCGTCCGCCGGTCATCCATTCCTGGTTCTCAGCGTGAGGTGCCAGGGCTGGATTCCAGCCCCGCAGTGGGGGAACTTCTTCCCCAACTACAAGCCCAAGACGCAAGCGGAGATTGCGGACGAACAGGCATCGCAGAAGTTCTTCAACTTCTAGGAGGCACAGCAATGTCAGACGTAAACAAATGGTGCCTTAGCGGCGTGGCCAAGAAGGTCGAGATGCGGACGGGGAAGAACGGGTCGCACTACGCGGCGCTTACGCTTGGTGTCGGTGGCTACAACAACGCCATAGACTGCTACACGCTGCTCTTCTTCAGGGAACAGGCGCGTGTCCTCATGGACATCGTCAGGGAAGGCGCGTATCTCCTCGTCGACGGGAAGATCTGCGTGGGGCGCGGCGGCTATCCTGAAATGCGAACCTCTAACTTCCTTGTCCTTCGAAGCGACCCTCCCCGGCCATCCCTTGAGGAACTGACGGAGGGGCTCCCAAGACGCGACGCTGAGCCAGTCCCGCCCCCCGCGACACAGCAGGATGGCTATATTGAGCAGCGGACGGAAGACGAGCCCCTTCCGTTCTGACGCGACAGATTCTGTCGCACACGCGCCTATTTATAGAGGGGCTTGACTCCCGTGGAAGGTTTTCTCCTACTCCCTTCCGCGCGGATGGACTCCTGTCGGAGTAAACCGAGAGCGCACGACACCACACGTGCGCGACAAAGTTCGGCACGCCTTCGGACACGTCTGGGAAGGCACCTTTTCAACAGTCCCCCGCACGGGATTCATCCGCTTTGGATGAACCGGACCAGGCGGGGCCATTGCCAGCCCCTCGTACACTATCATGCCGACCTGGGGCACAAACAACTTCGCCGGGGGGATGAACGACTTCCTCCACCCCGCACTATTGGAGGCCAACACCGCGTCGCTCCTTGTGAACGCCTGCGTGGACGACGGGAAGATTATGCCCATCCACGTCCCGGAGCTATACGACTCGGGGAAGGAGCACACGCCCGACGACCTTGGCGACTACCGTTATGGAGGCAGGTCGCCCGTCAAGTGGTACGACATCCCCTATTGGAGCTACGACAAGGGGAATGCTGCCGATGGCGCCATGCCCTCCTTCGGCACTGCGGACAAGACCTGGGGAGGACCCGGCAAGCCCTGGAATAAGGAGTATGGGAATGCGCTTGGAGTCCCGTATGTGGTATACGACAAGAAGGACGAGGAGGGGCGCGTGGTGCCTTTGTTCACAGTCTCCGACGCCGTCTCCAACAAGGACGAGGCCACGGACGGCAAGCTCTATTCCGAACTGACGGCAGGGCGTAGGCGATACTGCATCACATTCGTCAGCTGGCATGGATGGGAGGGTGCGCCCGGAAGCCTGACGTCATACGAGCACATCGTCGACATAACAGTGCCCGACACATCGGGCGGGGGTGGCGATGCGGCATCTTCTGAGAAGAGGTTCGCCGTCACCATTTCACTGCCGCAGGGCGAGGGCGACGTCCCCGTTCCAGACAACGTATGCTATGCCAAGGTATACAGGACAATAGACAACGGGAACGACTTCTATCTTGCAGGATACCTCTACAAACGGCGTAACGGCGATGCGCCCAACCCCGAGCTCCCGTCTGGAGTCGAGGACAATAACTGGACATTCACGGACACCTTGCCCGACTCCATTCTCACGATGAAAAGTCCGCTCCTTGAGGAGGACATGTACAACTACCCCCCGAAGGATGGCGGCAGGTTCCTGTGCGAGTCGGGAGGAGTCTTCTTCCTGGCCTATGGCTCCTCGCTTCGCTTCTCGCGGCAGGACAATCCCCATGCGTGGAATCCGCTCAACCAAATTTCATTCGAGGACACCATCAAGGGAATCGTCCCCGACTTCTCCGGAGGCGTCATAGTCCTGTCGGCCAACAACGCCTGGCGCGTCGTGGGCGCGGAAAGCAGGGAGACCATCCAGCGGGCTGTCATCCCCGGCAACCAGGGGTGCTATGCGGCCGAGTCAATTTCCTCCATCAACAACGCCCCCGTGTGGCTGTCCAACGACGGCATCTGCACATGGGACGGACAGAAGGTGGAAGTCGTGACATTCAGGAGGCTCAAGATGGACATGCGAGGGAGGAACGTCCTGGCGGCGGCCACCCACGACAGCAAGTACTACCTGCTTCTGACTGACGGCTTCGTCGTGTTCGACCAGCGAAGCGGAGGCATCTTCTACAAGATAATGACTCCTGCCGAGTATATATGGACGGGGGACGATGACGACCGGCTCTACCTGTACAGGAAGGGATGCGTAAGCTACTTCTCCGGCAGGGGTTCGCTCCTTGACTGGACATACCGTTCGCCACTCATAGGCGACACGGAACTCATGCAGAGGATATACTCGGAAATCATAATCGCAACGTCCGAGGCATGCAGCGTATCTGTCGAGATAGACGGGCAGGAAAGGGTGTCCCTCCGAATCCCCGCCGGAAAGGGGCGCTTCAAGCTTCCGAGGAAATGCGCGGGAAGGACTCTCCAGTTCGAGGTCAGGGGGCATGGAGTCCTCTCCGAACTAGGGGTTGCATTCTCATGACATGGACGCAGAGACCAAGCGATACATAGACTTGCAGATTGCAATGCTAAAGAAACAGCTCATTGCAATGATAAAGGAGGCCAAGCGAAAATGACGGCCGTATCGTGCGCATACGCAGTCCGCCCCGAAGTCACGGATGCGAATCTCCGCGAGGTGTCGAACCTGCTATGCCAGGACCACGTGTTCTACGCAGTGGACCCGTCATTCAGGTCATACGTGGGGGCGCACCGCCTTTTCCGCTCATTCGAGGACGGCTCGCAGAGGCTCTACTTCTCATACGCAGGGGACGGAAGGTTCCTTGGATGCGCATGGGGAGGAACGGAAAGCGAGTTCCCCCGGCAGTTCTACGGGCACTTCATCTTCCACCGTCACGTGGACGCCTTCAGCTGCGTGGACAGGATGATAGGCGTGTGCGACGGCGACTACAGGGCTGACGGGGTCGTGCTTGCCACATTGTGCTCCGTCGTGCCCGACTACAACCGCGCGGCGAGGATTCTCAACAGGCGGCTGGGATTCAAGGACATGGGCGTCGTCGACCGCTTCGAGGTGCGGGGCGCAGACGACAGGTTGTACAGGTGCAGGAAATTCGTTCTAGACATGGAGGAATGGAGAAATGGGCAGCAGCGGCGGCTCGAGCAGCAAGAACAGGACTAAGAGCGTCCAGACATCGACAGAAACTGGCTTGTCGACGGCACAGCTGGAGATTCTGAAGAAGAGGCAGGAGGAATACGACTCTGTATTCCTTCCCGAAATCAAGAAGGGGCTTGCCGAGGGGACGCCCGGAAGCGACGAATACCGTCGCAAGATGGCCACCCTCATGGGCAACAACGCACAGCAGGTCAACGCGGCCTTCGACGATGCACAGGCGCAGACAACGCAGAACCTCGCCCGGCAGGGGCTTTCGGGTTCAGCCAACTCCGGTGTGTCAGCCGCATTGAGGGCGTCAAACGAGAGGGCGCGTGCGTCCGCCCTTGCCAACGCCTACTCCATGGCGCAGACCGAGCAGGACACCAACAAGCAGAAATACCTGTCCATGGGACTCCAGATGTCGCCGACCGCGACACAGGCGGCGCCGATGGGTGCGTACAGCGTGTCCGAAGGTTCTGGTTCCGGGAAGACATCCGAAATGGGGTTTGCGAAGAAGCTCGCGCTTGCCGCGACGCCCGGGCTTACTACTCCGCGCGACAACAAATAGGAGGGTTTTTCTATGGGCGTGAACAAGGAGACACTCATTACAGCTGGCGTCATCGTGGGTGCGTCCGTGCTTACGGCCGGAGTCGCGTCCGCAATCAGCGCCGCGGCGGCAGGAGGCGCGGCGGCGGCAGGAGCAGGTGCAGCAGGCGCGGCGGCGGCAGGAGCAGGTGCAGCAGGTGCAGGCGCGGCAGGTGCAGGCGCGGCAGGAGCAGGTGCAGCAGGTGCAGGCGCGGCAGGTGCAGGCGCGGCAGGTGCAGGTGCAGCAGGTGCAGGCGCGGCAGGTGCAGGTGCAGCAGGTGCAGGCGCGGCAGGTGCAGGCGCGGCAGGTGCAGGCGCGGCAGGAGCAGGTGCAGCAGGTGCAGGCGCGGTAGGTGCAGGC
>OIXU01000639.1_pt1 | contig 12038 bp, 8 predicted proteins | sample 1587921 | NCBI WGS metagenome assembly OIXU01 (sample SAMN03283238) | human gut metagenome | biome: human-associated habitat; material: feces | host: Homo sapiens | place: Peru | collected 2012
CCTTGTACATGTCCAGATAGCTGTCGCACAGCATCTCCGTATGGATGCCCAAATCCTTCAAGTCGCTCTTGGCGATCATCTGGCCCACGGCGTTAGGCAGCGAGCCGATGCCCAGCTGCAGCGTGGAGCCGTCCACCATGTTCTGCACCACATACTCGGCGATCTTCATCTCCGCCTCGGAGGCCGGGGGTGACTTGACGCTGGGCAGTGTACCGTGAGGGCCTTCCACGATCATATCCACATCGCTGATGTGGATGCACTCGTCCAGACCGCCGTAGACCCAGGGCAGGTTCTCGTTGACCTCCAGGATCACGATATCCGCCTTATCCAGCGTGGCGCGGGCGGAGGCGGTGGAGGCGGCGAAGTTGAAGTAGCCGTGCTCGTTCATGGGGGTGACGCACATCATGGCTACGTTCACCGTCAGGAACTGGGTGTAGTACCAGCCCAGATTGCGGAACACCATGGGGTTGAAGTTGCACAGCCCCCTGTCGCAGAGCTTGCGCTCATAGCCGGACATGTGCCAGCTGTTATAGACAAAGTGCTGACGGGTGGGATCGCACTCCACCATCTGAATAGGCTCGAAAATCAGGTAGCCGCGGATCTTCACGTCCCGCAGCTCATCCTTCCGGCGGGCCACGGCGGCATCCATCAGCGAGGGAAAGCCTGCGCCCATGCCGATATCGATCCAGTCGCCGCTCTTGACGACCTTGGCCGCTTCATCCGGCGTACAGAGCTTGCGCCTGTATTCTACTGTGTAGTCAAACGGTACTGCCATAGTGTTCTCCCTTTCCCCTCATGAAGTCGGTTTTTACTTTGTTAATTTTATCACTCTCCCTGCTGTATGTCAACAAATTAACGGATATTTATCACCGCAATAAAAAATAATCTGCGCCGAAACAAAAGAAAAATAAGATAGAGCCGCCCCAAGGGCGGCTCTATCTTATTTTGTCACAAATTCACGAAGAAGTTTACCACAGAGAAACTTCCTTACTTCTCCGCACGGCGCTTGTAGGCGTCGTACTTCTCCTTGGCGGCCTCCTCTGCCTCGGCGAACAGCACCTTGGCATTTTCGGGGAAACTCAGCTCCAGAGAGGCATAGCGCACCTCGCCCTTCATGAAGTCATACAGCGGCATGGTGGGTTCCTTACTGTCCAGCGTGAAGGTCTTGGTCTCCGGGCTGTACCGGTACAGGTTCCAGTAGCCGGAGTTGACAGCGTCCTTCATCTCCTGCTGGACGTTGTTCATGCCCTTCTTGATACCGTGGTTGATGCAGGGCGCGTAGCAGATGACGATGGACGGACCCTTGTGAGCCTCGGCCTCCTTGATGGCCTTGATGAGCTGGTTGGGATTGGCACCCATGGAGCACTGTGCCACGTACACGTTGTCGTAGGTCATCATCAGCATACCAAGGTCTTTCTTCTTGGTCTTCTTGCCGCTGGCCTGGAACTGCGCCACCGCGCCGATGGGCGTGGCCTTGGAGGACTGTCCGCCGGTATTGGAGTACACCTCGGTGTCCACCAGCAGCACGTTGACATCCTCGCCCATGGCGAAGACGTGGTCGAGGCCGCCGTAGCCGATGTCGTAGGCCCAGCCGTCACCGCCGTACATCCACATGGTCTTCTTGGACATATCCTTCTTGCGCTTGAGGATCTCGTCCACGATGGCCTGCTCCTCGGCAGAGAACTTGCCATTCTCCAGCAGCGCCACCAGCGCCTCGGTAGCGGGAGTGGAGGCATCCAGATCCTCGTAGGTCTCCAGCCACTTGGCAATGGCGGCCTTGACGGCCTCATCCTTGGTCAGCGCATCCAGCTCCTTGACGTAGCCGGTGACGCACTCGCGCAGCTGCTTGACAGCCAGACACATACCGTAGGAGAACTCGGCGTTGTTCTCAAACAGGGAGTTAGACCATGCTACGCCCTTGCCCTCGGCGTTCTTGCAGTACGGCACGCAGGGCATGGCCGCGCCCCAGGCCTGGGTGCAGCCGGTGGCGTTGGCCAGATACATCTTGTCGCCGAACATCTGGGTCAGCAGCTTGATATAGGGCGTCTCGCCGCAGCCGGCGCAGGCGCCGTTGAACTCCACCAGGGGCTGCTTGAACTGGCTGCCCTTCAGGGTGAACTTGTCCACGCGGGAGGTCTTTTCCTTCACGGTGGTCAGGAAGTTCCAGTCGGTCTGATCCAGAGACACCTCGTGGGCGGGCACCATCTTCAGCGCCTTGCCGCTCTTGGGGCAGGAGGCCACGCAGCTGCCGCAGCTGGTGCAGTCCAGCGTGGACACGCCCATGGTATACTTCAGGCCGTCCAGACCGGGGCCCTTGGCATCCACCAGCGTCATATCCACGGGAGCCGCCTTGACCTCGCCCTCGTCCAGCAGGAACGGGCGGATGACGGCGTGGGGGCAGACAAAGGAGCACATATTGCACTGGAGGCACTCGGCAGCGTCCCACACGGGCAGGTGCGTGGCGATGCCGCGCTTCTCGTACTTGGAGGTGCCCAGCGGCATGGTGCCGTCCTCCATGCCCTTGAAGGCGGAGACGGGCAGCTCGTCGCCCTTCTGGGCGTTGATGGGCACCAGGATGTTCTTGATGACGTAGGGCAGGCTCTCGTCAGCGGGCTTCAGCGCCTTGCCGGTCAGGTTCGTCCACTCGGGCTTCACCTTGACCTCCACCAGCGCGTTGATGCCGGCGTCCACGGCGGCGATGTTCATGTTGACGACCTTCTCACCCTTCAGGCCGTAGGTCTTCTTCACGGCGGCCTTCATGTGCTCCACGGCGTCCTCCACGGGGATGACCTTGGCCAGCTTGAAGAAGGCGGCCTGCAGCACCATGTTGGAGCGGTTGCCCAGACCCAGCGCCTGGGACTCCTTGTTGGCGTCGATGATGTAGAACTTGATGTCGTTTTCAGCGATGTACTTCAGGATGTCGCCGGGCATCTTCTGCTCCAGCTCGTCCTCGCTCCACTCGCAGTTGAGCAGGAAGCTGCCGTGGGGCTTCAGCTCGGAGATGATGTCGTACTTGGTCAGATAGGTCTGGTTGTGGCAGGCCACGAAGTCGGCATTGCTGACATAATAGGTGGAGCTGATGGGCTTCTTGCCGAAGCGCAGGTGGCTCTTGGTGATGCCGAAGGACTTCTTGGTGTCGTACTCAAAGTACGCCTGGCAGTACATATCGGTGGTCTCGCCGATGATCTTGATGGAGTTCTTGTTGGCGCCCACGGTGCCGTCGGAGCCAAGACCCCAGAACTTGCAGGAGATGGTGCCCTCCGGCTCGCAGTTCAGAGCCTCGCCCATGGGCAGGGACAGATTCGTCACATCGTCCACGATGCCGATGGTGAAGTGGTTCTTTGGCTCGGCCAGCAGAAGGTTATCATACACGGCCTTGATCTGAGCGGGGGTGGTGTCCTTGCTGCTCAGGCCGTAGCGGCCGGCGAAGATCTCGGGGCGGTTCTTATCGTTGATGTAAGCGGCGCAGATGTCCTCATACAGAGGCTCGCCGATGGAGCCGATCTCCTTCACACGATCCAGCACGGCCACCTTTTTCACGGTCTTGGGCATGGCGGCCAGCAGGTGCTTGGCGGAGAAGGGACGGAACAGGTGTACCTGCAGGAAGCCCACCTTCTCGCCGCGGTCGTTAAGGTACTTCACGGTCTCCTGCACGCAGCCGGTGACGGAACCCATGGCCACGATGACGCGATCGGCATCGGGCGCACCATAATAATTAAAGAGGTGATACTCCCGACCGGTGAGCTTGCTGATCTCAGCCATGTAGTCCTCCACGATGTCGGGGAGCTTGCTGTAATCGCTGTTGTTGGCCTCGCGGAGCTGGAAGTAGATGTCGGGGTTATCCACCAGAGAGCGCATGCGGGGATCTTCGGGGTTCAGAGCGTTGGCACGGAAGCGAGCCAGAGCGTCATAGTCCACCAGCTTTGCAAAATCGCTGTACTCCAGCGCCTCCACCTTCTGGATCTCATGGCTGGTGCGGAAGCCGTCGAAGAAGTGCAGGAACGGGATCCGCGCCTTGATGGCGGACAGGTGTGCCACGCCGGCCAGATCCATGATCTCCTGCACGCTGCCGGAGTTCAGCATGGCAAAGCCAGTCTGGCGGCAGTTCATCACGTCGGAGTGGTCGCCGAAAATGGAGAATGCGTGGGTGCCCACGGTGCGGGACGCCACATGCAGCACGCCGGGCAGACGCTCGCCGGAGATGCGGTGCATGGTGGGGATCATCAGCATCAAGCCCTGGGAGGCAGTGAAGCTGGTGGCCAGTGCGCCGGCTTCCAGTGCGCCGTGGCAAGCGCCGCAGGCGCCGGCCTCAGACTGCATCTCCACCAGGCGGACAGGCTGATTGAAAATATTCTTCTTCCCTTTTGCAGACCATTCGTCCGTGTGCTCTGCCATGGGAGAAGACGGCGTAATGGGGTAGATCGCGGCGACTTCGGAAAACGCATAGGCTACATATGCCGCCGCCTCGTTACCATCACAGATCTTCATGATCTTACTCATTTTTTATCCTCCTCTTGGGCTTTTTAGGGTGCAGATCCGGCCAGCCCTATGTCCGGATCCGTTTCGTAACAATACATTTTATATTTTACCACTTTCTTTTTCTGCGTCAATGTGAAGCGATGAATTTTGGAACTATTCATAACCTCGGATACTATTTTTGTGAAAAAAAACAATAAAATTACCGCACCAGATCGGCACGGTAATTTTGGATTATAACAAATTATAGCAGCGCTAAAAATTCCTCTTCGCTCAGCACAGGGATGTTCAGCTCCTGCGCCTTTTTCAGCTTTGAACCGGCGTTTTCGCCGGCCACCACATAGGTGGTCTTTTTGGAAACGGAGGAGGCCGCCTTGCCGCCCCTCTGCTCGATCATCTCCCCTGCTTCCTCGCGGGTGAAACGGGTCAGCGCACCTGTCAGCACGAAGGTCATGCCTGCAAAACGGCTGTCCACCAGCGTCCGGTGGCTCTCCATGTTCAGCCCCGCATTTTTCAGCCGCTCCAGCAGGTCTGCCGCCTGCTCGCTCTGCATCCATCGGGTGATATAGTCCGCCGTCACGGCGCCTACGTCGTCGATCTGCGTCAGCTCCTCCGCTGTGGCGCGGCGCAGCGCATCCATGCTGCCGAAGTGAGCGGCCAGGACTTTGGCGGCTTTTTCGCCCACCTGACGGATGCCCAGCGCATAGATCAGCCGCCACAGGTCGTTTTCCTTGGACTTGGCGATGGCCTCCACGGCATTCTGGGCGGATTTTGCCCCCATGCGCTCCAGCTTTTTAAGCTGCTCGGCCGTGAGATCATAGAGATCCGCGGGATTGGCCACCAGCTTTGCCTCAATGAGCTGCTGCAAAACGGCCGGCCCAATGCCGTCAATATCCATAGCGTCCCGCGCGGCAAAATGAATGAGGTTGCGCAAAAGCTGCGCCGGACACTCCGCGCCCGTGCAGCGGATAGCCGCACCGTCCGGATCCCGCAGCACCGGCGCGCCGCACACGGGACACGTCTGCGGAAACACAAATTCCGCCGCATCATCCGGCCGCTTTTCCCGCTCCACGGACACGATCTCGGGAATGATCTCCCCCGCCTTCTGCACAATGACCGTGTCGCCGATGCGGATGTCCTTTTCCCGAATATAATCCTGATTGTGCAGTGTGGCGTTTGTCACCGTCGTGCCGGCCAGACGCACCGGCTCCAGCACGGCCTTCGGCGTCAGCACGCCTGTGCGCCCCACCTGCACCACGATGTCCACCACCCGAGAGGGCTTCTGCTCCGGCGGGTACTTATAGGCCACCGCCCACTTGGGGCATTTGGCCGTGCTGCCCAGTATATCGCGGTCTGACAAGTTATTTAGCTTTACAACCGCTCCGTCAATGTCAAAGGGGAAATCCATCCGCGTGTCCCCCAGCCGGTCGATCTCGCAGAGGATGTCCTCCCCTTTTGATAAAGTCGCGTGGGAGATCGTGGGAAAGCCCTGTGCTTTCAGATATGCAAGCGTTTCGGCATGGGTGGTAAATGTTCTCCCCTCTGCCAGCTGGAGGTTAAAAACCGCAATATCCAACCTGCGTCTGGCGCACATCTTGGGGTCTTTTTGCCGCAGAGAGCCTGCGGCGGCGTTGCGGGGGTTAGCCAGGAGGGGCTTCCCTTCCAGCTCCAGTTCCTCGTTGATCTCCTCAAAAACGGAGCGCGCCATGTAGACCTCGCCCCGAACGATAAGGCGGGGCAGCTTCTCCGGCAGCACCATGGGAATGGAGCGTATCGTCCGCAGGTTTCCGGTCACGTCCTCCCCCTTGCGACCGTCGCCTCGGGTGGCTCCCTGATAGAACACGCCGTCCCGATACTCCAGCGCCACGGAAAGTCCGTCAACCTTCGGCTCCACGCTGTATTCCGCCTGCGGCAGCGTTTCCAGCACCTTGGCCAAAAACTCCTGCACCTCGTTTCCGTCGAACACATCCTCCAGACTCTCCAACGGAACGGGATGCAGCACCTCCGCAAAGTCGTTGCGTACCGCGTCGCCTACGCGCTGGGTGGGGGAATCCGGCGTGATCTCCTCCGGATGCTCCCGCTCCAGATCCTGCAGGCGGCGATAGAGATGGTCGTATTCATAATCGGACATGGTGGATCTGTCCAGCGTATAGTATAGGCGGGCGTTTTCGTTGAGCGTGTCCCGCAGCTGCTTCATTTCCGCACGGTAGTCCATAGTGTATCTCCCTTTTTATCCCTTGTTCATAATGTACTCGTCCGCATAGTCCTCCACCTTATCTTCGGTGGTGCTGAAATAGGTATAGGTGTCCGGCACGTTGCCCACAATGACAGTTTCTGCCACGCACAGCTCATTATTCACCTGCACGGAGGTGGCAAAGCCCGGCAGCAGCACCGTGACATATACCTCCACATCCAACAGGACCTGATGCTTGGTCTGGTTGATGCCTGCCGCCGTCAGGGCGTTGCGCAGCTTTGCCGTAGCCGTTCCCACGGACTGCGTGCGCACCCGAATATGCGGCCCACGCCCCGCCAGCAGGTTAGACCCCGTCAGCGTGCCGAGAGGAATGGACAGATCCGAGGAGGTCATCTCCGACAGGCGATCCAGCACCGTGTCGGAAATGAGGGACTGCAGCCGGTTAAACTCCGACATATTGCTGCGCAGGGCGGTGACTTTTCCGCTGCTGTCTTTCTCAAAAGTAATAAGATTGGAACAGTCTACCTGTCCGCTGGCCACGGCGTCGCTGACGGCGTCGGCCACAATGCGGTTGACCCGATTGGTGGTGCGCGACTCCGTGAGGCGCGTGACCATAGGGCGGATGCGCACCACGATGAACGCCGCCGCCACCAAAAGCAGCACCAAAACGATAGACAGCCAGATCACCGCTTTTTGTCTTCCGGTCAAGCGAACATAACGAAGCCTCCGCACGGCACACACCCCCTGCATACAGTGTATGCAGACCCCGTGTCCGGCGTTACTCCTTCCAGCCGTTTACAATGGCCTTGAAGGTCTTGCCCCGCTCCATAAAGTTCTTGAACTGGTCAAAGGCCGCGCACGCCGGCGAAAGCGTCACCACATCGCCGCTCTGCGCCCGATCGCGGGCAAACTCCACCGCCTTTTCAAAGGGCGTGACCTCCGCGATCTCCGGATGCCCCGGGCGATACTCAGGCGCCTGCTCCACGGCGGAGCGGATCTTCTGCGCCGTGGCGCCGCACAGCACCAGCAGCTTCACATGCTCCACGATCTCCGGCCCCAAAACGTCAAAGGGGATGTGCTTGTCATAGCCGCCGGCGATCAGGATCACTTTTTCCTTAAAGGAGCGCAGACCCGCGATGGTGCGGGAGGGGCTGCTGGCAATGGAGTCGTTATAAAACCGCGCGCCGTGATAGGTGCGCACCAGCTCGATGCGGTGCTCCACGCCGTTGAAGCTGCGGGCGAAATCGCGGATCACCTCATCGGGCACCAAACCATCCACCGCAGCGATGGCCGCCATATAATTCTCCACGTTGTGTACGCCGGGCAGGCGAATGTCCTGCGTCCGCATGACCACCCGCTCCTGTCCGTTTTGGCGGCTGATAATAGCCTCGCCCCGCAGAAAAACGCCGTCCGTCGGCTCCTGGCGGCGGCTGAAATACCGCACCTGTCCCGCGGCACGGCTCCCCTGCTCTCGGGTAATGTCGTTATCCAGATTGAAAACGGCGATGTCCCCCGTCTTCTGGTAGCGGAAAATATTCTCCTTGGCGGCCACATATTCCGCCATGTCCTTGTGCATGTCCAGATGATTGGGCGCCAGATTCGTCACCACGGCAATGTGCGGGCTTTGCCGCATGGTCATGAGCTGGAAGCTGCTCAGCTCCAACACGGCGTAGTCCTCCGGACGCATTTCATCCGCCTGACACAAAAGCGGGTTTCCGATGTTGCCGCCCACGTGGACGGTCTTTCCGGCGGCCTTCAGCAGCTCGGCGATGATGGTGGTGGTGGTGGTCTTCCCGTCCGAGCCGGTGACGGCGATGAGCGTGCAGGGGCAGACGGAGAAAAACACCTCCATCTCCGACGTCAGCTCGCTCCCCTGCTGCTGCGCCCGCAATAGCTCCGGCACATCGGGCCGCAGCCCCGGCGTGCGGAAGATCACGTCCTCATGAAGGCCGTGCAGATAGTCCGCTCCCAGCTGCAGCCGGCAGCCGCCTTTTTCCAGCTCGTCGGCCAGCTCTCCCAGCGCCGAGCGCTCCCGCTTATCGCAGGCGGTCACGCAGATGCCCTCCCGCAGCAGCAGACGCAGCAGCGGCGTATTGCTCACACCGATGCCGATGACGGCAACGGTCTTGCTTTTCAGCGAATCCAAATACTGGCGCAGAGTCATAGTCTGTAAGCCTCCATAGACGCAGAATGTTTTTATCATTATATCCCATTTTATGGTGCAGTTCAATTCCTTTTTCCAAAGAAATCCACTGTGCAGGTTGACTTCCTTGCCGCATTATACTATTATGTTTATGAGTAGATTGGACGGTCGCGGGGACAATGGCGAAAGCCTGTCCATGAGGAAAGTCCGGGCTCCGCAGGGCAAGGATAACGGGTAACGCCCGCCGAAGGCGACTTCAGGAAAAGTGCAACAGAGATATACCGCCGGCTCGGCGTTTGCGCGTCGGCCGGTAAGGGTGGAAAGGCGAGGTAAGAGCTCACCCGACGGCGTGTGAAAGCGTCCGCCGCTGTAAACTCTATCCGGAGCAACACCGATATGGGAGCATTTGGCTTGCCCGGCCGCTCCCGAGGTGGCTGGAGCGTGCCGGCAACGGTACGCCTAGATAGATGACCGTATGATAACAGAACCCGGCTTACAGATCTGCTCATTTTATATGCAGCCGTTTGCGCAAATCGCAGGCGGCTGCTCCTTTTTGCCGCCGTTTTCCGTCCGAAGTGCTGTTCTATTTTCCGTATTTGTATATATCTCACAATTCATTTCCCCAAATTTATGCATGATTTGTAATTCTCGCTTCTTTACATTATCGCGCTAAAGTGGTAACATGATAGTGCGATAAGAAATTGGCCGGATCCAAAGGCCGAATAGAGAAAAGGAGAACACGACCATGAAAAATTTGAAGAAAGCTCTGTGTCTGCTGCTGGCAGTGCTGATGACCGTTTCCCTGCTGGCCGGCTGCGGCAGCAAGAAGGACGACAGCGGCAAGAAAGTTTTCATCCAAGGCATCGACGCCGAGTATCCCCCCTTCAGCTATCTGGACAGCGACGGCAACTATGCCGGCTTCGACGTGGAGGTCTGCAAGGCCGCCTGCGATCTGCTGGGCTGGGAGTACAAGGTCTTCCCCGTGAACTGGGAGCAGAAGCTGGTGCAGCTGGATCAAAAAGAGTGTGACTGCATCTGGTCCGGCATGACCATTCTGGACAGCATGAAGACCTCCGGCTATACCCTCTCCGCCCCCTACTATGACAACACCCAGGTCATCATGGTCAAGGAGGGCAGCTCCGTGAAGTCCTCCAAGGATCTGGCCGGCCTGACCGTAGCCGTGCAGCTGGGCACTTCCGGCGAGAGCCTGCTCAATAAGGGCGGCGATCTGGAGTCCTTGGCCGCCACTTTTAAAGAACTGGTGCGCTGCGACAGCTTCCTCAAATGCTTCACTGAGCTGGGCGGCAACGCTGTGGACGCCGTGATTGTGGATAAGCCCGTGGCCGAGTCCTATGCCGCCAAGAACGCCGGCTTTACCGTTCTGGACGAAGGGCTGGGCGCCGAGCAGTACGGCATCGCCTTCCGCTCCGGCGACAAGGAGCTGTGCGAGGCCATCGAGGGCGCCGTGAAGACGCTGGTGGAGAACGGCACCTACGCCAAGATCGCTGCCAAGTATCCTGACATCAGCACCAACAACCTGCTGTTCCTGAATAAGTAAGACAAAAACAACAGTATCCCACGTTTCCCGAAAGCTCCTAAGGGGCTTTCGGGATCGTGTGTGTAAAAGAGCAAGGAGAAACTATGACATTATCCACCATGATCCTGAAAATGAGCGAGGGGCTTGGCAATACCTGTGCCATTTTCTTCCTGACCCTGCTGTTTTCCCTGCCGCTGGGCATGGTCTTTGCCCTGCTGCGCATGAGCAAAAGCCGGATCGTGTCCTCTGTGATGCGGTTCGTCATCTCGATTCTGCGAGGCACGCCCCTGATGCTGCAGCTTCTGGCCGTTACCTATGGCCCTTATTACCTGTTCAAAGACACATTAGATGGCATAGGTGTCGCCCAAAATAAGCTCATTCCCGTGGTCATTGCCTTTGCCATCAACTATGCCGCCTATTTCGCCGAAATATACCGCGGCGGCATCGAGTCCATGCCCATCGGCCAGTATGAGGCTGCGGGCGTTTTGGGCTATACCAAAGCGCAGACCTTTATGCGCATCATTCTTCCCCAAGTTGTCAAGCGCATCATGCCCAGCATCACCAACGAAGTCGTGACTCTGGTGAAGGACACCTCCATCGCCTTCTGCGTGTCGTATCAAGAGTTGTTCTCCATCGGCAGGCAGATCTCCAACTCCGAGACCAGCTTCACGCCGTTCCTCATTGCCGGCGTGTTCTACTTTGTGTTCAACGCCATTGTGGATGTGGTCATGGGTCGCATCGAAAAGCGGATGGATTATTATAGGTAAGGAGGCGGGGAAATGAATATTCTGGAAATCAAAAATGTAAAAAAGAGCTTCAATGACTCCTCGCTCCATGTCCTTAAGGACATCAGCCTCACCGTGGCCAAAGGCGAGGTGGTGGCCATCATCGGCCCCTCCGGCAGCGGCAAGTCCACGCTGCTGCGCTGCGCCACTCTGCTGACGGAGATGGACAGCGGCGACCTGCTCTATTCCGGCGACTATGCCGCCAAAAATAACGAGCAGGGTGTGTCCGTATACGCCGACAAGCAGCAGCTGAAAAAGATCCGCAGCCGCTTCGGCCTGGTGTTTCAAAACTTCAACCTCTTCCCCCACTATTCCGTGCTGAAAAACCTCACGGATGCGCCCATCCATGTGCTAGGCCGCAGCAAGGAGGAGGCAACGGAGAAGGCCATAGCTCTGCTGGAGAAAATGGGTCTTGCGGATAAGGCGGACGCCTATCCCTGCCAGCTCTCCGGCGGCCAGCAGCAGCGTGTGGCCATTGCCCGCGCGCTGGCCATGGAGCCGGAGATCCTGTTCTTCGATGAGCCGACCTCCGCTTTGGATCCGGAGCTGACGGGCGAGATCCTCAAGGTCATCCGCCAGCTGGCCGACGAACATATGACCATGGTCATCGTCACCCACGAGATGAGCTTTGCCAGAGATGTGGCCGACCGCGTGATCTTCATGGACGGCGGCGTCATCGTGGAGCAGGGCGACCCCAAGGAGGTCATCTCCAACCCCAAGGAGGAGCGCACCCGGGCCTTCCTGCGCAGGATCGCCCACACGGAATAAAACCACTTCTCTTTTTGCATTTTTTCACGACAGAAAGGAATTTTTACTTATGAAACGCAGAACCTTTATTTCTCTGATGGGCGTTATGGCCGCAGCCGGGGTGCTGGGCCTGACCGGTTGCTCCTCCAAGGACAC
>OIXU01000641.1_pt1 | contig 12029 bp, 11 predicted proteins | sample 1587921 | NCBI WGS metagenome assembly OIXU01 (sample SAMN03283238) | human gut metagenome | biome: human-associated habitat; material: feces | host: Homo sapiens | place: Peru | collected 2012
AACATCTGATATGTTAAAACTTTTCTCTATACCATTAGACACTAGAGAACGCTACATTAAGATAAAGGAAAATGCGACAAGGCGAGAGTTCTCCAAATTGATGATTGCCCCAGAAGTCTATATAATGAAAAATTATTTTCAGTTATTGGGATGTACGGGCGATGACACAATTAAAGATTACTGGACAGGAGTGAAAAATAATCTTATTTGTATCAGTATGAAGGACTTGGATATTGTGTGGCCAAAGTATGAAGACCGATATAGAATGCACCATTATTATGGGAATTACTTCGAAGATGATTCAATAGATAAGTTAAAAACGGAGAATTTTGATTTTGAAAACTGGATTAATCTTTATTCTGGAATTTTACAATATAGGCCAGAATATGAGAAGTATGCGGATGTTATTTTTAAATAGGAAAGAGAGGAGTATAGCTTTATGGAAGAAAAATTCAGGGTGATAATCCCTAGTGCAAAGCTCGTACCGGAAGAATTGCAGAAGTTAGGAAAGCTACCTGCTATTATTTATCCAATTAATCAGAAAATAGCATTTGACTATATTTATGACCAGTACAAAGATTTGCACACGAAAGTAGACATTATTTGTTTTGAAAATGCAGATAAAGTTGAAAGGCGATTGAGAAAAGCAATTGGAAACGAGATTAAAGTAAGAAAATTACCCGAACTTCATGATCTCGGCTACACGATTCTTTATGCTATTGAAAATATAGATGAACCAGTTGTAATTAATTTTGCCGATACCATTGTTATGGATCCAATTGCCGATATTAGTGGAGATGCGTTTTTCTATCAAGAAGACTATATGTCGGAGACTTGGACATACTTTGATGTAGAAAGTGGAAAAGTTACACATATATATGACAAAGAAGCTATAAACGAGGAAATAAAGAAGAAACTCTTTGTTGGTGTCTTTAAAATTATTAATACACATGATTTTAGAGAGTGCTTGAGAAATGCATTACAACAAAAGAATATAAAAATGAACTCTTTTTATCATGCACTAGAGCTTTATAGCCAGAAACATCCCATGCAAGCAGTGTTGACGAACAATTGGTTTGATATTGGGCATGAGGATAAGTACTATAATTCAAAACTTGAGGTGCGTGCTAGAGAATTTAATCATATTACAATTGATAAAAATCGTGGCATACTGAAAAAGACAAGCGATGATAAGGACAAATTTATCGGCGAAATTAAATGGTATTTAAAGTTGCCAGCAGATGTTGAGTATGTCAGACCTAGAATTTTTAATTATTCGACATCTTATGTTGAACCATATGTATCTATGGAATATTATGCATATCATACGGTTCATGAACTGTTCCTCTATGGTGATTTGACATTACAGCAATGGATAGACATTTTTAATCGAATTCGTTTTGTGTGCGATGATTTTAAACGTTATACAGTGCAAGATGCCAATATTCGTCCAGCATTGGAAGAAATGTATCTAACAAAGACTCTGCAGCGTTTTGAAAAAATGAAAAAAGATGAGCGTTTTATAACGTTTTTTGAGTCACCAATTGTAGTGAATGGGGAAAGATATCTCCCTTTGAATGAAATTATTATAGCATTGGAAAAAGCAATACCGGAGATGTTGTATGATGTAGATTCTTTTAATATCATTCATGGAGATTTGTGTTTTGCTAATATTATGGTGGATTCAAACTTTTCATTTATTAAGGTAATTGATCCGCGTGGAAAGTTTGGCACCTATGATATTTATGGTGATTTCCGATATGAACTTGCAAAACTATTTCATAGTGTAGACGGGAAATACGATTTTATTATAAAAGATCTTTTTGACCTTGATTATAATTCAGAGGTAGCTTGTATTAATTATCGAATTCAAGATCGTAAGAGAGATTTCAATCTGTATAAAGTTTTCTTGGACACATTTTCTGCTGAAGTTGGTGAGGACTTAAAAAAGATTGAACTGATAGAAGCACTTCTTTTCTTGAGCATGATTCCGTTACATGGAGAAAGTATTAGACATCAGATGGTAATGCTTGGAACAGGACTAGAAATATTGAATCGTGTGATTGATATAAAGGAGTCCGTATGAAGAGGGAAAGAGAAAGGTATTTAAATATTGATCTTTTAAGAATATTATCGATGTTAATGATAGTTTGTTTTCATTATTGCATCCATGGAAATGGCGAACAAATTTTTTCAACATCATTTTCGATTCAACAAGTTATCTCATATACATTTGGATCTTGGGGTTTAGTAGGAGTGACTTGCTTTTTTATGATTTCTGCTTGGTTTATGCAGAATCGAGAAACGATCTCAATATCAAAATGGCTGAATTTATATGTGAAAGTTGTTATTGTTTTTCTGATGTGTTTATTGATAGCTAAGGGCTTAGGAGAAAATATTACAGCTAGGACATTGCTTGAAGCTATATTATCTCCCTTAAATAGCTCATATTGGTATGTAACGGCCTATATGGTGATGATGCTTTTTTTGCCTTGGTTGAATCTGATAATTAGCTGCTGTAAAGATAGAAACTTATTTGTAATTACAGCTGTTTCTTGCTTCTTGTGTTTTATATTGACACCAATTTTAAATTTTGTGGGAGGAAAGACAGGTACATCAACAGTTTTCTTGGCGATTTCTTTGTATTTAGCCACAGCATGTATAAAGAAAAAACTAATTCCAAATAGGGTAAATACAACGAAATTGCTGTTTGCTTTTCTACTAGTGGTATCTGTAGAGAGTGGATTGTCACTGTTTGCCAGCATGACTGGAATGGTGAAAATAAGTAGCCATATATATGATTTGGTTGATATCTACAGCCCGATTCCTGTTGTTTTGGGAATGATGACATTCTCATGGTTTTCTGAACAAAGCATACAGATTGGAAAGAGTAAATATATCGGGGGGGATACGAAAGATTGCAAAACATACTTTTTCGGTATATTTGCTTCACGAAAATCCCCATTTCAGATATTTAATTTGGGATAAAGTTTTTAGAATTGACAGAATGTATTATAAGCCGGTATGGAAATATTTGCTGCATATGTTTTTGGTTGTTGTATTGATTTATGTTACAGGGATTATCACAGATATTATTGTATCTGTAATATGCGATCATTTTTGTAAACAAAAATCGATAACGAATGTTTGTAAGATTGCAGATAATTGGTTTAATTTAAAGGAGAAGAATGATGTTTAAAGAATATTCATTTGTTTTTGATATAGACGGAACATTGTGTCCAATAAAGAAAAAGGATGAAAAATATGAAGACCTAGTACCATACAAGGAAATGGTGGAAAAATTAAGATTTTACCACGATAATGGTGCTAGAATTGTATTATTTACATCTCGAAATATGAATTCTTACAATGGTAATTTGGGCTTAATCAATAAAAATACTGCGAAAGTTTTATTGACATGGCTTGATAAGTGGGATATCCCATACGATGAAATTCTATATGGGAAACCGTGGCCTGGTCATAAAGGATTCTATGTTGATGATCGAACTGTTCGGCCAGATGAATTTTTAAAGTACAATGTCGACGAGTTGAATGAGATTTGTCGTAATTCAAAATGTGATGGGAAGTGATATACTATGGGATTAAAACACTTAATTCAAAGAATTATTTATCCAACTAGGTATTCATCGGGAGCATTGATAAGGCATATTCGTTCGGGGGGGGGCAAAGTAGGAAATAATTGCTTCTTTTTTGGTAGCAGTTCAATATTTGTTGATGATAGCAGTTTACAGTATATATCGATTGGAGACAATGTTAACATTACGAGAGATGTCATTATTCTTGCCCACGATTTTAGTTACAGTGTACTTGAGAAAACGAATGATCCGGTGTCATTGCGTCCACAAATGTTTACAACTATAGGAAATAATGTGTTTATTGGAATGAGGAGCATTATTCTTCAAGGTACAAACATAGGCGATAATGTTATTATTGGGGCTGGATCAGTAGTATCAGGCAAAGTCGAGTCAAACTCGGTATATGCAGGAAATCCAGCAAAAAAGATATGTTCACTGGAAGAACATAAGAATAAACTGGCAAAAAGGTTTCCAAAGAGTGCGGCTGCATATGCAAAGGGATTTCAGATGACGCATGGACGAATTCCGACAAATGAGGAGATGGTTATTTATTCGTCTTTGATTTCTGGATATGAGGATTCGTATAATGGAATTAATAAGAATGTATTACGAGAATTTAAAAAGTATAAATCCGTAGAGGAACTAATGGAGACTAATCTAAAGGAGATTTGAAGAGATGACTATTATAATTACAATGGCGGGGTTGGGAAGCCGTTTTCGTCAAGTGGGATATAATTGCCCTAAGTATATGATTGAAGCTAAAGGGAAAACACTGTTTGATTGGTCAATGGATAGCTTAATTGGCTATAATAAGAATGTCGACAGATATGTGTTTGTTGTTAGAGGAGAAGATCACGCAGAGGAATTTATTAAGAAGCATTGTGCTGCGTATGGAATTTATGATGTGAAAATTGTTGAATTGGATCATATGACAGATGGACAGGCAACGACTTGTATGCTGGCAATTCCATATTGCGACGAGAATTCGTCTATTATGGTATATAATATTGATACTTATGTGGAACCTAATGAAATGAAATATGAAGATATTTCAGGAGATGGGCATATTCCTTGTTTTCATGCTGAAGGTGAGCACTGGAGTTTTGCCAAACTTAATGATGATGGAAAAGTTGTAGAAGTACGAGAAAAGAAACGTATCTCTGACAATTGCACATTAGGCGCTTATTATTTTTCATCTGCTAAATTGTATAAAGAACTCTATGAGGAGTATTACGCAGATGAAAGTCATTTAGAGAAAAACGAGAAATATATTGCTCCTCTTTATAATTTTATGATTGAAAAAGGCATGCCTGTAACAATTAGCATTGTTGATGCAAAGAAGGTTCATGTCTTGGGAACCCCGGAAGAATTGCAAGTTTTTTTAAAGGAGAACTAAGATGTTTGAAAAAGTAATGAAAGGAATCCAGCGACGATTAAAGGAAGCTAGAAGAGGAGCGCAGCTTATTTGTTCAGATCTTCTTCAAAATTGGCTTGCAGCAGGAGTGGCGTGTCCGATTAAACTCAGATCCATTTTTTATCGGCTGGCTGGAAATAAAATTGGAAAAAACTGTTATCTTTCTCCAAGAATCTTTCTTGGTCCTGGACCAGGAAAACTGTCCGTGGGGGGGGGACATTCATTAATTATAATTGCTGGTTTGATTTAGGAGACGACATTGAAATTGGTGAAAATTGTAATATTGCAATGAATGTTCATTTTATTAATGGAACACATGAAATTGGCAACGAAAATAGACGTGCAGCTCAAGGGATTACAAAATGTATTGTAGTTGGTGCTGGTTCTTGGATTGGTGCGGATACAATAATAATGCCCGGAGTAACTATTGGAAAGGGTGTAGTTATTGGGACAGGTTCTCTTGTAACAACCGATCTTGAAGACAATGCCATTTATTTTGGAAGACCAGCACGTCTCTATAAAAAGTTATAATATAACAATGAAGAAATGAGGATAGATGGATGCAACACACAGTAGAAACAATTAAAAATAAGTATTTGGGAATGTCCAAACCTGTTAAAGCAGCATTTTGGTTTACCGTGTGTAGCTTCTTACAGCGTGGTATTAGCATGATAGCGACCCCTATATTTACGCGGTTGCTTTCAACAGAAAATTATGGCTTGTATAGTACATATCTTTCGTGGGAAACTGTATTGATGATGCTTGTTACACTTAGTCTTTATAAAGCTATGATGAATTTGTACGTCAAATACGAGAATCAAGAGATGGTGTTATCAGCAGTATGTGGATTAGAGTTGGTGTTGTCTTTAACATGGCTGGTTATTGGAATTAGTTTTAGAAATTTGGTTGCAGCATGGTTGGGATTATCTCCTCAACTTGTCTGCTGCCTTTTTGCTAGTTTTATTTTTCAATCAGCTGTTCAATGCTGGTCATTGTATAAAAGATACATCTATGATTATAAAACACTTGTGACGGTTACACTACTGTCTACAGTTGGATCAACCTTGTTTGGAGTTGTTGCAGTAGTTTTTGTCAGTCCTACGGCTGAAGCGAGAGTTCTTTCCAATACAATTGTAATGGCACTGATAGGAATCGCATTGTATTATTCAGTGTTTAAAAAAGGGAAGAAATTCTATGACAAGAGAATCTGGCTATTTTCATTAGGGTTTTGTATTCCACTGATGCCACACTATCTGTCGGAATTCGTTTTACAAAGTTCCGATAAAATTATGATTAACTACTTATGTGGTCCAAGTGATGTAGCGCTATATAGTATTGCTTATTCAGCGGGAAGTTTGATAAACCTTATCACAAATGCCATTAACTCTACTTTCGCACCATACCAATATCAGAAATTAAAATCTGGCGAATATAAAGTTATGGCTAAGAGAGCGGATCAGGTGCTATTTTTTGTTGCTGCAATGCTGGCCGTCATCATGCTTTTTAGCAGAGAGATTATATTGATATTTGGCGGAATGAAGTATATTGAAAGCGTTGATGTGATTATTCCGATTTGTATCGGCGTTTACTTTAACTATATGTTCCAACTATTTGCAAGAGTACAGGAATACTATGAAAGAAAATTAACGGTCGTTATTCCATCAATCTTGTGCGCTTTGCTTAATTTGATTTTGAATTATATTTTCATAAAGCTTTGTGGATATCAAGCAGCAGCCTATACTACTTTCTTTTGCTATGCATTATTTTGCTTTATTCATTATTTGTTCTACAAAAAGGTGTGCACAGAAATTTTAAACGGTACGCGGCTATACGATGTCAAAGGACTTTCTGCAATCTCAGTAGGTGTAGTGGTTTCGGGGGTTGTAATTACATTTATTAACAAGTTGCTATGGCTGAAGTATACTATTCTGATCGTAGCCTTTATTGCACTCATCATTAATAGAAAACGTGTTTTTGAAGCGGTGAAATCTGTTCTTGGAAAGTAAGAGGAAGTAAAATGAAAACAATAATAATGGCCGGAGGGCGTGGAACTCGAATATCTGAATTGTTTCCTGATATACCGAAGCCTTTGATTCCGATTGAAGGTGTTCCGGTTCTTGAACGAGAAATTATCTCGTTGAGAGAGCAGGGATTTAAAGATATCATTATGACAGTTTCCCATATGGGAGACAAAATCATGAATTATTTTAAAGATGGCTCTAAGCTGGGTGTATCAATCCAGTACTACAATGAAGTTACACCGCTTGGAAACGCTGGTGCACTTTTTAAGCTGAGAGAACAATTAGAAGATGAACCGTTTCTGCTTTTGAATGCAGATGCTGTTTTTGATGTTGATTTTAACCGAATGGTTAGATATCATCAGGGACATGGCGGATTGGTGACATTGTTTACCCATCCAAATAACCATCCGTATGATAGCGGGCTTATCATTGCGGAAAAAGATATGTCGGTTCAATCTTGGTTGGCGAAGGAAGACGTTCGTCCAAAATATTATAAAAATAGAGTTAATGCAGGTTTGCATGTGATTGATCCTAAAGTTCTTGATATGCTATCTATTGATGCAGATAAAATTGGTACTGTGGACGAGATGACAGGAAAGACTGTAAAAGTTGATTTGGATCGGCAGCTTCTAAAACCTCTGGCTGGATCTGGTAAGATGTTCTGCTATGATTCTCCAGAGTATGTAAAGGATATGGGAACACCAGATCGATTCCATCAGGTAGAAGAAGATTTCAAAGCAGGAAGAGTATCGGCTAAGAACCTTTCAAATAAGCAAAAAGCTGTATTCCTCGACCGGGATGGTACAATTAATAAATATGTTGGATTTCTTAGAAACATTAATGACTTTGAGTTGATTAATGGTGTGTCAGAAGCAATCAAAAGAATTAATGCATCAGGTTATCTTGCTATTGTAATTACAAATCAACCTGTGATTGCTAGAGGAGAAGTAACTTATGAAGAGTTAAATGAAATTCATAACAAGATGGAAACTCTTTTAGGTAATGAGGGCGCTTATCTTGATGCGATTTATTATTGCCCTCATCATCCCGATAGTGGCTTTGTTGGAGAAGTCAAAGAATTAAAGATTGATTGCGATTGTAGAAAACCCAAACCAGGACTATTATTAAAGGCTTCACAAGAACTTAATATTGATTTAAGTCAATCTTGGATGATTGGTGATTCAAAAAATGATATTCTGGCAGGAAAGAATGCAGGTTGTAAAACAGCATTGATTGGAAATGAAGATTGTAAACAAGATATCACAGTGGATTCTTTATTGACCTTTGTGAATGCAATAATCTAAAAAATGTGGGTTCCCATCTAACGCTCCCATATGCTAAATAGACATCATTATAGTCAATATAAGGGGTAGTATATCCTTGTACAAAGGATATTGTTTATTATGTATTGCAAAAGAAAAAATAAACATTTTTCTGCTAGTGGTAGTGGAGACTATATATCTACCTCTGATTTCATTATTCAATATTACACAAATTTGAATGTTTGTCGCAATTTTTTCTGTGCCATTTAAATAGTAAACTGGCTACTATTGTGAGAAATGTAGCTGTACTTACTACTATTTCATGAAAACTAAAAACTGCTATCGTCTTGTTAACCGCAAGCAATGTTATTTCCAGTATGGAACTTTCTAAAGAATTGAAGATAAAACAAAACATGCTGTTCATTACAGACTAAAGCTCGTATTCTTATGAAAAAAATTCGAATTTATAAAAATTATAGAATTCGAATTATTGTGAATATGATGTAGCCTATACAGGAGCGCTCCATAACATAATGGAAAGCAAGGGCTTGGTAATGATAAACAGCCCTTTTTTAATAGTGCTTTCAACAGGGCAAGAAAATCAGTATCCATGTTTTGTAAAGATATTGGAAGTGGTGACAGATTCAAGCAAGATTGTATTGGAATATTTTTAGAAATACGTAGTAATGTCTAAAGAAAGAAAATTGAATACAGATGGTAAATGACGTACTACTTCTTAAAAAAATAAGATGGAAGTAAGTAATGAAATGATTGTGTTTAATTATGATAATCATCAATTATTCTTATTAAACAAGACCGTGTCCAATTTCAACAGACAATTGGTCGATAGATGATAGTGGTAATTTAAAGATAACCAATTTGGATCGTTAAATTTTCACCAATAATGGTAAATTTATGATTTGAATTGAGTTATCTTTTTTTATTTTTGGTTCACCTTTCAAAGAAAGGTGAACCAAATGAAAAAGAAATAGCTCTTTAAGGTGCATTAGAACTTTACAAAGCTAATTTGTTTGCGGTTTAGTTACAGAAATACCTGACTGTGATAACTGTTCGGAACATATTGCTCGCTACAAGGCAAGCAGCAGTCAATGTTCAATGGGTGGTAAAGAGAAAAAAATGCACTAAAACTTTTGGAATAAAGAAATAATAGAAAGAGGTAGGCATTATGATTATTAAGTTTTCGATGGATCATATTAAGGATATGGAGCAAATCTATAAGAGGACGCCTACTTATGTTGAAGAATTTGATTGCAATGGAATAGAAGAACATTATTATGGTATGGATTACTGCAAGCGGATTGTCACTGATACACTGAGAACGCTAAATTGGGGAACTCAAGAATACCTTGGCACGATAGATAGGTTTGCAAGAGAGGTTTTTAATGTAAGTACAGCAGATGGAAAAATCTATTGTATTGATTTTGAAATAAATACTTATGAGAGAAAAGCTGCAAGATTAGAGTGTACAATTTCGACAACTGATTCTATTGAATATGATCAGAAGCTTGAATCGTTAAAAATAGGACTGAAAAATAGACTCATTCTTGATTGGAAGGTATGTACATGGCTGGTAGACATGCAATCAGCACAGCTTTGCAAAGAAGCATATGAGAAAGCATTTATTGTTGAGAATAATTTACGTGCTTTTGCGAGTAAAGTCTTGATTCATTTTCTTGGAATTGACTGGATAAATAGCACGGGTTTGGAAAAAGAGGCTGAATCAATAAATTATTTAAAACAAAAATATACTCAGCGAGTTCCAGAGTTTGAAAATATAAATACAGATTTTCTTTCGATGACGCTTGAAACATTGATGGGAGTAATAATTGATGGAAAAGTGTATAGTGATGATGTTGTATTAAATAAAGATCAGTATGAGAAAATTTTGGATATCGCCCAAAAAAGCAAAACAGCAAATAGTATAGCTGGGTTTATTAAATCAAAACGTACAGTAAAAAAAACGATATGGGATGATTTATTTGTTCCTTTTATTGATGAACCAGATAGATTTAAACAGGCTATTCATAATTTTATAGAAGATAGAAATCATGTTGCACATAGCAAAATTTTATCTTGGAGTTCGTACCAGGTTGTATTAAACGAATTTAATAATATGGATGATCTCATTCGAAGGGCTGATTCTAATTTTGATATAGAGGAAACGTCAGATGAAGTTTTGGAAACATGGAATGCTTTAGAGAAAGATGATCAGAAAGAGAAGGAATATTACCGTGAGCGTTTGGTAAACGAAGCCGGAATTGATATTCTGAGTGAACGTAACATAAGAGATTGGTTTAATAACAATCTACATAGTTTATATAGTGATGCCTATCAGCGTTATCATTTGGATGTGAGTTATGAGATATCGGGTTTTGAAGCACAAGATTCAGGAGCTTGTTTCACAGTTATATCTCCTGTGATGGAAGATAATTCGCTACGAGTGGACGTTATAGCTGAATATTCTATTGATGATGAATTAGGTGAAGATAGTATTTGCAAGATAATGTGTAAAGATGGAACAGGGAAGATTATCTTTTCAGCAGAAATCTATTTTCATAATGGAAATGGATGTGAAGATGAAGAAGGTCTTATGGCAGCTAGTGAGAATTCGGAATATGACACTTCAGAATTGATAGATTTTAAGGAACAATTGTTCGAGTACATTGATGAAAAGTTGAATCCATATCCGGCAGAATTAGTTGTTCATGTTCATGAGAATAAAGGTAATAATGACTGGACGGCTGATTTTGCGTGTGAACAGTGTGGAAAAACTGGAGTATCCATCAATGATGAATTTTTGCCGATTGGAAAATGTTGCTATTGTGGTTGGAATAATGAACTTAAAAAATGTGTGCGATGTGGTGCAATCGTTAGTTACGATGATATTGAAAATGGACTATGTCCATCTTGTGCAACCTATGTTGATAAAGAGTAAAGCTATGCGATGCAATATGGATAACGTAATCAAGGTCGTGTTCAAAATGAAAATAGTGGACCGATGTTTTCAAAGACATGTGCTTCAGATGGGAATAAAGAAACACGAATAAATCTAATCTAAGAAAGTATTAATAATCCTTTAAATACTCATAGGGTTACGACCCTACAACTTCTAAAGCCAATATTTAGTCAGCCTTATCTAATTGTGAATTACTGTTTTTTATTTAAAATAGTAATCACACATTTTTTAGAATACCGAGATTTTTTAAAAGGACCTTGTATGTAAAAACACTATTCGTTATAATCGATTTCTTCATTATGTTGTTTTTAATATATTACACTTCCTATTTCTGGGTGTACTAAAACATTTATAATTTTATCATCAATATCTACATTTTTTTCCATGATATTATCTAAATTATCAATAGCAAATCTTATATCCACAATAACATCATTTATGGATTCAAAAGGGATGTTACCTGATAATTTTACAATAAATTCTGTGAGCGTTGAATCGACATATGAATGTAAATGTTCTCCTAAATATCTTAAATTATGTGGTACTTCGCCCGAATGAATGATTGCATTTCTAGCCCTATACATACGATATAAATGCCATGTAACTCTTTGAACATATCTATCAATAAACTGTTTTAAGTCTTTTGTCGTTTTTATATCTTCAAACATTAAAAAACGACTTCTCAAAACAATTGGAACTATCTCTGATAGATTGTTGACTGGTTTATTAAGTAATGCTGAATCTGAATATTCTCTTTTG
>OIXU01000642.1_pt1 | contig 12015 bp, 9 predicted proteins | sample 1587921 | NCBI WGS metagenome assembly OIXU01 (sample SAMN03283238) | human gut metagenome | biome: human-associated habitat; material: feces | host: Homo sapiens | place: Peru | collected 2012
GCTAAGCTGCAGCGCGGTCGCATGGTGCGCGGGGCGGCTTCTGCGGCGTTGCTGCCGCAAAACCCTAAGGCATTGCTGGTTGCCGAGACGGTACGCGATGAGCTGATGGAATGGGCTTCGACCTGCGGATACGACGAGGCCACGGCGCAGGAGCAGGCGGCGCGCCTGGGCTTGGCTGGTTTGGGGGCGCGCCATCCGTACGATCTTTCGGGTGGTCAGCGCCAGCTGCTTGCGTTGGCAAAGCTGCTGTTGATTGGCCCCGAGCTGTTGCTGCTCGACGAGCCTACCAAGGGATTGGACCTGGCGAGCAAGTATCCGACGACATCGCCATGATGTTCGACGGCGAGATCGCCTGCATGGAGCCCCCGGCAGATTTCTTTGCCGACAACGTGTTCTATAGGGCGTGATGGGATGACAGACTTTCGCTCATCTCGGCTGCTCTCAAAATTGGAGATCCCGCTGCTCCTGGCAGTCCCGGTGGTGATGACTGCTGCGCTGCTGGCGGGCATTGAGCAGGCGGCGCTTGCCATGCTGGTTGTGGTGGCGCTCGTGCTCGCGCTGTTCTTTGCGGGTTACGAGGCATCGCGCCCGGGCCTGCGCCAGATTATGCCAACGCTGGTTCTGGCGGCGTTGGCCGCAGCGGGGCGCATTCTATTTGGGCCTATTCCCGACTTTAAGCCCGTGAGCGCCATCGCCATCATTGCGGGGGCAACGCTGGGTCGCCGCAATGGTTTTATGGTCGGTGCGCTGGCAGCGCTGACCAGCAATTTCTTTTTTGGTCAGGGCATGTGGACGCCGTGGCAGATGTATGCCTGGGGTCTGGTGGGCTATGTTGGCGGCGCGTTAGCGCATATGGGCGCGTTCGACCGCGCCGACGGCACCGTGCGCATGCCGGCGCTGCTGGCGTATGGCTTTGCCTCGGGCTTGCTCTATGGCGTCGTGATCAACGCGTATGACATTATCGGCTTTGTGCAGCCGCTCACCTGGGCAGGCGCCGTGGCGCGTCTTGCCACGGCGGTGCCGTTTGATATTACGCATGGCCTTGCGACCTGCGTGTTTTTGGCTGCCTTGTACAAACCCTGGTGTCGCCGCATCAACCGCGTCGTCGTGAAATACGGGTTGTAGGGCAGGTTGTGCCGGGAAAAGAACCAATACTGCTACGGTGTCATTTCAAAACTATGCCGGTTTACGGGGCTAGATTGGCACAGGCCGACTACACTGGCATTTTTCGAAAATAGACGAACCGGCTACCTGCGGTTTTAATTTGCTTGAGTTGCGTGTGGTTGGGGGTTCGCGATTCAGCCCCGTAAACCGGCATGGTTTTGAACGGGCCTGCCAATGTGGCTGTCGTCACTGACCTCAGAGAGCCAAAATGATCCGTTTCCCCCCGTTCCTAAGGGGTCGTTGGGGGTGCCCGCCACGAAATCGGCCCATCTACTACGTTTAAGGCGATACCCCCGACCATACCCTTGTTTTATGAAAAACCGCAGGCTTTCTACCTGCGGTTTTCTTATTGCGTTGTTCGTTGTGGTTGAGGGTGGTGGCTTAAACGTAGTAGATGGGCGCGTTTCGTGGCAGACGGGTTACGAGGATGCCTCCATAGGACCAAAAAGATCCGCCTTCCTCCGTCCCAGGGGAATCAGTTGGGGCTAGAGCTCCAGCGTGAGGGTGACGGGGCAGTGGTCGCTGCCAAAGATGTCGCCGCGGATGCCGGTGTCGCGTACGTTGGCGGCGATTTCGTCGCTCACCAGGAAGTAGTCGATGCGCCAGCCGGCGTTGTTCTTGCGGGCATTAAAGCGGTAGCTCCACCAGCTGTAGACGCCTTCGACGTCAGGATTCGCCGCGCGCCAGGTGTCGGTAAAACCGGCATTGAGCAATTCGGTAAACTTGCCGCGCTCCTCGTCCGAAAAGCCTGCGTTGCCGCGGTTGGACTTGGGGTTCTTGAGGTCGATCTCCTCGTGCGCCACGTTAAAGTCGCCGCAGGTCACCACGGGCTTGCCGGTTTCGCGCTCGAGTGCGCTCAGAAAGCCGCGATAAGCGTCGTCCCAGGCCATGCGCACGTCGATGCGTGCGAGCTCGTTTTGCGCGTTGGGCGTATAGACATCGACAAACCAAAACTTGTCGAACTCGAGCGCGCAGACGCGGCCCTCGGTCGCGGCTTGGGCGACGAGCTCTGCCGCATCACCTTCGCCGGCGTAAGGCAACAGCGCGTTGGCGTGCAACACGCGCAGCGGTTCCCGGCGGCTAAAGACCGCGGTGCCCGAGTAGCCCTTGCGCTCGGCATAGCTCCAGGTTTGGTGATAGCCGGGTAAGTCGATATCGACTTGGCCTTCCTGCAGCTTGGTTTCCTGCAGCGCTAGGATGTCAACATCGAGCTCCTGCGCGATCTGGATAAAGCTCGGGTCTTTTTTGAGCACGGCGCGCAGGCCGTTGACGTTCCACGAGGCGAAAGTGTAAGTCTGGGGCATGGTGTCCTTTCGACGGGGTTGGCAGGCTTAAGATTAGCGCAACAAGAGCGGGGCGGAGTCCGCGAGCGACGGCACAAACGCCGCCGCCCCGGCTGCAAGGACGGAGGACACATATGACGCAGGCAATATCGGATCCCAAGCAGGCCTCCGCCGCGCTGGCGGAGCTGTTCGAAACCCATAACCATGTGGTGTTCTTTGGCGGCGCGGGCGTTTCCACGGCAAGCGGCATCCCCGATTTCCGCAGCGTGGACGGCCTGTATCACCAGCAGTTCGCTTATCCGCCCGAGACCATGCTCTCGCACAGCTTTTACGAGACGCATCCGGCCGAGTTCTTCGACTTCTACCGCACCAAGATGATTGCGCTCGGTGCCAAGCCCAACCGCTGCCACACCAAGCTGGCCGAGCTCGAGCGCGCCGGCAAGCTCAGTGCCGTGGTGACGCAAAACATCGACGGCCTGCATCAGATGGCCGGCTCACGGCGCGTGTTTGAGCTGCACGGCTCGGTCCACCGCAATATCTGCCAGACGTGCGGCGCGGTCTATAGCGCCGAGTGGATTTGCGCGCGCGAGCACGAGGACACCGCGGGCGTGCCCGTGTGCCCTGCGTGCGGCGGCCGCATCAAGCCCGATGTGGTGCTCTACGAGGAGCCGCTCGACGAGCACGTGCTGACCGGCGCCGTTGCTGCCATCGCCGCGGCCGATGCCCTCATTGTGGGCGGAACTTCGCTCGTGGTGTATCCGGCGGCGGGCCTCACGCGCTACTTTACCGGCGATACGCTGGCCATTTGCAATCTGGCGCCCACCGATCAGGACGCAAATGCCGACCTGCTGATTTCTTGCGACATCGCGGCCGCGTTTGCGTTCTAGCCCGCGCGCGCGGATACAATAGAAAGACTGATTGCAAAGCGACCCCGCCGCCAGCGCCCAGGCGCGGCGGCGCGGGCATTTTAGGAGGATGTTCATGGCGAACGATAGCAAGACATGGCGGTGCGGAAAGTACGAGCTCAGCTTTGACCGTCCGCGCATCATGGGCGTCCTCAACGTGACGCCCGATTCGTTTAGCGATGGCGGTGAGCACTTCGATCCGGACGCCGCTATCGAGTACGGCCTGGCGATGCTCGACGCCGGCGCCGACATCATCGACGTGGGCGGCGAGTCCACGCGCCCCGGCTTTACCCCGGTCAACCCCGACGAGGAGGCTCGTCGCGTGCTGCCCGTGGTGCGCGCACTGGCCAAGGAAGGTGCCATCGTCTCGATCGACACGCGTCATGTGGCGGTTGCCAAGGCTGCCGTACGCTGCGGCGCCTCGATTGTCAACGATGTGACGGGCTTCACCGACCCCAAGATGATCGAGTTTGTCGCGTCGAGCACCTGCGGCGTCATCGTGATGCATGCCGGGGAGGTTGCCGCTCCCGCCCGCACGCACGCGACGGTGCAGCTCGATACCTCGGCCGCGGCGTTTGTTGCCGAGAAGGCGCGCGAGGCGGCTGCTGAGGCTGCGCGCGAGGCCGAAAAGCCGGCCCGCCGCCGTCGTGGCAAGCTGCTGGGCGAGCCCAAGACGGAGGCCAAGCTTCCGGGCGGCGTGGTGCAGCCCTCGCTGCCGTTTGGCGACCCGGAGCCCGCGCCCGAGCCTGCGGCCGAGCAGGAGCAGCAAGCGCCTGCCGAGCAGGCCGCCCCTGTCGCCGAGGCTGCCGCAACTCCCGAGCCCACGCCCGAGCCCAATGACCACCTGGCAGCCATGATGCGCCGCAGTGCCCGTCGCGAGGAGGCCTACGTGCCCACCTCGCAGCTCCGCCGCTTTACCCTGCCCGATTCGGCGCCCATCATGCGCCGCGTCATGGGCTTCCTCTCCGACCAGGCCCGCACGCTCATCCATGCCGGCGTGTCGCGCGACCGCATCTGCATCGATCCCGGATCGGGCTTTGGCAAGACGGCCAACGAGGACATCGTCATCCAGCGCGAGACCGCCAAGATGGCGTCGCTGGGCTATCCGCTCATGTGCGCCGTGTCGCGAAAGCGTTTTGTGGGCGCCGTCTCGGGCGTGACCGAGGCGGCCGCGCGCGATGCCGCCACGTTTGGCGTGTGCCTGGGCGCCATCCAGGCCGGCGCCAACATCGTGCGCGTGCACGACGTCGCGGGCTTCGCGCAGTTCCTGAACGGCTACTGGTCGGTCGCCAAGCCGCAGCCGCGCCGCGCGTTTGTGGCCGTGGGCTCCAACCTGGGGCATCGCTGCGACAACATCCGCGCCGCGCGCGACATGATCGCCGAGATTCCGCTCACCTGCGTGTCCAACTGCTCGCGCATCTACGAGAGCGAGCCGGCCTACGAGACGCGCCAGGACGCGTTTGCCAACGCCGTCATCGAGATCAAGACCGAGCTGGCGCCGCTGGTGCTGCTTGACGAGCTCATGAAGATCGAGGCCGAGCTGGGCCGCGACCGTTCCAAAAAGGCCAAGGCCAACGGCCCTCGCACCATCGATCTGGACCTGCTGTGGATGGATGGCGAGACCCACGGCGGCAAGAAGCTGCGCCTGCCGCATCCGCTGATCGGCGAGCGCGACTTTGTACTGGTGCCGCTCGAGGACCTGATGCACGACCCGGCGCGGTTCTTCCGCTACAACGGCGTCGAGGTCAAGGAACCCGAGGACCGCGTGGGCCATATCGTGGGCGAATTGGGGCGTATGTAGATGATCGAGATGAATGCTGTAGCCGTCGGTACCGAGCTTGACGCCGCGCGCGACGCGGGTCGCGAGGGTGCGTCCGCGGGTTGGTGCGCCTGGAGTGCCGGTGACGCATCGTTGGCATTTTCGCTGGTCGTTCGCCCCGACGTGAACATGCACGCCTTCCACGGCCTGCCGTTTGTGGCTGCGATGGGCATGATGGACGCGCTTGTGGGAACGGCTGCGGCACCGGGACTGGGCCTTGCCGGCAAGGTGGGCATTCAATGGCCGAGCGACATTGTGTGCGGCGCGCCTACGTTTGAGACCTCGTTTGCATGCGTCGTCGTCAACGGTGGCGCTGGTGCCGCAGGCATGTTCGGTGCCGTGACGGTGGATATTGAGCGCGCGGCGCTGGGCGAGCTTGGCGTGGATGTGGCTGACGAAGCGCTGGTCGAGGCATTAGCCACCGCCGTGTTGACCCGCGTGGACGCCTGGGCGGTTGTCGCCAACACGCCACAGGGTGCTGCCGGTCCGCTGGCTCCCGTGCTGGGCGAGTACTTCGACATGGTGCCGCTGCTCGGTCGCCAAGTTGCGGCGGTGTCGCCCAACGGCCTGCCGCTTGCGGTTGGTGTGTTCGCGGGCCTGGACATCTGGGGCCGCGCGACCATCAAGACCGATGCCGGCGAGCAGGAGTTTCCGCCCGAGGCCGTGCGCATTCGCGGACTGTAACGAGAGACGTCCGCGCCCAAAGATAACGATGACAACAAGACCCTCCTCGGCTATGCCGGGGAGGGTCTTTGCGCGACTACAGGGTGGCATCGCGACCCTATTCCTCAAAACTGAAAAATTTTCGTTTTTGAGGAATAGGAAACATGCACGATATCGCTGTGCTGGGCGTATTCGAGGAGCTTCTATTCCTCAAAATTGAAAAATTTTCAGTTTTGAGGAATAGGCTTGGCGAACGTTTGCGGGGACTGTGGCATCGGGCGTGCTCGACTTAAGCCCCTGCCCTATCCCAGCTCCTGCATGCGGCGGTAGATTTCGCAGATGCCCTTGATGGTGAGCTGTCCATCGACCACGTCGAAGGCGTCGGTCGAATCGGCGACGATGCTGGCGAGACCGCCTGTGGCGATAACGGTAGCGTCCTCGCGCCCCAGCTCGCGCTTCATACGAGCGATCAAGCCCTCGGCCATGGCGGCGGCGCCCGTCACGGCGCCGACCTTGATGCACTCCTCGGTATCGCGACCGATGGCGTGCTCGGGCGCCTCGAGCGGCACGCTGGCGAGTTTGGCGGCGCGGGCGGCAAGCGCGTCCATGGAGATGCGGATGCCCGGCGCGATCGCTCCGCCAATGTAATAACCGTCCTCGTCGATGACGTCGATATTGGTCGCGGTGCCAAAGTCCACCACGATCGCCGGCGCGCCGTAGAAGGTCTCGGCAGCGACGGCATTGGCGATGCGGTCGGCGCCCACGGCCTGGGGACGTGCTGCGCGCAGCTTGGTCACGGCGGCCGTCTGCGGGCCGATGACGATGGCGTCCGCCGCGATGCGGTCGGCCACTGCGTGCCACTCGCGCGAGAGCTGTGGTACCACGCCGGCAAAGGCAATCGCGTCGACCGCGTCGAGCGAGAGGTCGTACATCTTAAAGAAGCCCATCAGGCGCACGTGAATCTCGTCGGCGGTATAGGAGCGGTCGGTGGGCATGCGCCACGACTGCACCAGCTCGTCTCCGTCAAACAGGCCCATGGCCGTCTGCGTGTTTCCCATATCGATAGCGAGCAGCATGTCTACTCCCGGTGTTGGCGTAAAAGGACGCGCACCATTGTATACGCGCCGCCGGCGCCGCTGTGCCGTCATTCGTCTGCGCGGGTCTTCGGCCTCGGGTTCAGCTGAACTGTGCGCGGTCTGACTTCCCGCTTTGCTGCCAAACTGTCGGCGACGAAGCGGGCGGTTCAAGCCCGCAGCAGCAACCCTGGACGCGGCGCCGGACGGACCAGAGCCCGCCGCGCCCAGCCGGTGTGGGCGATAAGGAGCAGACATGTTGATTCATTACGAGGCAAGCGTGCTGGGCGCCAAGCACAGATTGCAGGGGCGCGATAGCCAGGACCACTGCTGCGCGAGGGTGGTCGATGCGCCCCGCACGTTCGGTACGGCGGGGGATGGTGGCCCGGGCGCCGAAAGCTCGGTGATCGACGCGGCGCCTCGTCAGGCGATCGTTGCCGCCGTCGCGGGCGGTATGCCATCTATGATTTTGGGCGGCGAAGGCGCCCGCCTTGCCAGCGAAGCCGCCGTGGACGCGGCGGCAGAGGCGTATCGTCAGGGCAAGTTGGTGCCGGGTGACGCCTCTGCCCTTAAGGGCGTGTTTGAGCGTGCGCTTCGTGCGGTCGCAGACGCGGCCGTCGATCAGCCCGCGGCCGATATCACTTCGTTTGCCTGCACGTTATGCCTGGTAGTATGGGATGGCGTGCGCGTTTGGTATGGCAATGCCGGTGATTCCGGTGCGGTTGCCGTGGACTTCTTGGGCGATCCGTTTGCCCTGACGCATATGCATTGCGGGCCGCTGTCGAGCCAGCCGTTCCCGCTGCACGATTCCTATCACTGGGAGTTTGGCTATCGCACGAGCGCCGAAAGCGTGCTTGTGGCCACAGGTGGCATGCTTGGGCAGTTTGCCGAGTGGGCGCCCGGCTCTTACGGTGCGCCGAAGGCGTATGACCGCAAGCTCATTGGCCTGCTCACGAACCGGAATATCGATGTGGACGATTTGCCGTTGATGAATGTCGCTGCAGCTAAATATCTGAACGAGTTTCCCGCGACCCGCGTGGACGGCGATAAGACGGTGGTGGCGCTGATCAACAGCGAGAAGCCTTCGGTGACAGATTTTATTTGCGCCACGGCGAAAGACGTGACGGCCGAGCGCCTTGCTGCGGCGGGCGCGTCCTTTGCGGGCGAGGATGACGATCGAAAGGTCGTGCTGCCGTGGAACGACGAGCTGCGCATGCGCGCCGGCGATGTGGCGAACGACGTGGGCGGCGATTTCACTGTAGAGCTTGAGTATCAGCTTATGTGCGGCATGTCGCTCGACCGTGCGTTTGAGCTGGCGGCTGCTGCTGCCCGCGAGCGCGCCGAGAGGTATCGCGTGTTCGAGGACTGTGTAGTCGACGGGCCCGAGGATTTTTACGCGGCCATGCTGTTCGATGAGGAGGTGTCGTTTGATGAGATGGCCTAGGAACGTCGCCGGCCCTAGGCTCTTCGCGCTAGGGGTGTTCAAGATATGAAGGAATTATGCTCTACGAGATTTTCCTTGCCGTTTACCGAAGTCCCGCGTAATATTCCTTCTTGCGCACATGAGGCGCCCAGACATTGCGGGGTGGAGCAGTCTGGTAGCTCGCCGGGCTCATAACCCGGAGGTCGTAGGTTCAAATCCTGCCCCCGCGACCAAGAACTTGCAGCTCGTCGGCCTAGCCGGCGAGCTTTTTTGTTATTCCGGGACCGTGTTTTCGGTTCAACTCTCGACCTCTCAAACAAAATCTCGATCTGTAACATCTAACTCCGATTTGGGCGGCTAGGTGTTACAGATCGAGATATACCGGTGGGTTGGGCCCCGTTTGTCTAAATCTGTAACACGAGGGACGGATTTTGCCGAGTAACTGTTACAGATTGAGATCTTTCGTCGGGCCAGATTGGTTTGTCTTGATCTGTAACAGGTGGAGGCCAAAAGTCGGTCTAGATGTTACAGATTGAGATGTTTGGACGGACCGAGCTTGTTCGTCTCGATTTGTAACATCTAGGGTCGTTTTTGGTCTGCAGGTGTTACAGATCGAGACAAACCGGCAGCCGGTCCCGCCCCATCCACCTGCTGCTACCTGCTATCCGCCGATTTTCGTTGTGCTGCTGTGCCCCCATGCCATATCCTCTAGACAACTACGCGGCATCATCGCCGCCGCGCCTACAAGAGAGGAATGTCCATGACCGCACCTGCATCCAAGCTGCTCCAGCCCATTACGGTTGGCCCGCTCGAGCTTAAGAACCGCATTATGTTCCCGCCGCTGACCACCGGCTACGAGGAGCGCGACGGTTCCATCGGCGAGCGCAGCCTGGCTTTTTACGAGCGCCTGGCCCGTGGCGGCGTGAGCTACATCGTCATTGGCGACGTCGCTCCCGTCATGACCGCAAGCCCCACGCCCAAGCTGGCAACCGACGCTCAGATCCCCACGTTTAAGGCGCTGGCCGATGCCGTCCACAAGCACGGTGCCAAGGTTGCGCTGCAGCTGTTCCACCCCGAGTACGACGTGCCCGGTGTCGGTCGCATGGTCATGGGCTCCATGGCCGCCGCCAAGGCCGCGCAGGAGGCCAAGGCCGCCGGCGACGAGGAGACCTTTGCCGCCAAGATGGCCGAGTCCAACGAGATCCGCAAGCAGGCCTACGCCAAGCTGCACCACGACATGCAGCACTTTGTGAACGAGGCGAGCGTTGAGCAGCTCACCCAGATCAAGGAGGCCATCGCCGCCTCGGCCGCCCGCGCGCAGCAGGCCGGCATCGACGCCATCGAGGTCCACGGCGACCGTCTGGTGGGTTCGCTGTGCTCCGCGATCCTCAACCAGCGCACCGACGAGTACGGTGGCTCGTTCGAGAACCGCGTCCGCTACGCGCTGGAGGTTGTCGCCGCCATTAAGGAGGCCGCGCCGCAGCTGATGGTGGAGTACAAGCTCCCCGTGATCATGGAGAACCCCGACGGCACGCCGCGCGGCAAGGGCGGCCTGCAGCCCGACGAGGCCTGCGAGTTCGCCAAGCTGCTCGAGGGCGCCGGCATCGACATGATCCAGGTTGCGCAGGCAAACCACACCGGCAACATGGGCGACACCATTCCGCCCATGGGCGCCATGCCCTACAACTGGACGCTGCCCGTGGCCGAGCGCGTCAAGGCCCTGGTCTCCGTGCCGGTGGCAACCGTCGGCCGCGTGGTTTCGGTCGAGGCCGGCGAGAAGATCCTGGAAGACGGCTCGGCAGACATTGTCGCTTACGGCCGCTCGCTCATGTGCGACCCCGACATTGCGCTGAAGGCCGCGACCGGCGAGCCCATCCGCGAGTGCCTCAACTGCAACAAGGGCTGCGTCGACGCGATTCAAAACCGCAAGTACATCTCGTGCGTGCTCAATGCCGAGAACGGCGACGAGGCGACCATCGCCATTAAGCCGGGCGAGGGCGACAAGAAGATCGCCGTGGTGGGCGGCGGTATTGCCGGCCTGGAGGCCGCGCGCGTGGCGGCCAAGCGCGGCTACGACGTGACCGTCTACGAGGCGAGCGATCATCTGGGCGGCCAGATTGTGCTGGCGGCCGCGCCCCCGCGCAAGGACGAGATCATGCGCTCCGTTGAGTACTACGAGAAGATTCTGCCTGGCCTGGGCGTGAAGGTCGAGCTCAACCACGTCGCTACCGCTGAGGACCTCAACGCCGCCGACGCCGCGATTGTGGCCGTGGGCGCGCACGACGTGGTCATCCCCGTTCCGGGTGCCGATTCGGAGAAGGTCGTCTCGAGCTGGGACGTGCTGGCCGGCAAGGTGGAGCTCAGCGGGCGCGTTACCGTCATTGGCGGCGGCCTGGTGGGCACCGAGACTGCCGAGTACCTGCTGCAGCACGGCTGCGAGGTGGCGATCGTGGAGATGCTCGACAAGATTGCCGCGGGCGAGTCCGAGACCATTCTGCCGCTGATTATGAGCGACTTTGCCGAGCATAACGTGGAGCAGCACGTGAAGACCCGCCTGACCGCCATTACCGACGAGGGCGTGGAGGCCGTGCGCACTGCCGAGGACGGCGCCGAGGAGCCGGTGAAGATCGCCTGCGATTACGTGGTGATGGCCGTGGGTTCCAAGGCCAACGCGTTTGACCTGGACGGCGTGACGGTGCCCGTGACCTGCGTGGGCGACTGCTCGGGTGAGCGCACCGCCGACATTGCGAGCGCCATTCGTGCGGCGTATCACGCGGCCAACGAGCTGTAGTTAACATCGCAGCGGGGCGGTAACACGGATCCACCTCGCTTGGCTGCGTCCCAGCGAAAACGACCGGGTTGGGTCTGCGAAGGCGGGCCCAGCCCGGTTGATCTTTCGCCGGGGTGACTTTTGGCATGGAGAGGTATGGAAATGTCCGCTTGCGCGGACGACCTCTTTTTGAGGAGGGGTCAATATTTAACAGTATTACATCAAAAGAGGTAATTAGACACCAATTTTGTCGGTTAAAACCCTTCTAGTTGCATATACGTGTTACCTGCATAAACAAATGCTAAGGAAATGCTATGGAAATGCGGTATATCGGTGGCAAATATGCAAATTCCTGCGGTGCGATTTGCAATTAACTGCTGCGTGTAAACAGTAAAATGCTACTATCTAACTTGCACGTAAGGTAGCAAATTAGTGTTTATGGCTAAAAAGTAGAAGTGGCAGGTATGTCAGAAGCAGCAAGGACTCGCACGCATGCGCCCGAGATTAGGCAGCGCGCCGTCGAGATCCTCCAAGAGGGGGTCGGTCATCGCGCTCTCGCCGCAGAGCTTGGCATCCCCCAGGCCACAGCTCGACAGTGGGCCCGCGCGTATGCTGTGGGTGGCGCCGACGCCGTTCTTAATGCGGGCTCTCATCACCACACGTATTCGTTTGACGTTAAGCTTGCCGTGGTTAAAGATCGCTTGGAAAATGGCCTAACGGTGCGCGAAGCTATGATCAAACATCAGATCCCCAGTGAGTCTTCGGTCAAGGCCTGGTGTCGTCTGTATCGCAATGGCGGCGAGGCCGCTCTGGTTGATAAGCCGCGAGGCCGTAAACCGCGCGTTAAAAAGGCGGAATAGCGAACGGGATGGTGCGCCCACAGGGGTGCATTTTTCTTGCCACGCCAACTTTTCG
>OIXU01000643.1_pt1 | contig 12012 bp, 9 predicted proteins | sample 1587921 | NCBI WGS metagenome assembly OIXU01 (sample SAMN03283238) | human gut metagenome | biome: human-associated habitat; material: feces | host: Homo sapiens | place: Peru | collected 2012
GCGCTGGGTTGTTATATTCAGTCCTGGCTTCCTTGGCTTCGATCTGCCTGGCTTGCTGCCGTATTGTTTCATGATTCCGGTCAAGTTTCGTCATGAGTTGCCGCTGGGTTCATTGGTGATTCAAGGGATGTTCCTTCATCATCATATTCCGTCCTGCCTACAGTCTATCCCTTTCAACTGACTGGTTCCTTTCCGACTTGGTCATAATAATACGTGCTATCATTCGCAAAAATAAAGGAACATCGCAAAAAAAAACAAACATTTTGGACAAAAAATTTATCCAATCGGACATTTTGCTTCCGCCCCGGCTGCTCCAATCGGACATTTTATGCTTGCAACTTGCTGATAATCATAGGAAACTCATAAATAGTTTTTACCCTTTTCAAGGACTGGGCTTTTTAGGCTTCAAAGCAAGCTCGTTTACCCACCGAGCTTCCTCCCCCGAGAATGGTTTCCATAGGCGAACACGAAGGCAGCACTTTCAATAGTTTGGACAACTGTTTCCGCAAGTCTGATCTACATGGAAAAAATAAGCATCCACTTTTAGATAAGCACATTCCGCAGCATTTTTAACTTATGAAAACAGGTAGTTTCCGTACCCATCTGGCATGCTGTCCTCGAATATTCCGAAATTGCCGTAGAAATAATCAGTCTTGGGCAGCAGTAAACCTCTTTTGAGAGGAAGTTCCAATGGGGAAATGGAGAATCCGTCGAAAAGCCACCCAGGGCTGTATTCGAAGACACATCTATGATTGCCGGGAGTCATGGATAACGTCCCGACAAGCCTGTCGGCAGTAAAGACTATTTACTACTAACAGGCTTGCAAAAGAAAACCGCTTTTATATAAACAAGAAAGGCTGACTAACCTTGTTCCAACAATTTCTTATCGGTCAAGAAATCCAACAAGCCAATAGTCAACAGGCCGAGTTCGTCCTCCTTGCGATGAATATCATCACCAACAATGACAATCTTGCGGAAGTGGTCATTGATTGACAATAATGGGCGACGTTCTTGCTGTTCCTTCTCTGGCGTAGGCATGTGGAAAGCCGACTGGATGTACACCCTGTATGGAGGACGGTTTACCACAAAGTCAACCTCCAACTGTTTTCTGACAAATTTTCCATTCTCATCTTTGCCTCCAAGTTCTACTAAACCGACATCCACGTTATAGCCACGACTACGGAGTTCATTATAGATAATATTCTCCATAATGTGCGTTTCCTCTTGCTGGCGATAGTTGAGAATGGCAGCACGTATGCCGATGTCTGCGAAGTAGTATTTCGTCTCAGTACCAATATATTTTCTGCCTTTCACATCATAGCGTAAGGCTTCTTCAATCAAGAAAGAGTCTTTCAGATAGTCAATATATTGTTTTATAGTGTCTCTTTTTATGGCTACCCCTTGTGCAGATTGAAAGGTATTGGCTATTCTTGTTGGGTTGGTTGACGAACCAATGCCCGAGGCTATTACACGCACCAATTCCTTCATTCCTTCTGGATTACGCAGATGGTTGCGCTCAATTACGTCACGCAGATAGGTAGTTTCATACAGACCACGCAAATAGTCTGTTTTCTTTTCTTCCGTTTCAAGCAAAGCCACCTGTGGCAGTCCTCCAAAAGTATAGTAATCTAACCATGCTTTGCGTATATCGCCACCAATACCATTAAAGTATTCGTCAAAGGTGAGAGGCCAGATGCGTATCTCGTCACCTCTGCCTCGGAACTCAGTCACAACATCACTTGACAGGAAACGAGAGTTTGAGCCCGACACATACACGTCCACATTCCTCATGTGTGTCAAGCTAAGAATAACCTCCACAAATTCTTCTACCAACTGTACCTCGTCCAAGACTATATAATAAGGATTGCCATCATCCACTACCTTTGAATCAATGTAGTCGAGCAAAGCATCGGGCTTTCTCAACCGTCTGTTTCGGAAATCATCAAGTTGTATTTCGATGATGTGATTATCAGTCACCCCATGTTCCAACAGCCAGTTATGCCAGATATCAAACAGCAGGAAAGACTTTCCACATCGTCTGACACCTGTTATAATCTTCACAAGTCCGTTCCCACGTCCTGCGATAAGTTCATCCAAATATTTCTTACGTTCAAATATCATATTAGAGTACTTTTTTTGATATTAGTATCATATTTTATACCGCAAAGATAGTGATTTTATCCCAAAAGCCAGCAGTGTCCACTTCTCCAAAAAAGTTTTCTTTTGGCTGGCAGGAATTTGGTTCACGAGCATTGGCATCATCATCATTGAGCTGACACTTGGAATGCTGCGGATATTCGGTTTGATGGACTTATAATATCGAATTTCAAAGAGGTTACGAAGCATCGTTTTTACCTTATGTTCATGGTTTCATACCAATAATGGCAGCATACGACGGCTTTTTGTGGTGAATCTTCGTTTGGATGAAGCCAGCCTCGTTGAGCAACGACTGGAGCTGTTCAGGAGAATACGCTGTCATGCCCTCCACGACATTGGTCCATACGGAATCTGCATCAAGCACCTCTACCATGATGGCGAACTTGCCACCTTTTTTCAGTACACGGCGAACTTCTTGTAGGCAGTCAGACAGGTTGGGCCAGAAATATACCGTCTCGACAGCCGTTACAAGGTCGAACTTCCCGTCCTCGTAGGGCAACTTCTCGGCAGAACCCTGACAGACGAAGACTTGCTTGTCGAGTACGTTGGCGTTTACTTTCCTGGCTTTCGCCACGCTCTCCTCCGAAATGTCGATGCCATAGACCTGCGCCCACTCACTACGTTTGGTTAATCTTTTTAGGGTAGCACCTCCACCGCAGCCAATGTCAAGTATCGTCCAGCACTTCTGGAATTCTACGAAGCCCAACCCCCAATTCGTCAGCGGTGCATGGCCGAAGTTCATCATGCACATATTTGCCATTGGCATCCTGCACGAAAAGGTTCTGATTTCCCTTGGGCATCGGATGATTCTGAGGGATATGGGCAATCACATGGATGCCTTCTGCTATCTCACAAGTCTGTTCAATCTTCAGAAGCCTCTCTTCATTGATTTCTGGCCACTCCGTAGTAATGCTATGTAGATTCCCCCGTTTAGAAAAGAATTCACCGCTCATGGCATCGGGCGAGACGATGACCATGTCAAGTTTGTCCTTGTCGAACACTTTCCGCCCGGCGATGCTTTCCACTTTCATAAGCGCGGCGGAAAGGCTCTCTTTCTCGATGGGCTTAAGGAGATATTCCACACCGTTGTTCTTGAACGCCTTTAGCGCATATTCGTCATAGGCTGTGGTGAATATGACCATACATTCCGGCATTACCGCCTGGAACGCGTCGAACACATCATGATCCCGCAGCCTTATGTCCGAGAAGATAATGTCATATCCGGAATATTCCGAAAGCCTTGATATGACTTCCGAGGTGGTGATCAAAGGTCCGTCTATCTCCATGTCCGGACGGAGGTCCCGCAGCATCCGTCTCAACCTGCGGAAACTGATCTCCTCGTCTTCTATTATCAATGCTTTCATGATGCTTGGATTATGGGAAGGCTCACCTCGAAGAACCGTCTGTCACAGAAGTCTATGCTTGACGGGTAGCGGGTCTGCATGATTGACACGTATTCTTTAGCGAAGGTCATCGCCTCCGAAATCGGGACGATGTCTTTATCAAGGCTGTTGATGATATATCTGTATATCCTTGACAGAGAAACGGTGAACTGTTCCGCCTTTTCAGGATCTTCTTCGATCAACCCTGAAAGGATATTAAGGCTGTTAAAGACAAAGCGAGGATCCATTTGTGATTTGAGAAGTCTTTTGGTCAAGAGAAGATTCTCCTCTTTTTGCTTTATGACGATATCCGTATATTCTCGTAACACATGGAATTCGGCCACAAAACTGGCAACGATGCAAAAAATATATAAACTTCCCCAAAAGTCATCTGTTTCAGGTTTATATATAAATTCAGCGATATACGTCGGCGAAGGCGGATCCGGGCCTACCGGCTCTTCGTCTGTCCCCCCCCCCGCAAATCAGATGTCACCTCATCACGACCATTGCCGACCCAAGCCTTATAGTGGTAAGTTGTGGAATATTCAAGGTTCTCTTTGATCAATGAATATTCCAGACCGTCTTTCTTTGTCACCGCCAGACGCTCCATCGAACTCTCGTCCTCCCCGAAATAAAAGCCGAACTCACGGGCCGAGGCGAGATCCTCATCGTTCTTGAATATCGCGGTAAGCGTCACCGCGCGCCCATTCGCCACCGCACTGACAGATGGAAGCGATGGAACACGCAGTTCTTCAGGCACAATGCTTTTCTCGCAGCCGGTCAGAGCGACCGCCACAGCAAGAAGACACATCTTTGCCACCCGAAGAAGGTTCATTTTGATTGGTTTGTTCTCTACTGCAAACCTTAGATTCGCATAGTGGTTCACTGCGGCAAGGTTTGCAGTGCAGATATACACATTCCAAGTGAATTAATGTCAAGACTTTCAGCCTACTTCCATCTGTCTTCACCAGGATTTGAGAAATATTCATTATCTTTGGCATTGGACATTAATTGCTAAGGGCTATGGAGGCGAAAAGGATCAGGTACCCGATCGGGATGCAGACATTCAGGGATATTGTCGAGGGAGACTATCTCTACATCGACAAGACGGGATTCGTTCACGACTTGGCGGAGAATTACAAGTACGTGTTCCTGAGCAGGCCAAGGCGGTTCGGGAAGTCGCTGCTGTCATCTACGATCCATAGTTACTTCGCGGGGGAGGCGGAACTGTTCAACGGGCTGAAGGCCGGGGAACTGAAGAATGATTGGACCAGGCATCCGGTGTTCCACTTCGACATGTCCACGGCGAAGCATTGCAGCGAGGAGGAGCTGCTCAGCGAGTTGAACATCAAGCTGTTCAAATACGAAAAGATCTACGGTAAAGGAGATTGCGAGGTCGGTGTCAACCAGAGGTTCGAAGGTCTTGTCCACAGGGCGGTGGAGCAGACCGGCGAAAAGGCCGTCATAATCATCGATGAATATGACGCACCGCTGCTGGACGTGGTGAACGATCAGGAGCGGCTCACGCCTATGCGCCAGATCATGAGAAACTTCTACAGCCCGATCAAAAGTTTGGATCCGTATCTTCGGTTCGTGTTCATCACCGGAATCACCAAGTTCGCACAGCTCAGCATATTCAGTGAACTCAACAATCTGAAGAATATCTCGATGATGCCGCGATATTCAGCGGTTTGCGGGATTTCACAAGAGGAGCTTGTCACGCAGATGAATATTCCTGTGCAGGATATGGCTGACGAGCTGGGAATATCTTTTGATGCGGCTCTGGAAAAGCTGAAGAGCAACTACGATGGCTACCATTTCTGCGCAAAATCGGAGGATATCTACAACCCCTTCAGTTTACTCAATTCGTTGTCTGACAAAATGTTCGGCAGTTATTGGTTCGACACGGCCACACCAACATTCCTGATCGAGCGGATGAGAGAGAATCCTATTCCCGAGAACCTTTTGGACAGGATGAACGAGATCGCAAGAAGCGACTTTGATGTCTCACCTGAATTTTCGGACAGCATTCTGCCGCTTCTTTATCAGACAGGCTATCTTACAATAAAAGGATACAGCACCGAAGATGAGTCCTACACCTTAGGCTATCCGAACCGGGAGGTCAGGGAAGGCTTCCTCAAAGGGCTTCTGAATAGCTACAGAGGCTCGGAGGGGATGAGTGCTTCGTTTGTTCTCCAATTCAACAGGGCTTTAAAAAACAACGATATCGATGGGGCGTTGGAGAGGATGCGATCATTCCTTGCCGGTATCCCATACGATTTGGAGAACAAGTCGGAAAAGCATTTTCAGACGATCATCTATCTGATTTTCTCGCTGCTTGGCTACTACACCCAGGCCGAGGTCAAGTCCGCCGTCGGACGGGCGGACGCCGTGTGCCGGACCAAGGACAGGGTCTATGTCTTTGAGTTCAAGGTGGACGGCTCCGCCGAGGAGGCGCTCAGGCAGATCGACGAGAAAGGGTATCTGATTCCGTACAGGTTTGAGGGGACGGAGAGATGTGAAGCCACATCGGTCGCTGAACCTGTCGAAGCGACCCGTCGTGACGCTTCGGCAGGCTCAGTGACTGGAATAGGCTCAGCGTCCGGCAAAAGACTCGTCAAGGTCGGAGTGAACATCTCCACCCAGACCCGCACGATCGAGTCCTGGAAGGTGGCTGAGGAATAACTGTTACCTTACTACCCCAGTCTCAATTTCATTTTGAAGATACGAGAAGACATAGACAGGGCCTTCATAATATAGACCACAATCAGGCTCACATAAACGTTTGTACGTCTCTGATGAATACAATTCGTCAAGAGCCCTCTTTATGTCCCACCCATACTTCCGCATCAGCATCTCAACAAGTTCCGATGAGAGGCATTCTACCTGGAATTGAACATCATCCGACATATCAAATTTTCTTTAAGTATCCAACCGCCAATTCAGTTCCAAAGAAATATTGAATAGCAGGCTTTTTGAAGCGCAGCTCCTCAATCATACGTTCAATGCTTATGTAGCCTAGAATAAATCTACGCATCTGAAGCCCGACAGTATCATTGGCGATAGGACCGACAACCACATCATATTCATGAGCAGGAACATCGCTCGAGTTTTTCCTATTCAACAAAACAAACTCCGCCCATTCCTTTGAGTATTCCTCAAAGATTTTCACGTTCAAAGGTGAATTGTCTTTTAGTAAAGTATCATCAAAAAGGAAAGTAGTGACAATAGGTTTCCCCTCCAGCATTCGTTGGGTTGTGCGGCTTGCCATTTCCATAGCTTGCTGTCTGTCCGGATTCAAATAAAATCCAGACCCAAAGTCTTTTCCCCTACGCGAAAAAGATAAATCAACCGTATCTATCGAGATATTTGAGCCATGATATAATGTTATCATACGACACGTCCTCCATGTTTTCGACAGACTTGAAGAATGTCTTCCACCGCATCATCAATGGAAAGTGTATGTTCAGCGGCATAGCAATCCACTAAAAAATCAATTCCTTTAAATCTTCGCAGATATGCATACGCCTGAGCATTTGTCATCATGAAACGTTTGGCAAAGGCACCAACGCAACACACTACATAGTCAATAATATCACGAGCCGAATTCATAAGTCCGATTTTTCGTTCATTAACCATCTTCGCACAATGACCGACAATGCGGTCCTAACTTCACAAAGATAACGGATTTTTCTGACAAAAACTCCTTTCCAAGCACAACCAATTGGTTTAGAGTCAACATCTCCACCCAGACCCGCACGATCGAGTCCTGGAAGGTGGCTGAGGAATAAGCCGAACCACACATGCGGCGTACAAAGGCAAGGGCAATCGAAAATGAGGCGGACTTACCGCCCGCCTCACAGAATATTTGATCTCACTTATTACCAAGATTCGATACTCGGATCGATGGAGATTTCTATCTTCTCCTGATCCGGCGACGTGTTCAGCGTCACAGTGATCGTGTGCGCGTACCCAGCCCGGAAACTTAAGGAATAGTCGAGCAGGTAGGCGATGCCACCCATCGTGAGCTCGATCAGCGGAGTCGTCTTCTCGATGTTCTGCGGAACAAGCACGGCCTCGAACAGCTCGTTGCTCAGCTTGTTCATCGTGATGGTCTTCTTCGCACCGAAGGCGTTCTTCTCCACGGATCCGGTGTTCAGGCTTACCGAACACTCCACGTTCGTGTTGTAGATGTGGGACACGATGTCGTCGGGAATCTCACCCTCGAACTTCGGCCCTTTCTCCACCTTCACGATAAGCTTTGAGAAGATGTGGCGGAATTGGAGATTGACCGCCCCGTCGGTCCTGCTGACTTTCTCGGTCTTTGCAAAAAGCAGGTCCGAAGCCTCGTAGCCTCCATTGTTCTGATCAGTGGCGACCTCAAACGGATAGTCGTCCACAGACTTCATGTCCGACTGGTACGGGTAAAGGGCGTAGAAATCGCACGGATTCCCGCTCCAGTAGAGCTTGCGTGCGGCTGTCCATTTCGTCCCGTCAAAAGTCAGGGCTTATTATTGATGTAGTTGCCTCCGACCTGAACAGGAGCGACCGTCTCGCCGTCATATTCAACGGCGAAGAGGGAGACCCTGTCCCCGCTCTCGAAAGCGGAGGCGGTGGCCCTTGTAGCTGGAAGACCAAGATTGAAACGGATCTCTCCGTCTTCATATTCAGACTTTTGGATCTTGTCGCAGGCTGCCAGCGTGAGCAGTGAAAGCGCCGCGATGATGAATATCTTCTTTTTCATGTTCTTTCCTCCTTATTTGATGTCCGGATGCTCGCCCATGTACTTAGGTGCCGCTCCGGTGGCTTTGACAAAGTTCTGATCGAACGAGAAATCCTTGCTGTACGACCTTGTGGACGGGATGGTGCCGAAGTTGTCCTTGTCAAGGGCGTAGAACTTCTCAAGCGTGAAGGTCTCGCCGGCATATTCCATGATCCGCTCCACAATCGCCTGGCGGCTGATGGTCGAGTAGTAAGGAATGTTGTTGTTCATGCAGCTGGTCGCCTCCGAGCGATAGACGCCGCGGCTGTGCATGTACCCTCCCTCGAACATGTCCACATAGTCTGAATATTTCGGGTTGTAGATGAGGTGCGCCCAAGGAACTTGTGTGGCATCGGAGGTCAGGGAAAGGTTCTTGTACCAGCCGTGAGACTTGAATATGCCATAAGCTGAATTAAGGTCATTCTCGCCCTTAGGGTGGTCGCAACCATCTTTGCATATGCAATTTTGTATGAACGCGTTGTGATAGATGTACTCGTCTCCCAGCTTTCCGAATCCGTGGCCTCCGGCCTCATGCTGGATGATTCCGCGGAAGTCGTAAGGATAGGCGTCTGTGCTGACAGGGCAGCAGGCAATCGCGGAGCCGTCGCCGTACATCATCGTCACGCCCTCGTAGGTCGAGGTGTTCATGAGCAGGATCGTGAGGCTCTTGGTGAGATCCAGTGACGGATCCGCTTTCTTTGCCCATGCGAAGCAAGGCGTCGGATCCGGAGCGAGAATCCTGTTCTGGCTGAACGTCGAGCCGAACTTGGTGTCAATGATGGTGTTGACCGTGCCGATTCCGCTCTCGTCCGACTGTGACACGACCGCATGGACATTGAAATAGTCCTTGTAGGTCTTGTACGGCTCGACATCGAAGAAGGCGTTGTAGCCGCTCTCCGTGTTGGTGAAGAATGTGCCTTTGGCTATGTCCTTGGCGTCGTACCCGTCACCGATGAACACGATGTCGATCCCGTTGCCCTTCGTGGCGGTCTGGTAAGTCTTGACTTCACCGTCTGATAGATCACTGTCGTACTGCTCCACCTCGAAAGTCGTGGTGTAGTCCTTCTCGATGAGTTTGAAGACAACCTCGCCGCTTCGTCCTGCGTATTTCTTGTAGTTCGGGTTATTGAAGGAGCCTTCATTGACCTCGAACGTCTCGCTTGTGCGAGGCATCTCGCTGACGGAGATCGTGACATCGGTCTTGCCAGTGCCTGAGGACGGAGAAACCGTCACCCAGTCCGGTTTGCTCTCCACTTCCCATGCGAAGTTTGTCGGGGCGCGAAGGACGTAGGTTCTGCTCTGCGCCGCGTTCAACGCACGCATCCTCTCGCGGCTTACCGAGAAGTCATAGTGGGCAGCGATGCGTTTGAAGTCGCTCCAGCCGGTTTCGGCTTGGTAACGCTTGACGGACTGTGCTGGAACTTCAAGTGTGAAGTTGTCTTTGGCTACACCATCGAAAGTGTTACTCATGATTGCAGGTGGTTCGACTGCTGATGATTGGATTTTAGAAATATACTTACAAATAAATGAAACCTTTAGGTTCATATTTGGTCCAAATAACAAACGCCGGAAAACAACAGGAATAACAGCTGCATTTTTTTTCACCTCCAGTCCCCAACCCCTGCTTCTCAGTACAGAACGACCTCAGTCCCAGCCCATCCCGCCGGCACACCTACACAGCCATCCCCACGGGCAACGATTATCGCCGGAAATGTCGTCCAAGGGTGCCGGGTGGCACTCACGGGCTACGGAAAGGGGCAGAAACGTCGCCCAAGGGTGTCGCCCGGCACTCACAGGCTACGGGAAGGGGCAGAAACGTCGTCCAAGGGTACAGGGCGGCACTCACAGGCAACAGAAAGGGGCTGAAACGTAGCCCAAGGGTGTCGCCCGGCACTCACAGGCAACGGAAAGGGGCATAAACGTCGCCTAAGGGTACAGGGCGGCACTCACGGGCTACGGGAAGGGGCATAAACGTCGCCCAAGGGTACAGGGCGGCACTCACGGGCGACGGGAAGGGACGAAAACATTGATGGAGAGTGGTAGAAACAAGATGCGCGGCGGAAAGATATTGTCCGGGCCGCGCTATCTGTGTGGATTAGAATTGCTGTCAAGGGGCAAAGATAGATTTTTAGAATATTCGTGTCAAGTCCATATTGGGTTCAAATTACGAAAGTTTCACGAAAGCTTAAGAATTATTGTGATGATTGACCACTTCACGGACTCGGTCGATTTTCTTCTGGGCTTGGTTTTTGGGGGCTTGTTTTTTGGGGGTCACCCCGGCATCTCCAGCCATGACCTGCGTGCTATCAGGAGACGTGAAACATGAAACCAGTCTCAAGTATCCTCATGTATTATATACTTTAGTCGATCCTCATGCTTTAGACGCTCCTCATAAGAATGCGTTTTACGCATAACAAAACCCCGAAAGTTAGACAAAAACTTTCGGGGTTCAGGTCATTTGCGTCACCCTCTTTTAGTAAGCGTTTAAAAAATAAGCTGATAAAGATTTGGCAGTATTTTCGATAGATGTCTTTTTAAGAGGGAGTGTGCCGGTGGCGGATGACTGATGTGGGAACGCTATTTCATCGTCACGGAGATGACGTAGTCCTCCGCCGGAAGGTCAGCCGGGAGGGTTATGAAAAGATTCTCACCGACTTTCTTGACCGACAGGGCCGTTCCGTCATACAATGCGGTCACTGACTTGACCTTGGACTTCTTGGCGACCGGAATCTCAAGGACAGCGCCCGGGTTCTGAAGGACATGAATATAGAAGGTCTTGCCACCCGTGAGAGGAGCGGTCGAGACTCCCCAATCCTGCTCGGCGATCGGGCCGGGGCCGCAGCCCTTGATGGATTCACCATTCACCTTCATCCACTGGCCGATCTCTTTCAACAGAGACAGAGCAGCTTCCGGAAGGCGGCCGTCGGCGCGAGGGCCTATGTTCAACAGAAGGTTGGTGTTCATAGAGACAGCCTTCGCAAGAGTGCCGATGAGCTGAGCGGCGGTCTTGTAGTCCCGATCCTTCACACTGTAGCCCCAAGTGTGGTTCATCGTCTGGCACATCTCCAACGGGAGTTTGTCGCTGACCATCTGTCCCTCGGAATAACCGGCGGTGTTCTGCCCCGGAAGATCCCTCTCGAACATTTGGAAATCCTCACCCTCAATCGGTTGGATATGGTGATTGTTACCAATGAGACAGGCCGGATCCACTGAATGAATATATTCATAGAACTCCGGCATCTTCCAGTTGAAAGGAATCGAGTCGCGCTTGTGGTCCCAATAGCCGTCGAACCAGAGGGCGCGGACAGGGGCGTACTGAGTCATCAACTCTTTGACCTGCTGCTTCATGAAGCCGAGGTAGTGGTCATAGTCTGGATGATCGCCCTTGCGGCCGGTGTTGTGGCCGGACTCGCCAAGAGGGTAATCCTCTCTGATCCAGTCCAGAATCGAATAATAGAACTGGAGGCTCAGACCTTCCTTATGGCAGGCGTCAGCCAGATCCCTCATCACATCCTTTCCCCAAGGGGTAGCCTTGACGATGTTGTAGTCCGAAGCCTTGGTGTCGAACATAGAGAAACCATCGTGATGACGGGAGGTGATCGTCACATAGCCGGCACCGGCATCCTTGAAAGCCTTAACCCATTCCTCGGCGTTGTAGCCGGCGGGATAGAAAGCGGTCGCCGCGTGGGCATATTCATCCTTGTTCAGGCC
>OIXU01000652.1_pt1 | contig 11946 bp, 11 predicted proteins | sample 1587921 | NCBI WGS metagenome assembly OIXU01 (sample SAMN03283238) | human gut metagenome | biome: human-associated habitat; material: feces | host: Homo sapiens | place: Peru | collected 2012
CAGCGCCTTGAACTATACAGCCTTTTAATATCATACAAATCTGACATAACCGGAAAAGATATGTACGGCGACACAGTGCTTCATACTGCGACAATGACAGACGTTTCAACAGAAATACTGAGTCTTCTTGTAAAGGCTGGCGCAGACATAAACGCAAGAAACAAAGATGGCGTCACACCTCTTGAGCTTGCAATTGAAAACAAAATTTCTTCCCATATAAAATTCTATGCCGAGCATGGCGCGGATATAAACTCAAAAGACCAGAAGGGGAACACTCCGTTAAAACTGGCGCTCCGGGCGGATGATTCTTCTGACAAAACGCTGGAAATAATTCTGAACAGCCAGAACATCGACAGCCTTGACTCAGACGGAAACACTCCGCTTATAACCGCAATCGCAGAAAACGCAAGCCAGGAAAAAATTCAATATATTCTTAGCCTTACAGACGATGTAAACGCAAGAAATTCCGACGGAAACACAGCGCTGTACCTTACTGTACTGAAAAACCGCAGGTCAATCGGAGAAAAACTGCTCGCGAAGAATGCGGATATTTTTTCAACCAACAACAAGAATAATTCTCCGTTAAGCCAGGCGTTAAGAAATCCGCAGATAATGGAATGGCTCATAACTTCAAAGACAATAAAGGACACTGACGGAATAGGAAACACCGCCCTTCACTACGCTACTGAATGGGGACTGCAAAATGCCGTTGAAACGCTAATAACAAAAGGCGCGGACAAAGAGGCAAAAAACGCGAACGGAGAAACTCCTGTTTTCAGCGCTTGCAAAAACAACAATCCTGAAATCATTGCTCTTCTGGCAAAAAAGGGCTGCAAAATAAATGTAAGGGATAACCTTGGAAGCACGCCTCTTCACGTCGCAGTGCGCTGGGGAAACACCGACGATGCGGAGCAACTTATAAACCTAGGCTGCAATATTGATGCTCAAAATGTAACAGGAAAAACACCGCTTGCAGAAGCTGTATTGGGCGGAAAGACTGAAATAGCAAAAATGCTGCTTTCAAAAGGGGCTAATCCAAACATAAGCGACATAAGCGGAAGAACAATTCTTATGGATGCAGTAAAGGCTAAAAACACACGGACTATCGCAATGATTTTGGAAAACAATGCAAATCCGCAGGCACAGGATTTAAACGGAAGAAATTCATACCACGAGGCGGCGCTGACCGCCGACGAAAAGGTTATCGGTTTAATCAGAAATGCCGGTGGAAATCCTTTGAGCCGCGACAAAAACGGAAACACACCTTTCAGCCTTTGCCTGGACAAGCCGACACCGGTAATAAAAGCGATTCTTGGCAGCAACACAAGCATTTCCGACAGCGACGGAAACACGCCGCTCCATATCGCCGTGCAGAACAACAAGTCCGTTGAAATGCTAAAAATGCTTATCTCATCAGGGTATCCGATTGATGCAAGAAATTCCGGGGGCTTTACGCCTCTTGCAATCGCCATTGAAAAAAATTACAAGCTTCTTGCGCTCTCTCTGCTTGAAAGCGGCTCAAATCCGTTTATCCAAATAGACAGCTCAGGAAACAATGCCGCGTTGATTGCCCTTAAAAACAACAATAAGGCAATCCTTGAAGGAATTGTAAAATATTCAGGCTCAATGTCAGACATCCAGGGAAACAGCATACTTCATTACGCCGCGCGCCTTAGCAGCGCCACAACAATAAAAAACCTGATTTCTTACGGACTGGACAAAAATGTAAAGAATATTTACGACGAGACTCCATACACAATCGCAGTCCGCTGGAAAAGGAGCGATGCCGCAGGCTTGCTGAAGCCATCGGACGCAAAATGACAGGCGCTTTGAACAAAAGGCTGTCCTAACTCAGGAAGGAATGAACGCCTTCAGACGGAAACGTCCGGAGGCCGCGCCATCCGAAGACCGCAGAAGATGCTTATCGCGCGAAGCTAATCTTTCAGCAGCTCCAGCAGCCTCAAAAATCCACTGCCGGATTTTTGAAGCTCCTTCGAGCCACGGGTAATCTTACAAAGAGACATATTGTACTTTCTGGCAATTTCTCTCTGCGTAGTTCCGGCTTTAAGCTCCTTTACAACCTGCCAGCGCTCCGCAAAATCCCGCCGTTCATTCGGCGTAAAAAGGCAATTGAACACAGATTTCAATTCATTTTTATCTTTTATCTTTAAAAGCAGTCCGCAAAGCTCGTCATAACTTTCCAGAAGCGCAGGATTTTCTTCGTTACCGTTCTTATTCATAGAAACAATTATATCATATTTCAACCGGTTCGGGTAGTTAGACAGCAAAAACGCTGCGCACTGCCCGCCTTTTTGCAACCGCTCCTTCCGCAGTTCGATTCTCGGTGTTTCATTTAAAACAAAAAACAGCACCAAGCAGTGCTGTTTCAAACTATTATTTATAGCCCCTAGGAGAATCGAAGCGCGACAGTCGAAAACATCCTGTTTTCTCCTTCTGCGCCGTCTGCTCTCGCTTTTTCCGCCCTCCCTGGCGGAAAATTTTGGAATTGCTCCGCACTGCTCGCAATTCCAAAAACGCTCGCTCCGCAGTTCGATTCTGTTCTTTCCGTTAAATAAAAAAAAAGACAACACAAAACAAGTACTGTCTTTCAAAAAAAGTTAGCCCCTAGGAGAATCGAACTCCTGTTGACGGAATGAGAATCCGCTGTACTAGCCGTTATACGAAGGGGCCAAAAAAAACGAGGCTGTCCGCAGAGAACTTAACTGCCAAATAATATTGACAACAGCAATAATTCTTTCCGGACAGCCTCGTTTAGTTCCCCAAGGAGGATTCGAACCCCCACAGTCAGAACCAGAATCTGAAGTGCTACCATTACACAATCGGGGAATGCAATGTTCCAAAACTATACAAATTTTATAAAATTCTGTCAAGTGCCGTTTTTCCTATTTTGCTGATTTTTAGTGATTTTCCAATTTTTTTTTTCGTGCTACACTGTATTTATGACAAACGATGAACTTCTTGTTAATTCATATAAAGAAATCCTTGAGCAAATAAAAGAAAACGCCGCGTACCTTTCAAAAGACGGATACGCCTACACAAAAGAATTAACTGATGAATGCGCCGATTTAACTGCAATCCTGGAAGACATCCTTCCGGAAATCACAGGACTTGAATCAATGAATTCGCTGGATGAGGAAGACTACGCATTTATGTACGAAATGCTTAATTCCTATGCGGAAAATTTTATTGTAGACGGACGAAATCCCGAAAAACTTAAAGCCGACACCGAAATCTACGAACAGTTAATGGAAATTCTTTCCGTTCTTGAAGAGAATTACATTCCGCAAGACTACAACTGCGACGAAGAGGAATAAAAAATGCCAAAAACACTTACTGGAACTCAGCATAAAAAAGAACACAAAAAAGACTTTGGCCGCGAACGGATAGAACTCCTTTACGAAGACGATGCTGTCGCCATAATCTTTAAGCCAAGCGGAATGCTAAGCGTTCCGTATCCGGGAAGCAACGGCAGGACCGCAGAAGCCGCCCTGGAACAATTGATGAGAAAAAAAGGAACATACAGCGCAAAGCACAGGCCATTTGTAGTCCACAGGCTGGACCGCGACACATCAGGCGTAATGATGTTCGCGCTAAACCCGGAAGCACAAAAAAAAATAATGGAAAACTGGCATAAGACAGTTACAGAACGCCTTTACCGCGCAGTCGCAGAAAATCCGGAATCAGGATTTCTTCCAGAAAGCGGAACTATTGATGACGAAATCGCCTACAACGCGCACAACATCGGATTTGTTCCCAAAAAAGGCGACCATCCAGATGTAAGCGACGCAACAAGAAAAGCGCTTTTATCCGAAAAATCAGGCCAGACAGAAAAATCAATCTACGAACGAAATCTTCTTATAAAGAACGGAAAGCCTGAATTCAAGACAATCTCCGCGCGGACCCATTACAAAGTGATTGCGCGGGGAAAAATCCACACGCTTTTTGAGCTGAACCTTGACACCGGCAGAAAAAACCAGATACGCGCTCACCTTGCAGGAAAAGGCTACCCTCTTGCCGGAGACGAAAATTACCGCGCGCGCACAGACCCGTTCTGCCGCCTTGCGCTTCACGCCCGGACCCTGGAATTCACACATCCATACACCGGAAAAACGATGAAATTCGAAGTTCCCGAACCGCAGGACTGGCTGGAAACCGTAAAACAAAATTCAGGAAATATTCCGGCAGTCTGGAACGTCCATACAACAAATCATAAAAAAAACCGGAAAAACGAGACACAAAAAGATATTTACAGAGAATTTTCTGCACAAAAAATCACCGGCCACAAAAAACTTGCCAAAATGGATTTTATTTCGCGCGGAAAATTTCATAAATAAACGAACCATGCCAAAAAAGTCCGGATTACCGCACGTCTGGCAAGGCTCGCACTAAAAAAAGGGGAAGTCCTATGAACGAAAAAAAACTAATCATCACAATGGCGGCATTCATAGCCGCAGGAATCGCATTTCTTGTTGTCGGATTTTATTTTTCATCAAAAACTTACCAAAAAGCGCTTGCCGACAGCCATGAAGCCCCGGAAGAAAAACGCAAGGCAGTTATCACCGGAAAACTCTGCGGAATAATAGCGCTCGCGCTCGGCGGTCTTACCGTAGTTTCTGGAATCGCAATCAAAGTCTTTCCTAGAATGTTCCGGTATCTTTCGTTCGTCTACGTTCTTGCGCTGATTGCGTGTTTTGCGGCGCTCGCTTTTTCCTTAGGGCGCAAAAAGTAAACGCAAACCGGCTTTTCAGGGTTCCGCTCACGCTCATTAAAAAGGGCCGCCTTAACTGATGTCATCACAAATGACACCAGTCAAGGCAGCCCTTTTCAACGCTGCGCGCCCTTACAATCCGGCGCAGGCTACATCCTGTAAATCAAAATTTTATCCGCGCTCAGCAGGATTTCCCTGTCTTTTGCAAAAACAGAAATATCCTTTCCGCTAGAACCGCAGTCAACCACAACACCGATTTTTTCAGAGCCATCTTCAGAAGTCTTCACAATATGCACAATCCTGTCTGAACCTGTCTTATCAGAATCTGAATAGACAAATTCGTACTCAGGACTCCGCATCGCCGGATGCGTTTTTCTAAGGGAAATCAGTTTTTTGGTAAAATTCAACTCCCCGTCAAATTTTCCTGAATCAATTTCTTTCCACGGCATACAACGGCGGTTGTCAGGATCAAAGCCTCCTGGCAAAAGAATTTCAGTTCCATAATAAATGCACACAGAACCGCTCATCGCAAACAGCAAAACCAAAGTCTGAAGCGCAGTAGTCTTGTTTCCGCCGCAACGGTTTAAAATCCTGATTGTATCATGGCTGTCCATCTGATTAAAAAGAACACGGTTCGTCTGCTTGTAATACATTGAATAACACCTGTTCACGGCATATTCAAATTTCTTTACATTCCAGCGATTTTCACAGCAAAAATCCGCGATTCCATTCTGCAAAGGATAGTTCATAACAGAATCATACTCATCACCGCGAAGCCACGGCAAAGAATTATGCCATATTTCCCCGATAATATAAAAATCAGGCTTAAGCTCGCACATCGCTTTTTTCAGCTCTTTGCAAAAAACGTGAGAAACCTCATTCGCAACATCAAGCCTAAGGCCATCAATGTCGTAATCCTTAACCCATTTCCTGCACACCCCGATAATATAATCGCGGCACTCTGGATTGTTTGTGTTCAGTTTCGGCATATAGTCAGTAAACGCAAAAGAATAGAACTTTCCAACACCGGCGTTTCCACGCTCAAAGCCAGAGTCTGGCTTGACAAAATCAAAATCGTTTATCATAAACCAGTCTTTATATTTTGATTTTTCCCTGTTCTTCCAGACATCCTGCCACTTGTCAAAAAACCAGCCCGAATGATTAAAAACGCCGTCAAACATAATCCTTATTCCGCGTTTGTGAGCTTCCTTAACGTAAGTTTTCACGGTTTCCGCCGTTCCGAATTCCTCGTCAATCATCTCGTAATCATCAGTGTTGTATTTATGCTGGCTGGAAGACTTATTTATCGGCGTAGTATAGATTCCGGTAATTCCAAGTTCCTTCAGATAATCAAGCCTGTCGATTATGCCCTGAATGTTTCCGCCATAAACAGGCTCAGGGCGCATTTCCCCGCAAGGAATCGAGTCTCCGCATTCCGGCCATGGCAGAAGATTCTTAGGCTTAAATTCGTTCTTTCCACGGCAGAATCTTGCAGGAAAAATCTGATACCACACAGTATCTTCCGCCCAGCGCGGCGTCCGGTTAATATCCGCGGGATTCATCCACGGAAAAATAAAGAACCCATGCCTGTTTCCACCGTTTTCAAATTCATTTCTAGTAAAAAAACCGTCGTAGGAATAAAAGAATTCTTCGTTTCCGCCGACAATTCTAAAATAATAAGAAAGCCGCTTAAAATCAGGTTTTACTGAAATAGTCCACTTGAAATGCTCCTGAAGTTCTTTCTTTTCAAAGATTTCAACCTCAGTTCCATTCCATTTCCAGTCGCCGCCCAGGATTCCACCAGAAAACGGATCACCGTAGACAATATAGATGTGGTCAACATCTTTTCCAGTAAGGATGTTGATTTCAAGGGTATCCTTATCCAAAGGATAACAAAAATTATCAAAAGCGTAATGTTGTACTGCTGCTAAATTCATATTTTCATTCTATTCTAAAGATTCGCATTGTGCTATATTAAAAATGATGAAAATAAGAGAATTTAAGAATTCAATTGAATTTAAAAACGATGGACAACTTTCACTTTTCTTCTTAGGAACCGGCGGAGCATTTTCAAAAAAATACTTCCAGAACAATGCGCTGATTATAAAAGGAAACTCCCACATTCTTATTGACTGCGGAACTTTATGCCCTCTGGCTTTTTCTTTTTTCAACTCAGATATAACGCAGGTAAGGAATTTTCTGCTCACGCACAACCATGCGGACCACATAGGCGGAATGGAAGAAATTGCCCTTGTAAATATGTACGGAACAAAGCAGGTTCCGAACATCCTGATAACAGACGAATTCAAGAAAATTCTTTGGAACGAATCCCTTAAGGGCGGACTGAAAATAAAAGGCGAAAATTCCGCAAAACCGACAATGTCTTTCGACGACTATTTTCATCAGATAAAACCAAAAAAAATAAAAAAATCACCGCGGCCGTTCTACGAAGCCGAAATAGGCGATATAAACCTCAAAATTTTCCGCACAAAACATATTTTTACAGACAAGAACAACTGGAAAAACAGCTATTATTCAATCGGTGTCCTTATAGACAACAAAATAATCTACACGGGCGACTCCCAGGCAGACAAGGAACTTATTGAATGGCTTACATCCGAATTTAACATTGAATGTATTTTTCACGACTGTCAATTCGGACACAACGCCGTACACACAGATTACGAAGAGCTTCTTAAGATTTTAACGCCAGACCTGCGAAAAAAAACCTACCTTTGCCACTACAGCGACAACGCCGACCAGCAAAAAGACCGGGTTATGCAAGACGGATTTGCAGGCTGCGTAACGCGCGGCGTTTATTACGACTGCGAATAATCGGACAGTCCCAAATTTTTATGACCGCAGGAATCAACATCCCGACGCAAACGCACAGGTTTGCGTCCTCCGAATAAACAACTAAAAAAAACATACATTTTTTGCATAAAAAAAAGGTTCAGAAAGCGAAGAAAACTTCATTTTCTGAACCCTTTTGTCCCGAGCGCGAGTCGAACGCGCGACCTTCCGCTTAGGAGGCGGACGCTCTATCCAGCTGAGCTACTGGGACTTATTTTTACCACCGTTTCCGATGGATTTTTCACAGACTAAAAAAGACCGGAAATAACTCCGTCATCATCAACATCTATGTTAAGCGCAGCAGGAGCTTTCGGAAGCCCCGGCATTGTCATAATATCGCCGGCAAGCGCAACAACAAAACCAGCGCCAGCATAAAGCTGCACATCACGAACAGGAAAAACATATCCGCATGGAGCGCCGATAAGTTTCGGATCATGACTTATAGAATTCTGTGTCTTTGCTATGCAGACAGGGAGATTCCCATATCCCTGAGCCTCAAAATCCTTAAGCTTTTTTAATGCTTTGCTTTCAAATTCTACAGACTTAGCATGATATATTTCTTTTGAAATTTTTTCAATCTTTTTTTCCAAAGAAAGTTCATTTTCATAAAGATAATGAAAGTCCGCCTTTCCGCTGTCAGCAATTTCACAGACAACCTTCGCGAGTTCCGCAGCGCCATCGCCGCCCTTTTCCCAGCCTTCGCACAAGACAGCGCAAGAACCGTTTTCCTTGCAAAGTTTTTCAAGAAGGGCAATCTCCTCGTCCGTATCGGTAATGAACTTATTCACCGCAACAACACTTGGAACCCCGAACTTGGAAATATTTTCAATATGCGCCTTAAGATTTTCAAAACCCTTTTCCAGCGCGGCGACATTCGGTTTAGAAAGTTCAGTTTTTGCAACACCGCCGTGCATCTTCAGCGCGCGGATTGTCGCTACAATAACAACAACGCTCGGCGCAAGACCTGCCGCGCGGCATTTTATGTCCATAAATTTTTCAGCACCAAGATCAGCGGCAAAGCCGGCTTCCGTAACAACATAATCACCGCACGCAAGAGCGCTCAAAGTAGCATTCACAGAATTACATCCGTGCGCAATATTTGCAAAAGGTCCGCCATGAACAAAGGCCGGATTTTTTTCCAGTGTCTGAACAAGATTAGGCCTAATCGCATCCTTAAGCAAAGAAGCAACCGCGCCTGTGCATTTCAAGTCGCCGAACTTTACATTTTCCTTATTGTAATTTTTTCCAATGATGATATTGGAAATCCTTTCCTTTAATTCAGAAATCGAACGGCTAAGACAGATAATCGCCATAATCTCAGAAGCAACAGTAATTTGAAAATGATCCTCGCGCGGAGTTCCATCCGTTCTGTTTCCAAGACCATCAACAATATTTCTAAGCTGGCGGTCATTTAAATCCACGCAGCGTTTCCAGGAAATTGTGCGCGGGTCAATGCCAAGCTCATTTCCCTGCTGAATGTGGTTATCAATAAGAGCCGCAATCAGATTGTTTGCAATGGAAATTGCGTGAATATCGCCTGTAAAATGAAGGTTTATGTCTTCCATAGGAACAATCTGCGCATAGCCGCCACCGCAGGCACCGCCTTTAACCCCAAAGCAAGGTCCAAGAGAAGGTTCCCGGAGCGCAACCACAGAGTTTTTGCCGATTTTTCTTATGCCGTCGCTCAACCCAATAGAAACAGTTGATTTTCCTTCACCAGCTGGAGTCGGAGTGATTGCCGTAACCAGAATCAATTTTCCACGGTTAGCTGAATCAGAAGCCTTGCCCTGAAGTTCCCTCAGCTTTTTCATTGTAAGCTTAGCCTTGTAAGGTCCGTACAGTTCAAGCTCCTCAGGTTTTATTCCAATCTTTTCAGCAACATCCGAAACCGGAATCATTACATTTTTCTGCGCAATTTCAATATCTGTCATCAAACCAACCTCATGGAAGAAATAATGCCCATATTCTACAAAAATACCGCGTTATTTTCAATTATATAGAATATCATTCAAACCAATTTTCAACACAAAGCGAAAAATGCTCCCTAATCGGCTCATAGTCTTTTATATTCCGAGTCACAAGAATCAAGTTGTTCGACATTGCAATAGAGGCAATTTGAGTATCAATAACAGGAGTTGGAGTTCCAGCAGCAATCATCTTTGCCGCAATATGAGAATTCAAGGACGCGGCAGATTCATCATAAGAAAGAACACTGAAATTCGAGTGTACAAAATTTTCAATCGCATCAAAAACCAAATCTTTTCTTTTTCCATGCGGTAACATATCCACACCTTTCAGCAATTCAAACCAGACCGGAGCACATATCGCAGAAAAACTAGCCTGCATTTCAATTTTTGACAAAACTTTTTCATTTCCAAACGGTTTTGCAAATTCAGAAACAATATTTGTATCAAGCAAATAGACTAGCCCCATGAATTTTCCCTCCCAAAATCAAGGCGTTCCGCATTTCTATTTTCTTCAAGAATTCTATTATATTCTTCACCGGCCTCCGCCAACACCAAAAGCTCATCCTTGCTTAATCCCGCCCGCCATTTGCGCAGCTCCTCCACAGGATTCTTTTTTACAGACTTTTTGTAGTTCTCATCAAAATCTTTTTTGCTGATTATCACCGCCGAAACCGTTCCGTGCTTTGTTATCTCAACGATTTCTCCATTTTCAGCGTACGTTATGTATTCGCTTAGCCTTGCCTTCACATCATAAAGCGGAGCAGTCATCGCGCCTCCCGTATCAGATCTTTCCGACCATCATATAGTCATATTATAGTCATAAATAGTCATACCGTCAAGTTTAAAATAAAAATCCGGAGGTTACCTTCGCTTCGCAAGGCTCGCTCAGGTCGCTACGTTCCGGGTTCCGCTATGCGCTCATTGCTCGCTTTACTTGCAACGGCTGCTATCCCTAACGCAGAAAGTAGCCTCTGTATTTGGTAAGCAGCTTAGAATTGCGATGCTGTAAAATTTGACTTTATTTAAAAATGACGATACGCTTGAAATAATCTATAAATTATTTCAAGCGTATTCATATTTTTTTCCATCAAAACAAAGCAGAAATTACATCAACTATAACTTCTGACACAGATAAAGTTCCATCTTGTGCAGCTGTTTTGAAGTAGCAGCCCTCCCAAAAGGCGCACTTGTTGAAATTGAAGCCGTAGCTGTTGTAGAGTAGTTATAATGCGGATAATTATTATCCGCTTACAACCCATTATGAATTTTTAGAAAAAAACGCGTTTATTTTACTTCTTTCCCTGCTTTCCGAGAATCGGTTTTAATGAATCCCAGAGAATATCTTCACATTTCTGCATTTTATTATTTATATCTGATGCATCGTTTTTATTAATTTCAAGAATCTGAAAAGTAATGTTTTGCTCTATCTGTTTTGCCCATTCAGACAGGTGAAGGGCATAAGTTTTGGGATGACTTTCTGTAAAATGTTCAGCCAAACGAGAAAGAAGTTTTCTGGAACTTCCCACATACAAACATTTCTTTGACTCCATTTTTATATTCAGATTTTGATTATTAAAGCGCGGCAAAAAAACTGATTTGCTTTTTTTTATTTCATTATATTCTTTTTCACTGTATGGAAAATCAGTGTTACTCAAATAGAAAATATATATTCCGCAATCAGATTCGTGCACTGCTTTATATTTTTCTAATGAATCAAAAGTACCTTTGTCTTTAATAGAATCTAGAAAATCTTTTTGTATGTCTTCAAGAATTGAGATTTCTCTCTCTATTCCAGTTAAAATTTTCTCCTTCATAAAATTTTAACCTTTATTTAATTAGAATTCTGATGATATTCATCAATACTAATAACATTATAATTAAAAATTTGAATTACAATATCTTCATTTCCAAGAGTTACTGACCTAAGACGTTTAGAACTGTCAGTAGACACCCCTATATGAGCATTATAATAACCTAAATATGGTTCAATAACATAATTTGAATTGTCAGTTTCAGTCTTTGATATTTCACCTATCGATTCATCCTCTAGATTTACATTTGCATAAAGAACCCACGGAAGTTGAACTTCAATTCCTTCTTCAAGATTTTTAAAGTCAGGTAAAGTGTTTAAAAATCTTATAGTTTCATCAAACACCAAATAATACGTATCAATACTGCTTACGTTATGCTTAAAAATAATCGAATGTTTACTTGGTTCACTTGTAGGATTTGAATCATCACTTGCAGAATTTGCACAAGAGAAAAGCACAAAAGTCATCGCCAAAATAATTAAAATCTTAAAAATCTTCTTCATTTTTTATCTCCTATGATTATTGTCAATAAGACAATTAGTTTTTGGGGCTCTCCAGCCCTCTTATTAACTACATTCAAGAGCAT
>OIXU01000653.1_pt1 | contig 11940 bp, 8 predicted proteins | sample 1587921 | NCBI WGS metagenome assembly OIXU01 (sample SAMN03283238) | human gut metagenome | biome: human-associated habitat; material: feces | host: Homo sapiens | place: Peru | collected 2012
CTCCTTGTCGCCGAACTTCTTGCCTGTGATCTCTTCCATCTTCTCGATGTACTCGTTAATCTGACCCTGAATTTCAGCGTTGATTTCTCTGCCGTCCTCATAATACTGAGTACAAGCTTCTGTTGTAATTGTGAAGCCCTGTGGTACAGGAAGTCCAAGACCTGTCATTTCTGCAAGGTTGGCACCCTTACCGCCGAGGAGCTCACGCATGTTAGCATTACCTTCTGTAAAAAGGTAAACCCATTTGTTTGCCATAACTGGTAATCCTCCTAAAAAATAAATTTAGATATACGGCTGTGGCAGACTTACCCCTTGGTAAAACCTGCCTGCTTGTATAAGCCTATCGAATATTATAACAAACTTTGGTCAAAATAGCTATATTTTTTTCAAACTTTTTTCTTATAAAAAACGAGTTTTATTTTCGACAATATTGTATAAATCGTTTAAAATGCCTTTTTTTGCCCGATTTTTGTAATTTTCTCTTGAAATTTGTGATTTTTGTGAGATAATATTATGGTATGAACGAGTGCCTTGTGACAGGACTGTCTGCATCTTTGTTGTTTTGTCACAGATAAAAGGAGAAAAAATGAAGAATTGTGCCGTTATCCTCGCAGGCGGCGAGGGCAAAAGAATGAAATCCGACAAACCGAAAACATTGTCGGAGGTGCTCGGCAGACCGATGCTCTGCTGGGTTATGTCGGCTTTAAGGAAAGCCGGTATTGATGACATCTGTGTTGTCAAGGGCTTTAAAAAAGAGTGTGTCGAAGAGTATCTTTCAACCCTCGATTTTTCCGTTGAAAGCGTGTTTCAGGCTGAAAGACTCGGAACAGGTCACGCTGTGATGATGGCAAAGGATTTCCTTAAAAAGCACAGCGGCAATGTCGTTATTCTCAACGGCGACGCTCCGTTTATGGACAGCAAGACTATTGAGGATTCCCTGAAGGCTCATATTGGGAACGGTTGTGCCGCAACGGTTATTTCCGCAAAGGTTGACGATCCGACAGGTTACGGCAGAATTGTCCGTGACGAAAACGGAAATCTGCGTGCAATTGTTGAGCAGAAAGACGCCGATGAGGAAACTCTCAAAATAAATGAGGTAAACTCGGGCGGTTTCTGGTTTGATTGTCAGCTTCTTCTTTCGGTTCTCGACAGAATCAAGTCGGATAACAGCGCAAAGGAATATTATCTTCCCGACGCAATCAAGCTTTTGCTTGAGGACGGAAGAAAGGTCGGAGCATTCACGGCTCAGTGCAGTGATACGGTTCTGGGTGCAAATGATCCGGCTCAGCTTGAACAGCTTAACGAAATTGCAAGAGCAAAGGGTTACAGCTGTTAATTGCTCGGTTAATCATTGGTAAACATATACTACACACATTAAAATTCAAAGGAGTTATTGCAATGAATTTTCACGGTAAGGACATTAAAATTTTCACCGGCAGTTCAAATGTTGATGTAGCTCAGGGAATTGCAGGCTGTCTCGGTCTGCCGCTTGGTAAGAGTGACTGTACACAGTTCTCAGACGGCGAAATCTCTGTTTCTCTTCACGAATCTGTTCGTGGCAGCGACTGCTTTATTGTTCAGTCAACCTGTGCTCCCGTCAACGACAATCTTATGGAAATGCTCATAATGATTGATGCCATGAAGCGTGCATCCGCTGCAAGAATCACAGTTGTTATGCCATACTTCGGCTATGCAAGACAGGACAGAAAAGCTAAGGCAAGAGATCCGATCTCGGCTAAGCTTTGTGCAGACATCATCACCTGTGCAGGTGCTGACCGTGTGCTTACAATGGATCTTCACGCAAATCAGATTCAGGGCTTCTTCAACATTCCTGTTGACCACCTTCAGGGTGCATCACTTCTTGCCAACCACATGAGAGAGAAAATCGGTGGCAACAATGATGATTATATCGTTGTTTCTCCTGACCTCGGTTCTGTAACTCGTTCAAGAAACTTCGCTTCAAAAATCGGCACAGGTCTTGCTATTATCGACAAGAGAAGACCAAAGGCTAATGTTTGTGAAGTTATGAACATCATCGGTGACGCAAAGGGTAAGAAGGTTATCCTCGTTGACGATATGATTGACACAGCAGGTACTCTCTGCAACGCTGCTAACGCTATTGTTGAAAAGGGCGGTGCAACAGAGGTTTACGCTTGCGCTACTCATGCAGTTCTTTCAGGTCCTGCAATCGAGAGAATCCAGAACAGCGCCATCAAAGAAGTTGTTCTTCTTGACACAATTCCTGTTCCGAAGGAAAAGATGATTGACAAGTTCACAATTCTTCCTGTTGCTCCTACATTTGCAGAGGCTATCGCAAGAATCTACAACGACAAGCCGTTCACAGCCGCTTTCGGTTGATAAGCGAACAATTTAATTATGTAATTAAACAGGCGGGTTTTAACTAATTTCGCTGTTTTACTGCAAATTTTGCAGGAATAAAACGGTACAATATGTGAGGGTGATTTAATTTTGTTTGGTATAGTTTACGGCTCCGATTCAGATAACAAAATAATGAACCGCTTTGTCGATGAGTACGAATTGTGGTGCAATGAGGGCAAAAATCCGGATATTGCGTCAATCGACCTCGACTTTGCGCTTGACCTACAGAAGAAAAGACTTGACGAAAAGGGTGTAAAGATTCAGACCGCTTTTACCGATAAGGAAACGGTGAAGAATGAAGTCCCCATAAATGCTTGTACTGCCTACGATATGGGCGAATGTAAGAGTAACATTGCGTCAAAGACATATGAGGTTACGGAGAAATACTTTAAAGATGGAAAGAAAAAGAAAAAAATCAAGGACAGATTTTTCTTTTACACAATGATTACAAGGCTTGAAAACCAAAATTCCGAGGTTGCGTGTTCGTGTCCGAACTGCGGTGCGGTAAGCAGTGTAAGAGAGCTTCTCAACGGTTGTAAAAACTGCAAAACTCGCTTTATTATGGACGATTTGTTCCCGAAGGTTACAAACTTCTACTTTGTAAAAACCTATTCGCTTGCGAACAAGTCAACGAAAAAGGTGCTTGCTCCGTACCTTCTCGGCGGAATTGCCGCCGTTGCGGCATTTACGGTATGGGTGGTTGTAAAGGACGGAACTTTTGATCCCGCAACCGCAAATATGCTTTATGAAATCGGCGTAAGGGCAATCCCCGTACTGCTCGGCGGACTTTTGGCGGGGTACCTTGCATGGGCATTAAAAACGCTTTTCGGACTTTTTGTCGGTGCGGCAAAGAGCATTCCTATGATAGGTCCGCACTTCAATTGTCAGAAAAGACTTCCGTGGCTTATGAAAGAGGTTAATCCCAACTTCTCATATGAATACTTTATCGGCAAGGTGCTTGCTTTGCTCAAGATTATGATTTTCAGCGATGATTACACAAACCTCGCAGTCTATGAGGGCAATCCGATGAAAAATCCTTACGGAGATATTGTTGACATCAAGTACAGAGGAGTGTCAAAGCTTAATTCATTCAATGTCACAAACGGCTGTTGCTATGTTGATATGACCGTTTACGCAACGACCGTGAAAAACAAAAATTCTTCATTTAGGGTTAAAAACGAAAAGTTCAGACTTACCGTTTGCAGAAGTGTGAACGCAATGGATGACGGAGTTTTCACAATGAAAAAAGTAACCTGTAAAAGCTGCGGCGCAAGCTTTGATGCAACAAGAGAACGCAACTGCCCGTATTGCGGAAATCCTTATCATCTCGGCAACGATGACTGGGTTGTTGTAAGCTTCGGAAAAGGTTAATTTAAATTTCAGAATACATATAATATAAATAAGAGGAAAACGGATATGTTCGGAAAAAACAAATCAACGGGTTCAATCGAGTACATTGTAGTGGGACTCGGCAACCCCGACAGAAAATACGAAAACACTCGTCACAACGCAGGCTGGCTTGCGATTGACCGCATTGCCGACAAGCTCGGTTGTGATGTGAACAAGATAAAATACAAAAGCTTTATCGGCACTTGCACTGTAAACGGCGCAAAAGTTATGCTGATGAAACCCACAACATATATGAACAACAGCGGTCAGGCAGTTGTTGAGGCGATGAACTTCTACAAAATCCCACCCGAAAATGTCATTGTAATTTTTGATGACATTTCGCTTGATGTCGGAAAAATGCGTATCCGTTCAAAGGGCAGTGACGGTGGTCAGAGGGGAATGCGCAGTATTATCTATCTCAGCGGAAGCGATAAATTCCCCCGCATCAAGGTTGGCATAGGCGCAAAGCCAAATCCCGACTGGGACCTTGCCGACTGGGTGCTTTCAAAGTTCACTCCCGATGAAATGAAAAAACTCGATGAAATTTTTGACAATGCCGAAAAAGCAATCGAGCTGATTATTGACGGCAAAACCGACCGTGCTATGAATTTGTTCAACTGAAAAGGGACAAAGAAATGAATAATCTCAACTTTCTTGTTGATGTCCTCAAAGAGTCACCCGTTTTCAAAACGCTTGAAAAGAATGTCAAGCCGGGCAGAACGGTCTGTGCTTCGGGACTTTCAACAATCAACAAATCAAATATCATCTATGCGCTGTGCCGCCTCAAGGGCGTCACGGCATTTTGTCTTGCCTCCGATGAAAAAGAGGCGCAGACTCTGTGCAACGACCTTTCGTGCATGGGACTTCGTGCCTATGTTTATCCTGTGCGTGACTTCAACTTTCTTGACTTTCAGAGCCGTTCGCACGAGTACGAACACGCAAGACTTAAAGTTTTGCTCAAGCTTATCAATCATGAATGCGATGTTGCAATTGCGTGTGTTGATGCGGCGGCACAGCTTACCGTTCCGAGAAATGTGCTTGAACAGTCGGTTATTGAATTTGAAGAGGGCAGGGAGCTCTCGCTTGAAAAGGCGACAAAGGCACTTACTCTGCTCGGCTACGAACGCTTTGATGCGGTAGAGGGCAGCGGTCAGTTTTCGCTGAGAGGCGGTATTCTCGACTTCTTTATGCCCGACAGCGACTATCCCGTGAGATGTGAATTTTGGGGCGATGAAATTACCGACCTCAGCTATTTTGACATTGAAACACAGAGAAGATTTAAAAAGGCTGACAAAATTACGCTTTCGCCCTCAACCGAAATCGTAATTGAGGACAGAGCCGCCCTTGCAGATAAAATTGAACACAAGGCAAAGCTCCTCCGTTCCAAGAACAGCGCCAAAGCCAAGGAAAAACTTTTTTCAGAGGCAGAGCTTATCCGCAGCGGTGCAATGATTGCCAATGCGGACAAATTTATCAATCAGATTTACGATAAGCCCGAGTCGCTTTTTGATTACCTCGACAGAAACACCCTCGTTTTTGCGTCCGAATTTACTGCAATTCAGGAACGGGGAAAGTCAATGGACTTTATCAGCAATGAAACCCTTATGCAAGGCTTTGAGGACGGAACTCTTTGCAGAGGTTTTGACCGCTTTGCGCTCACATTCAACGAATGTACCGAGTTTTTGCAAAGTCACGGAACAATCGTGCTTGAAAACTTTGTTCACGGAAGTATGCCTATCAAGCTGTCGGAAATCATCAGCTTTTCAACAAAACAGCTCTCGGCATGGGGCGGTTCGTATAAACAGCTAAAAGAAGATGTTGACGGACTTTTTACCCCCGAAAGCAAGGGCGTTATCTTTGCAGGAACAGAAAGAGCCGCCAAAAATCTTTGTGACACCTTTAACGCAGACGGCATAAACGCTGTTTACAGCGAGGGTGCGGATAAGATTTCAAAGGGCGAACTGCTTGTCATGCAGGGTGCATTGAGTGCGGGCTTTGAGTATCCGTCACAAAAGTTTTTTGCAATAACCTACAGTCAGGTTTCGTACCGTCCCGAAAAGTCCAAAAAGAAGAAGAAAAAGACGGGACAGGAAATTTACAGCCTTTCAGAGCTTGCCCCCGGTGATTATGTTGTACACAATGTTCACGGTATCGGTGTGTTCGGCGGTATAAGAAAAATTGATACTCACGGAGTTATAAAGGACTATATCAAGATTGACTACGCAAAGGGCGATGTGCTTTATGTGCCTGTCACACAGCTTGATATGGTTGCAAAATATATAGGTCCGAAAGAGGATTCAAGGGTTAAGCTTAACCGACTCGGTTCGGGCGACTGGCAAAAGGCAAAGGCAAGGGTTAAAACCTCTGTCAAGGACATTGCCAAGGAGCTTATTGAGCTTTACTCACAGCGTATGAAAGCCAAGGGCTATGCCTTTTCGGCAGATAACGAGTGGCAGAGAGATTTTGAACTCAGCTTTGAATATGACGAAACTCCCGACCAGCTGCGTTGTTGTGAGGAAATCAAGCATGACATGATGCGTTCGTCGCCGATGGACAGACTTCTCTGCGGTGATGTCGGATTCGGCAAAACAGAGGTTGCACTCCGTGCCGCTTTTAAGTGTATTGCAGATTCAAAGCAATGCGCATTGCTCTGCCCCACAACAATTCTCGCATGGCAGCATTATCAGACGGTAATCAAGCGTTTTGAGGGCTATCCCGTTCGTGTGGAACTGCTTTCAAGATTCCGTACCGCAAAACAGCAGAAAGAAATTCTCCAAAAGCTAAAGCGAGGAGAAATTGATATGATTGTCGGAACTCACAGACTTGTGCAGAAGGATGTTGAATTCCGTGACCTCGGACTTGCAATCATAGATGAGGAACAGCGTTTCGGTGTTGCCCAAAAGGAGAGGTTCAAGGAACTGTGCAAAAATGTCGATGTGCTTACGCTCTCGGCTACTCCTATTCCGAGAACCCTCAATATGGCGATGAGCGGTCTGCGTGATATGAGCGTTATCGAAGAAGCGCCGACAAACCGTCAGCCTGTTCAGACCTATGTGCTTGAACACGATGATGCGGTTATCAACGAGGCAATCCGCCGTGAGCTCCGCCGTGGCGGTCAGGTGTTCTATCTTCACAACAATGTTGAAACAATTTCTTCATGTGCCGCAAAAATTCAGGAGGCTGTTCCCGAGGCAAAAATCGCAATCGGTCACGGCAAAATGAAAGAGGGCGAACTCAGCGAAGTTTGGCGACAGATGCTTGAACAGGAGATTGATGTGCTTGTCTGCACGACAATTATCGAAACGGGTGTCGATTTGCCGAATGCCAACACCCTTATTATAGAAAATGCCGACTGTATGGGACTTTCACAGTTGCATCAGCTCAGAGGCCGTGTGGGCAGAAGTTCACGAAGGGCATATGCCTACTTTACCTTCAGACGGAACAAGGTTCTCACGGAGATTCAGCAGAAAAGGCTTGCCGCAATCAGGGAATTTACAGAATTCGGCAGCGGCTTCCGCATTGCAATGCGTGACCTTGAACTGCGAGGTGCGGGCAATATTATGGGCGCACAGCAGCACGGGCATATGGAATCGGTCGGTTACGATATGTATCTCAAGCTTCTTGATGAGGCAGTAAGCGAGGAAAAGGGCGAGCAGAATGTCACAAAAGACCTCGACTGTCTTATTGATATTTCGGTTGACGCTCATATTCCCGAAAGCTATGTTGAAAGTCTTACACTTCGTCTTGATGTTTACCGCAGAATTGCCGATATCCGCAGTAATGAGGACGCAGACGATGTTATTGACGAGCTGCAGGACAGATTCGGCAAGATTCCGAACTCGGTTCTCGGACTTATCGACATTGCCCTTGTGCGTAACAAGGCTTACTCAATGGGCATTTACGAAATCAGACAGAACGGCACAACACTCATGCTCTTTGTAAACGAACTCAAATCCCCTCAGGTTGCCGACTTGCTCATTGCTTTGGGCGGAAAGGCAAAGCTTGTTGCCGGAGCAAAACCGTGCGTTGCGGTTGAGTGCAAAAACAGCTCCGCTCCGCTTGAAATCCTCACCAAAATTTTCGGTGTGCAGTAATTTAACGGCATGAAACCGTAATTTGTTAAGAAAAAATCCCCTGAAAGTATAAAAATGCTGTTTTTCGGTGGAAATTCTCAACAAAATTTTATAAAAATGTAGACAATGACGATTTTTTTGTGTATAATCGTAAGGTACATTATCCTGTGAAAGTGTGTTTGCAGGACACTTTGCATTTAATTTTTCAGAAGGACGGTAAAAAACTATGAAGCCTAATATCAAGGTTGGTTCATTTTTACTTGCAATTGTTATGATGTTTTCGGTTTTTGCAATTGCAGGTTGTACACCCACAACTCTTAACAAAGAATGGTCGTATAAGACAAGCGACAACGAGCTTGCCATCGGCGTTTATATCTACTCACTCAATGCAGCTTACAGTCAGGCTGAGTCATTTGCTAAAAAGCTTGACGATTATGATTCGACATCTGACAAGTGGCTTGATGAAAAAATCAAGGATGATGACGGCAACGAGCAGGTTGCAAGAGAGTGGATTAAAGATCAGGCTAAGAAAATGTGCCTCAGCTACCTCGTAGTTGACGAACAGCTTAAAAAGGAAAATGTAAACATCGGTCAGGCAACTCTTGACTCCGCAACAAGTCAGGCTGAAACATACTGGAATGTAGGTCCGTATGCGTCACAGGGTTATGTAATGCCGATGAAGAAGCAGTATGAAAAGTACGGCGTTTCACTTGACAGCTTTGCATACTGCACAACTCTCTACAACACAAAGTATGAGGCTCTCTTCAAAGCAGTTTACGGCAAGGGCGGTTCAAAGGAAGTTTCCGACGCCGACCTTACAAAGTATTTCAAGGAAAACTATACGGACTACTCATATCTTCCCGTGAACCTTTATACATCAACAAAAGATGAGGCAGGTTCATCAAAGAATGTTGCAATGAGCGACAAGGAAATCAAGAAGGTTGAGGATCAGCTTAACGGCTACAAGAATGACCTTAACAAGGGCGGTTCTTTTGATGATGTTATTGCATCATACAAGAAGTCAAGCGGTTCGGGAACAGATTCTTCTGTTTCAAATGTAGAAGTTCTCGACAAGAGCTCAATCGGTGACGAGCTTAAAGAGGCTATCGGCAAGCTTAAAACAGGCAAGGCTGAAACTCTCAAGGTTGGCAGCGGCGACAGCGCAATCTACTATCTCGTTTATAAGAAAGACGTCAACAAGGATGTTGACAGCTATATCGGCAACGAATCAAACAGAGCAAGTGTTCTTGCGTCAATGAAGTCAGACGAATTTTCAAAGTACATTGACAGTCTTGCAGAGAAACTCAAGTATGAAGAAAACACTTCGGTTATTGACAAGTATAAGCCCGAACTCTTCTTCGTTGCGGTTGAGCCTACAACATCGGCATCAACAACATCGGCATCCGATAAAAGCTCGAAATAATTGATATTGGACATACAACAGACGCATTTTCAGATTATTCTGAAGAAAGGGGCTTTTATGAAAAAACATTCAAAGCTTTGCGCAATTTTTCTGACGGCACTTTTGAGCATTTCTGCTGTGAGCTTTTCCGTATCGGCAGTCGGTGAGGAGGTTGATCCCGGCGGAGATTCAAGCGTTATTGTTGATCCCGTAGAGCCGGAGCCCTCACCGGAACCATCACCGGAGCCCTCACCGGAGCCTGAGCCGCAGCCGCAGCCCGATCCTGTGTATCCGGACTCGTCGGACAGCTCATCATATGTAGATCCCGGCTATTCGTCAAGTGATTCGTCATATGACAACAACTATAACTATGACAGTAGCTATGACTACAACAATAACAGTTATGACAATAATTACAGCAGCAGTCAGACTTACTACTACTCTGAGCCGTCATATGTAGGCGGCGGTCAGTCCTATGTTGCTCCGTCAAATACTGCTCCGTCAGCGTCGCTCATCAAGTCTGACGATAACATTGACGAAAAAACTCTTTCAAGCAACGACTGGTCGGATATCGCAAAAAATCTTAAAAATACCGACACATCGGGTTCTGACGGTGATGACTTTAACTTCATCAAGAACAATAACAGCAAGGGTGACAACGGTCATTGGATGTTCTATGTTTCACTCGTTTTACTCTCACTCGGTGTTGCAGGCATTGCGTACTTTGTAATTTCAACTGTCCTCAACAGAAAGAAGAGAGTCACAGTCGGCGGCAGAAGTAACGCTCCAAAGAGCAAATCTGCACAGTCACAGCGTTACAGCAGTAACGATGATTATGCCGATGATTACTCATCTTCAGGCAGAAAGTCCGAAAGACGCAGTAAGTACGATACTGCCGAAATTCAGCTTCCAAAGAACAGCCAAAAGGGCGGAAGAAGATACAAGTAATTAAATAACTTTATAAAACAAAAGCAGTTCCAAAATCGGAACTGCTTTTTTGTTTGACTGTGTAATTAAATTTTCGCATGACTTCTGTCTGAATGTCAAAATCAGTTTTTGTCATACGGCTTTTTGTATGCCTCTTTGAACGGTTTTACAGTGCCGTCCTTTTCCTCAACGCTTACATTGTCAAGTGTTGCGTTGAACTGTGTGCGGATTTCGCCGAGATAAATTTTGTACAGCTCTTTCTGTTCTTTTTGCTCAGCCTCGGTAAGTCCCTGTTCCTTTTTCTTTTTTGCAAGCTCGTTAATTCTGTCAAGCATCTTTTTATCCATAAGTCAATCCTCCCGACCATTATTTTGTTTTTGAGAGCAATCTGCTCCAAAGCTATGATATCACACAATCAGCCAAAGTGCAAATTTTCGATTTGTCTGTTGAAAACAAAAATTTTTTGTGCTATCATTCAATTAAAGCCGTTATACGGCAAATTTTTTCGGCGGTGAATTATGGAAAATTTCAGCTTATTACACCCGACAAATTCAAATGCATCCTATAGAACTCTCAACAAAGAGGCGCTGAATGATTTGTCGGTTGATTATATATGTGACGCTCTCACAAAAGAGCAGTATGAACGCAACAGCATAAAGCAGCTGCTGATAAATATTACGGATGACGAGGAAGTTATAAAATATCGTTGCGATGTTTTTGAGGATTTTCTTCGTTTTCCAAAACTTCGTGATGATCTATCCGCACTTCTTGTAAAGCTGAACGATTTGCGTGAAATTGAGCGCTTTCAAAAGGATACCGAGGCATCTTCCTTGTGGCAGCTTGTAAACCGACTTCGTGAAATGGACGGCTATGTTGATTGCATTACAAGAATAAAAAACACGCTTGAAACAATTGAAGTAAAGTCGCAGGGTCTGCTTGAACTCAAGAAAAATGTTCAGTCAATTTACAATGACAGCGGTTTTCCCGAACTAAAAAAGGATATAATAGATACGCTTGCAAAGGCTCAAAAGCTCAAGAGCATAACCCTCGGTGTGAATCTTGACGATTTGCTTCGCCCAAAGAGTGTGGGTGTAATCTCACTCAATGACAAAGAATTTACCGACAGCGGTATTCTCAAAAGATTTATGAAGTTTACAAACCGTGACAGCGAACTGCACCACGGCAACGATGTTTCGGGATTTTTAAGCTTTCATCCGTCCAATCCGTCAACCTCGCAGTTCGGGCTGGGACAGTTTGTTGTGGGCGCTCAGCAGGATGTAAACCACACTATGAACAGCTCGCTGACCGGCGCAGATCCTATGTCTGATGCACTCAAAAATGTTGTGACCGATATCCTCCGCAGAACCGTAAATGACATAAAATCAATGCTCAACAGATATGTCAATGTCAACGGCTACTCGTTCGTTTCGCTTATGCCCGAAATCATTTTCTATATTCGCTTTGCAGAGCTTTGCGATAAGATGAAAAAGAAAAATCTTCCGCTGTGCAAGGCGGAAGTTTTGCCGAAAGAGGACAGGAACTGTTGTCTTAGAGATGTTTACAACCTCAAACTCGGCATAAAATCGGCAAACGGTGAGAATTTGGATATTGTCACAAACAATATTGATTTTAACGATGACAGGCGAATTTACATTCTGACAGGTCCGAACCGTGGCGGTAAAACCACGATTACTCAGGCGGTCGGACTTGCATTTTTGCTTGCTCAGAACGGAATCTATGTTCCCGCAACGCAGATGAAATTCAGTCCCT
>OIXU01000655.1_pt1 | contig 11914 bp, 10 predicted proteins | sample 1587921 | NCBI WGS metagenome assembly OIXU01 (sample SAMN03283238) | human gut metagenome | biome: human-associated habitat; material: feces | host: Homo sapiens | place: Peru | collected 2012
CAAGGTTGTTGTTTTGCCCGAACCCGGTGAGGACATAAGATTGAGCAAAAAGGTTCTGTCCTTTTTGAGTTGCTCACGAACCTTGTCTGCCTCTCTGTCGTTATTTTCAAAAACAGATCTTTTAATTTCTATTACCTTAAATTCACTCATAACAAAGTTGCCTTTCATATTAGTACAAACAATATTGTATATTTTATAAATAATATTGTCAAGTAAAAAGCAACGATTCTCCCGCCGTGGAAAATCGTTGCTTTTTTGATTAATCATTCAAGCATATGCTTTTTCTTGTTTGGAGGATTGAGGACGGTGTGACGCTGAATTCGTCAAGTCCCCAGTCGATAAGCATAGGAATTAGGCGTTCATCTGCCGCCGCTTCGCCACACATACCAACCTGAATACCTGCCGCCTTGGCATTCTTAATTGTCATTTCTATTGCACGGAGCACCGCAGGCTGAAAAACATCATAGAGATAGCTGACATTTGCATTGCCACGGTCAACCGCCATTGTGTAACCTGTCAAATCGTTTGTTCCGATAGAGAAGAATGCCGCTTCCTTGGCAAGCAAATCGGAAATCAAGGCTGCCGACGGAGTTTCTATCATAACACCGACAGGCACATTTCTATACGAAATCCCTCGTTTTCGAGTTCGTCACAACATTCCTTAATCAAAGCTTTTGCCTGCTTCACCTCGTCAACGGTTGTTACAAGCGGAAGCATAATTTTGATATTGCCGAATTGTGCCGCACGCAAAATTGCACGAAGCTGTGTTTTGTACAACTCCTTGTTGCCGAGGCAATATCTGATTGCACGGTAGCCCAAAAACGGATTATCCTCTTTTTCGATAGAAAGATAATCAATAGCCTTGTCACCGCCGATGTCGAGGGTGCGGATGATGACCTCTTTGTTGTCCATAGCCTTTGCCACGGTTGAATAAGCCTCAAACTGCTCATCCTCTGTCGGCTGATGTTCTCTGTCCATAAAAAGGAATTCCGTGCGGAATAAACCTATGCCCTCACCGCCGTTTTGCACAACATTTTGTGCATCTTCAGCTTTGCCGATATTTCCGTAAACCTTTTTGACAATGCCGCTTTTTGTAACGGTAGGTTTGCCGAAATATTCGTTGAGGCTTTCTCTTTCTTCAAGATAAGCCTGTTGCTTTGCGGAATATTCTTCAAGCTCCGCATCGTTTGGAGAAATAAACACCTTGCCCTTAAAGCCGTCAACTATTAACTGTTCGCCGTCGGCAATACTGTCAACAGCACCTACAACCGACAACACTGCCGGTATACCCATCGCTCTTGCAAGAATAGCACTGTGGCTTGTTACACCGCCGACTTCCGTAACAATTGCCGAAACATTATCCTTGTTGATTTGCGAAGTCATAGACGGGGTGAAATCCTTTGCAATCAGCACCGAATTTTTAGGCACCGCCGAAATATCAACAGCCTCCTCACCAAGCAAAATTCTCAGCAAGCTGTCCTTGATGTCCTTAATATCCGAAGCTCGTTGACGGGTAAGTTCGTCATCAACACCGGAGAACATATCAATAAACATTGAGCAAACCGTGTCAACGCCTGCCTCGGCTGTCATTCCGCCGTCAATGTTTTCTTCCATTTGTGAAAGCATAAACGGGTCTTGAAGCATCACCAAATGACCCTCCAATATTTCTGCTTCCTTTTCGCCGGCACTCTGCTTCAAATTTTCGGCAAGAGTTTTGGTTTCTTCAACAAAGGTGTCAACTGCGGTGTGGAGTTTTTGCTTTTCCTCCTCTGCACCTGCATATTTCACCTGCTTGTAATCAAGGTTGCAATCTTTTATGACAACAGCCTTGCCTATTCCGTATCCACGGGAAGCGCCGATACCCTTTAGCATAACATTCCCCTCTTTCTGTGTTGATTTGAATTGTTAATTATTCTTCGCCGAAACCGCTTTCAATAAGCTGTGTTGCCTCTGCAAGAGCCGCTTCTTCATCTGCACCCGAACATTCAACTGTGATTTCACTGCCGCACTTGATGCAAGCCGCCATAATGTTCATAATGCTTTTGCCGTTAATCTTTTTGCCTGCCATTTCAATCTCAACATCTGACGCATACTTTGTCATTTCTGTTACAAAAACATTTGCCGGACGCATATGAAATCCCATTTTATTTTTTATTGTAAAAGTCTTTGATACCATAATAGTTACCTCTTATTCTCTATAACGGGAGGGATAATCCCTCCCGTTTGATATTTTGTTTTGTAGTTTTTACGCCTTTTTCTTTGATGTAAGCGCCTTGAGCAATGTGAGAACAAGTCCGCCGAGAAGTGAACCTGCTACAAGAGCGACGATGTAAAGAAGCGGATGGTCGCAAACTGCGAATGTGAAGATTCCGCCGTGAGGTGCAGGACAGGTTACATGGAACACTGCTGTGAGTGCACCTGCGAGTGCAGAGCCGATCATACAAGACGGGATAACTCTGAGCGGGTCAGATGCAGCGTAAGGGATTGCGCCCTCTGTGATGAAGCAAAGACCCATAAGATAGTTAACGGGACCGCTCTTGATTTCTTCTTCAGTCCAGAACTTCTTTGCAAATGTTGTTGAAAGAGCGATTGCAATAGGAGGAACCATACCGCCAATCATAACAGCCGCCATAATCCAAGTGTTGCCGTCTGCAATAGCCGCTGTGCCGAATACATAAGCTGCCTTGTTGAAAGGACCGCCCATATCGGTTGCCATCATTGCGGCAAGAACGATTGAAAGAAGAATTTGGCTTGTTTCGCCGAGTGATGAAAGTCCGTTTGAAACCGCTGTGTTAAGAAAACCGATAGCAGGATTGATGAGGCACATCAACGCACCTACAAGGAAAGTACCAAACAACGGATAAAGGAATACAGGCTTGATACCGTCCATAGCTTTTGGAAGCCACGAAAATACTTTTTTAAGAAGATTTACGATAAGACCTGCTGCAAAGCCGGCAAAAAGTGCACCGAGGAAACCCGAAACAGCCGTTGAATCGCCAACCATATTTTGATTTTCGAACATAGAATTAAAGGTATAGCCCTGTGCGGCAATCATACCGCCGATCATACCCGGAAGCAAGCCCGGTCGGTCTGCAATTGATTGAGCAATATAACCTGCAAGAACAGGAAGCATAAAGCCGAATGCAACCTTACCAATCCAAAACGGAACGGAAGCCGCAAAGCTTGTGAAACCGAATGAACCGTTTGCCGAGCCGTCAGGCAATGTTGCGTTGCCCATAAGTGTATCAATGAGGAAGCCGAGTGCGATAAGTACACCGCCGCCTACAACGAACGGAAGCATATGCGAAACACCGTTCATAAGGTGCTTATAAATCTTGTGACCGAAGCTTTCTTTTTCCAAATCATCATCGGCTGAAGCAGTTGCTCCGCCCTCTTCGTGATAAACGGGAGCCTTGCCGTCAACAATTCTTTGGATAAGTTCTTCAGGCTTGTTGATGCCGTTTGAAACAGAAGTTTTTACAACAGGCTTGCCGTCAAATCTTGCCATTTCAACATTCTTGTCTGCGGCAATGATGATACCGTCACAATTTGCAATTTCTGCCTTTGTGAGCACATTTTTTGCACCGCCCGAACCGTTTGTTTCGGCTTTAAGAGGATAACCCATCTTTTCGCCTGCCTTTTCCAAAGCTTCGGCAGCCATATAGGTGTGAGCAATACCCGTAGGGCACGCTGTTACCGCAAGAATTCTGTAGCCGTCCTTTTTAGGAACTTCCGCTACCGCCTCTTCCGGATACTTTTCTGCCTCTTTTTTGTCGATTATCTGCAAAAATTCTTCAGGCGTTTGTGCATTGCGAAGTGCGTTGCAAAACTCAGGTTCCATAAGCATAACCATAAGCCTTGAAAGAATTTCAAGATGCAAATCGCCGTCCATAGGTGCGGCAATCATAAAGAGAATATCCGACGGTTTTCCGTCAGGTGCTTCATAATCAACGCCACCCTTAACCGTAATTGCGGACAAACCCGGAACTTTTACGCTGTCGCTCTTTGCGTGAGGCACTGCAATGCCCTCACCGATAGCCGTTGTTCCCTGCTCTTCACGGAGCAAAATTGCCTCCTTGTAAGCCTTTGCGTCGGCTAAATTACCGACAGTTTCGTGAAGCGACACCAATTTGTTGATGGCATCGTCTTTTGTTGCGACCGATGTATTAAGTTCAATAGCACCGATCTTCAGCAAATCAATTATTTTCATAATTGTCCCCTCCCGATAAATTATTTTATATTTTTAGCATTACCATAAATGCTTTAATTACATAATATCAAAAACATGCTCTATTTCGTCTACCGTTGCAAGTCCCTCTGAAAATGCGGTTGCATTGCCGCACGCCGCACCCAATTTAAGCGCATAGGCATAATCTTTTTTGTTAATATATCCGGCAACAAAGCCTGCAACCATACTGTCGCCGCAGCCTACGGAATTGACCACCTTGCCGTCAACATTGCCAAAGGTTGTTACATTGCCGTTTTCGTCAATCAGCGTTGCGCCGTCCTTTGCTCTTGAAACAAGTACATTTCTTGCACCCATTTCCTGAACTTTTTTGGCATACTTAACTATATTCTCCTCGGTTTTTGTTTCAACTCCGAACAAATCACCGAGTTCGTGATGATTAGGCTTTACCAAAAACGGTTTGTACGGCAAAACATTTTTCAGCAAATCGCCCGTTGCGTCAACCACAAAATTGACATTTCGTTTTTGCAATCTTGCCAAAATTCTCTCATAAATATCATCAGGCAAAGTGCTTGGAATTGAGCCTGCAAGCACCAAAAAGTCGCCCTCTTTGATGTCGTCAAGTTTTTCCATCAGCTCGCCGATTTCCTTTTCGCTGATGTCAGGACCTTGTGCATTTACATCAAGTTCCGTGTCTGCCTTTATCTTGACATTGATTCGTGTTTGACCTTCTTTGAGCCTGTTGAAATCACAATCAATGCCCTCTTCAACAAGCATTTGCTCAAGCTTTCTGCCCGTAAAGCCTGCCACAAAACCGAGTGCTCTGTTGTGAACACCGAGCCTTGTCAAAATCACCGACACATTAATGCCTTTTCCGCCGTAATAAATTTCCTCGCTTTTTGAACGATTTATGTCGTCATACCTGAGTTTTCCGACTTTCATAACATAATCAAGTGCCGGATTCAATGTAATCGTATAAACCATATCACACTACCTCCTTTATAACCGTTCGTTCCTTAATTGCCTCGTCATCGCATTTGTCGCAGACAATACAAACCGTATCAATCGGTGCAAAGGTAACTGCCGAAACCTTGCCGAATTTTGAACCGTCTGCCAACACATAGGTAACAAAGCTTTTTTCAACAGCAACCGCTTTAAGCATCGCCTCATCGGTGTCCGGAGTTGTACAGCCTTGCTTTTCGCTGACTCCGTTTGTACCGATGAATGCCTTTGAGAAGTTGTACTTTTGCAAATTTTTTGCCGCCGCAAGTCCTATAATTGCATCCGTAGTCGCCTTAACCTCGCCGCCGACAATGAACACTTTGCAACCAACCTGTGCGAGTTTTTTGCCATGCGAAATTCCGTTTGTGACAAAGGTTGCCTTTGAACCCTCAAGATAATCTATCATAAGATAGGTTGTTGTGCCTGCGTCCAAAAAAACGAAGTCGTCATCATTAATTTGCTCTGCACAGTATTGGGCAATCAAGGTTTTTTCATCAATGTTTTTCAAAAACTTTTCTTCATTATTATCCTCGTTATTTACAAACTCCTGCGACAAAACCGTTGCACCGCCGTGCACCTTGTTTAGCTTTCCCAAATTTGAAAGCGCTACCAAATCTCGCCTGATTGTACTTTCCGAGGTATCAAATTCTCGGCTGAGCTCTGTTACACTTGCCGAGCCTTTATGAAGTACCAAATCTAAAATTTTTTGTCGTCTTTCCTGTGTAAGCATTTTCAATCACCATAGGTTTCACTTTCTACCTAAATTATAGCAATCCAATCAAATTCAGTCAATAGCAATCAATAACTTTCGGCACATTTGCGTAATTTTGCCCTTTTCGTTGTTCAAATTACACTAATACAAAAATAAAAATGCCCACTTTTGACCGATTTTATTCATTCGGTCACAAAAGTGAGCATTTAAGTTAAGCTTAATTATTTAGTTTTTACTTTTCTAATGGTTGACCACTTTGAGTATACCTTTTTGCCGTTTACTTTCTTATATGAACGAACACGAACATAGTATACCTTTTTAGCTTTGAGCTTTTTAATCTTAACCTTTGTTGATTTTTTGCTTACCTTGAAGGTCTTTTTGTTCTTTGAGAACTTCTTGTTTGTTGCGATTTGAACCTGATAAGCAGAAACACCGGCAACTTTTTTCCACTGTGCTGTGATTGACTTTTTACCTGTTGAAATTTTTTGAACCTTTGTCTTTGCAGGTGTTGTTGACTGTGGCTTTGCGATTTCAGGCTTTGTGGTTGGTGCAGGTTTAGGCTCTGTTGGTTTTGTCGAATCGGAATTTGACAAATCCTTGATTTTCTGGTCGCAAGCTTTGTCAAAATATGAAAGTGCACGGAGCGCATCTGCTGTTGCAAGATTATTTTCGCCCATAACGCCTGTTTTCCAATCGGCAGCCATAAATACGCCGTTGTTCTTGCTTTCAAAATTTTTGAGAAGCTGATAAGCCTCGTAAGCCTTGTCAAATTCGCCCGCTACCGAATAAGCCATCATTGCATAGGCAGTAGAGTCTGCATTTTCGCTTGTTGTGTACTTATCGTCTGAATAATAGCCTTTTGCTTTCTTATACTTTGAAACAACATTAACAGCATCATTGAAATTTGCCTGATATTGAGCCTTGTAAGAAGCAATTGACGAAGCATACATTGCTGTGTTGTCGCAAGAAACGCCCCAATAATCAAAGCCCGAACCGACTGTGTAGCTCTTTGACATTTGGTCAATCAATGCCTTTGCCAAATCGTCATTGCCGATTGCCTTGCAAGCCTCAACAATACATCTGTAAAAATACGGATTTGAAACGGTCTTGTTTGTCTGTGCAAAAGTTTCAAACGCTTGCTTAACATTGTAACCGCCAAAGTTTGTTACATCCTTGCCGAGAATTGTCAAAACATCAATTGCAACAGCATAGTAAACAAGATTTTCAGAATCTTTGGTTTCTTTAGCCTGTCTTGCCATAATCTTGCCGTTGTTTGCCTTGAGATTGCTTTCAAGTGCAGTGAGATATTCCGACACATCTCCGCCTGCCTGTGCAAACTTGTGCACCTCATATGAATTTGCAACTGTCTGCGGTGTTGAAGCCTTGAGATAGTTCATTGCGCCGAGCATATCTGCCTTTGCCTCAACCTGTGCCGCTACAACCTCTTTTAAACCGATGGTCTTTGTTTCAGCCAAAGCTGAAAAAGGAACTACTGCCGAGAAAATCATAACTGCCGACAGCAAAACCGATAATAGTTTTTTCATTACTTTTTACCTCCTTATAAATAAAAAAACTCTGTGTGTAGACAGAGAATGCAAAAGGGTATAGTAATCCTGTACTATACTGTATTTTCTTGCTTTCCCATTGCCCAAAAGCGAAAATTAAGCTTAAAACTCGTCTCCCGACTTATGATATAGCAAAGCTTGTTTTTGCACCTTCTCGTGTTACCGATGGCATTGCAAAATCTTCATCAAATACGGTAATGGCGGTTGCTCGGGATTCTCACCCGATTCCGTTTGAATTAAGCCATTTCTACTTGATTATACACCTAATTATCAATTTGTCAATAAACTCTTGAAATATAATGATATATATAATAAAATAATATTAATAATACATGAGGTAACCGCTATGAAAAACATTTTATTTTATAAGAAAAAAGCAAAGGCTTGGGAAGAGGCACTTCCTGTCGGCAACGGCAGAATAGGTGCAATGGTGTTTGGCAACCTAAAAACAGAAAGAATTGCCCTCAACGAGGACAGCCTGTGGTCGGGTTATCCAAAGGATTTGAACAAAAAGGATGCCGGCAAATACCTTGAGCCGCTCAGAAAAGCCATTTTATCGGGCGACCGCAAAACCGCAAAAGAAATTGCAAACAGAGATTTTCACGGTCACTGGAGCGAGGCTTATCTTCCGTTCGGCGACCTTAACATCGAATATTCAAAATCAACAAAAAAAGGATACGAGCGTACACTCGACCTTGAAAAAGGATTGTCAATCACAAAAAGCGACTTGCTCACTCAAACAGTTTTTGTAAGTTGTCCGTCACAACTTTTGGTGGTTAATGTCAAGGCAAACGAACCGATAAGTGCAAGGGTTCAGCTTTTCAGCAAGCTTCACCATAAATGTTATACGGATGAGGATATGCTTGTTATCGAGGGCAAAGCTCCGGAGATTTGTATGCCGCCTTACTACAACACCGGCAATGTGTTTGATTACGGCGAGGGCGGAATGAGTTTTGCGGGTGCTGTCAAGGTGCTTGGCACGGCAAGATTTGACGATGACGCAATAGTGATTACAAACCAAACGGAATTCACTCTTTTGGTGTCGCTTGCAACAAATTTTGTTGATTTCAAATCAATGCCGGAGGGTGACCCACTTGAAAAGGCAAAGGAATATTTTGTAAACATCAGACCTTACGGTGAACTTTTGCGTGAACACACAGACGATTTTTCCGCACTGTTTAGCAGAGTTGATGTTGATTTTGGCAGTGAGAGAGCAGATGTTCCGACCGACAAGAGATTGAAGCAGTTCAAAAAAGGTGCGGATGACAACAATCTTATTGCACTTCTTTTCCAATATGGCAGATACCTCACTATTTGCTGTTCTCGTTCCGGCACACAGGCAATGACGCTTCAGGGTATATTCAATCCTCATTTGCGTGCTCCGTGGTCATCAAGCTACACCACCAACATCAACACCGAAATGAATTACTGGTGCACGGACATTTGCAACCTTTCGGAATGTTTTGACCCGTTCTTTGAACAAGTCAAAAAAATGTGCATAAACGGCGAAGTTACCGCAAAAGATTACTATAACTGCACAGGTTCGGTTGCTCACCACAACAGCGACATCTGGGGCGCAAGCTATCCTGCGGGCGACCCAATCGGCAAAACAGACGCCGAAAGCTACGCTTATTGGCAAAGTTCACTTCCTTGGATGCTCAACGAAGTTTTTGAGCACTACCGTTACACAAAAGACGAGCTTTTGTTTGAAGAAATGAAGCCGTATTTTGAAAAGGTACTCAAATTTTATAAAGATTATCTCTTTGAATTTGAGGGCAATTTGGTTACCTGTCCGTCAAGTTCACCCGAAAATACTTTCAACGACAACGGTCAGCGTGGCTGTTTGACATATATGCCGACAATGGACATCGGTATTCTTCAGGAATTCTTCCAAAACTGCAAGGAATTCGGTTTTGACACTCCTGAAATTCCAAATATTCCTATCGGTTCTGACGGCAGAATCAACGAATGGGCAAAGGAATACGACGAAACAGAAGTCACTCACCGCCATGTGAGCCACCTTTACTGCGTTTATCCATCGGCTATTGAACAGCCAAACGAAATCAGAGAGGCTGCTAAAAAGTCACTTTTGAAGCGTGGTTTTGACGGCACAGGCTGGGCACTCGGCTGGAAAGTTTGTCTGTGGGCAAGACTTGATGAGGCTGAAAACGCATTGAAACTCATCAAAAATCAGCTTCGACCAATCAATCCGAGAGGCTTGAAGCGTCCGGGCGGCGGAAGCTATCCAAATATGTTTGACGCTCACCCACCGTTCCAAATTGACGGCAACTTCGGCGTTGCGGCAGGTATTGCGGAAATGCTCGTAAAAGGTGCAATTCCAAAGGAATGGTCGGGCTATGCAAAAGGTATCAAGCGTAAGGACGGCACAGAACTTAACATTAAGTTTGACAAAGGCGAGATTTATGAATAAAATTCTTGTAATCGGCTTGGGCGGAACTATCGGGAGTGTTGCATGCGAGAGCATTTCGCTTGATGACAACTGCCTGAAAATCCTAAGCGTTACGGAACACAAAAATGTGTTATTTGAAGGCATTTCTCCGTTCAAGGTGCTCAGCGAAAATATGGCAAAGGAACTTTGGCAGAAACTCATCGACTGCCTTGACGAAGTCGATTTTTCAAAATACAAGGGCGTAATCATTCTTCACGGGAGCGACACTCTTGCATTTACATCGGCTATTATTGCCAATGCGTTTGCCGACAAAAACATTGTCCTTGTTGCTTCAGACAAGCCTGTTGAAAATCCGCTGAGCAACGCAAAGGCTAATTTTGATGCCGCCGTTGCTCATCTGTTGAACGACAAAAGCGGAGTGTATGTTTCGTATAACGGAATAAAAAGGGCAAACTGCATCACAAGTGCCGACATCAACGATGAATTCAGAGCAATTTCTCACTTCCCTGCTCCGACAGGCAAGAAAAAAATCAGCAACAAAAATGTGCTGATAATAAAGCCCTATGTTTCAATGGATTTCGGTGCTTACAATCTTGATGATGTTGATGAGGTGCTTATTGAAATGTATCACTCGGCAACCGTGCCCGACAGTGCAAAGAAATTTGTAAAATCGCTCAAAATCCCATATCATTTTGTAACCCACAAAATGAGTGCCGACTACGAAACCGCACAGGATATTGAAAACATCATCTTCGGCACAACGATTGAAAATGCGTATGCAATGAGTATACTTGAATAATTGACTGACATTTAAGTAAAAAAGAACCGTTTCACCTTTTACAGTGAAGCGGTCCTTTTTATATATTGTATGGAGAAAAATGAAAAATTCAAATTATTTATGCAACATCAATATACGATACTTCCTCGCTGTACTCATCGCTCAAAGCAAGGTGAATATCAACACCGATGTTATTTGAAAGGCTTTTTAATATATCAATGAAGTCGTCAATGTTAGAATTTTTACAAAAATCGTCACAATTTGTTGCGTCAACAAAAATATCGGTTATATCATAATTTCCGGCACAGATTCCGGCAAAGAAGCCGTACAACTGCCATGCAGATGTTATGTCATACTGCTTCAAATCAATATGTCTGACCGACAAAGGAAGAATTTTTGAAGTTTTACTTCCGTATTCGGCAAACACAACATTGCCCTTGCTTTGCTGAGCTGTGTAAATTGCGGTTTCGGTCAACATTCTTGTTTTTCCTGTTCCTTTTTGTCCTGAAATGTAATCTAACATATTCATTTTCCTTTCTGCATTTTGCTTGTTTTATAAGGTTCGTTCCTAACCTTTGACTTTATAATACCCGCAAAATACGAATTGGCAAAGAACAAATTTTAAATCTACTGTAAAAAGAATATTAATTGACTGTTACGAAAACAATCATTTCCCACAGTCGCAAAAAAACACAACAGCTCCCCTAAATACCGAAACAAGGGAAGCTGTTGTAATTCTATATGTATTTTAAAACATCAATAATATCGGTAATCACAGGCACATCGGGACGCAAATCCTTATCCTTGAACCAACCGAAATTCATACGGATTGCCCTCATACCTGCCGAAAGTGCACCCTGAATATCGTTTATCGGGTGATCGCCGACATAAACACATTCGCTCGGTTCAACGCCCAAACGCTGTGCCGTAATTTCAAAAAGTCGTGGGTCGGGCTTGTGCACGCCCTCATCACCGCTTACAACCACAATATCGCACAACGGACGAAGTCCGCTTCTGTCCATTTTGTGATTTTGTAGAATTGACGGTCCGTTTGTGATAACTCCCGTAAGGTAACCCCTTGCACGAAGTTCCCTCAAAAGCGGCACGGAATTTTCAAATATAACATTGTAATCACCGAAATTGACATCATAGTGATTTGCAAGAACAGTTGGGTCGGGAGCATTTTCCCATCCCCACATTTTCACAAGTTCGGTGCACCATTCAACACGGTTGACATAACCGCCGTTGCCTGTGTCTTCCA
>OIXU01000660.1_pt1 | contig 11877 bp, 7 predicted proteins | sample 1587921 | NCBI WGS metagenome assembly OIXU01 (sample SAMN03283238) | human gut metagenome | biome: human-associated habitat; material: feces | host: Homo sapiens | place: Peru | collected 2012
TTCGGTTGTCGGAAATAAGTCCGATTAAATCGCCTCGTTTAATTCCGATAGAGATAAGTCCTGCGCCAAAATCCAGCGAGTTTTGGTATAATTCACGGTAGGTTACCGGTTCAAATTCTCCGTCTTTTTTTCTTGAAAATTGAGCGACGGTTTCAGGCCACTCTGTTGCAGATTTTCTTAGAAGTTTTGGTACAGTTTGTTCCATATTGTCTCCAAATAGTAATAAATCATTATAAGGTCAAATTTCCTGTAACGCAAGTAATGGAATCATTCGGTTCAAATTATGTCGAATTATTGCATAGCCCCGGTCAATCTGTTATACTTGTTCATGTCTGTAATTTATTGTGTAGTAAATTTTTATGTACCAATAATCAAGAATTGCAGACTTTAAGGAAATTACATTTTTTTTCCCCCCTCCGGGACAAATTTCGGAGGCTGGCGGCGGGAGCGAGAGTTTTGAGAGAGTTTCGTTTTTCAGTAAAAGTTAACAATTTTTTATTGTTAATTTCTTTATTCTTTGCATTTCCTATTTTTTCCCAAGTTGTAAAGACTCCTTTCCCGGTAACAAATCTTGCGTGGAGCAAGAACGATGAATTTTTTGCCTTTACCGAAGAAAATACCGTTTTTTTGCGCAGCTGCTCTACCTACGAACTTTCAGACACTCTGGGCATTAAAAATATCGACAAAATAATGTTTTCGGCAGAAGGAAAACGCCAGGTTCTTATGGCGATTACAAAGGACGGTTATTTTTCTGTATGGAATATAGACAGTGTAGAAAACGGACTTCTCAAATTCAATAAAAAACCTTATTTTAAACTTGACTGCAAGAACGAAAACGAAATAAAAGCTGTCGCATTCAGTAAAAATTCGGACTATGTGGCGGTTACGTCCGGCGGCAATTCAATCAAGCTGTTTTTTAAGCTGCGTTTTACAAGGGATGCGATTTTTAAGGAACTAAAAGGACACGATTCAGAGATTTACAGCCTGAATTTTAGCAAAAACGAAAATTTTCTTGCAAGCACATCAAAAGACGGAACGGCGATAATCTGGAACTGCACTACACAGTCGGAAATTCTAAAGTTGAGCGAAATTTACACGCAGACAGAAATTCCTGTTCAATTTTTGGCGGACAACAGTTCTATAATCGCGCCGGAAAACGAAACAAGTTTTTGCATTTACAGCCTTGAGGGCGAAAAGCTCCTTTCAATCGACACTCTTCACAAAATAAAAGGAATAAAGCCTCTCAACAAAGAAAACAAGGGAAATAAAATTGCAATCGTTACAGAAAATGACGAAATAGAGCTCTATGATTTGTCAAAAGAAAAATGGCTCGGCTACATTCCTTCCTGCGATTTTTCGGCCCTTACAGATTTTGAATTTAATCCGGACAATTCACGGATTCTTATCGGCTACGAAAGCGGCTCGATTTTTGAATTTTCTGTAAAAGACGTGCTTTTATCTCCGGGAGAAAAACCTCCTAAAAAAATTAGAAGCGCGGAAAATTACGGCGAATTAAAGTCCAAGGGGGGGGGGCGGCTCTTCTTCACGCGGCTGGGGAATTACAAACGGCACTTTTAAAACCCGCCACGGAAAATATCTTTGCATTTCTGCAAACCTGCGTTCCGCACCTTCTCCATACAATCTGTCGGCGGGATTTTCGACAGAATTTTTAACATACGACCTTTTGCCGCCTTTTTACACAGGAATTTGCGTAAGCCCGTACATCGGTTTTCCTGAATCAGACTATCCTTACAAATACACAAAGAACAGCACCAGCCTGGAAACTCCGCTTCTTGCCGGGCTTGATTTGAACGCGCCGTTCGGAATTTTTGTAATGCCTTTTGTAAACAACGAGATAGGATTCTTTGCGGAGATTTTCGCAGGAGCAGGAGTCTGTCTTCTTTGGAACAGAAATTTTGGCGCGGAATCCGCAACTTCAAAACCGTTCATTTCGTTTAATGTTGGAACAAAGCTCGGAATAAACTGGAAATATTTTTTGCTAAATGTCGCGGCTCAATGGAATTCTGTCCAAAAAATTATGATAAGCACGGAACTTGGCGCAAATTTTAAAATCGGAGAAAAAAAATGAACCGGAAAAATCCTGTCTTAAAGACACATTCTGCCTTTTCTGAACAATTTGATTTTCTCAAAAAAATTTTATTCACCTTTGTTACAATTTTTTTGCTGGGCGTTCTAAACAGCTGCGCATTTTCGATTGACGACATTGTAGACAATTACAACACAAATTTTACAAGCACGGATTCACCTTCAGAAAAAAAATCAGGAATCGCGCCGGGAGAACCGGGTTTTAACGAAAAAAATATGCTTTCTCCAAAATATTTTCTGCGCTGCGACGGAACACTAAGTCTTTACGCGCCTCCAAGATGCGCCTCGTATCAATGGAAAATCACAAAAGTCGAGGAAGTAACGACAACAGGCCAGATGGGAACAGTCGTAAAGACAACCATCGAAAAAAACATAATCTGCAATCTTGCGAACGGCTCATCAATGGCAACGCGGGCTTTTTCGCTGTATGTGCCGTCTTCGGGCTTAAAGACCGGCACTTATAAACTTGCGCTTACAGTAACAGACAAGGAGGGAAACAGCTACACAGACGACTGCATAGTAATCATTTACTTTATGAACTAGCCCCAAAAACGGAGCAAAGTTTATCGGGCGGCTTTTTGCATGGCAAAAACCGGGTCATCCGGGGTTTCATTCGCAAGCGAACGGCTCCGCCGCCCCTACTACCCCTGCCGCAGAACCGGCAGCGAGTGCGCCTTGCGCACAATTAAAACTAAAAAAAAAATTAACTGTTCTTTATAGGAGGATGTTATGAAAAACAGGAAAAGCATTTTTGCATTCTTTGCAATTTGCGCCGCAATGATTTTTGCCTCGTGCTCAAATATTGTCGATGCAAACGTAAGTTCAAGTTCAGAAGACAAAAACACTCTGAACATTGAAGTAACAAACTACGACGAAGTCGTAACTCATCAGGCTTCTAAAAGCGCAAACCACGCAAGCCGTACAATTATCCCGGATTCTTTTGATTCTACCGGAGTAGATTTTTACCTTTACGGTACAAATACTTCTGGCGGAACTTTTGGACCTTCAATAGTGACATTTAAGGGAAATACAGATGCTGCAGGAGGCGCTGCTTCAAAGACTGTAGGAACAATAAGTATTCCGGCAAACAGCGCTGTGTGGGAATTTACACTTGGCGCAGTGGATCGGAAAACAACAACTACAGCTCCGACTGATGAAACAACTCTTAAAAAAGAGGCGGTTCTTATCGGCTATTCGTCAATGGATATGCTCAACGGCGACACGGCAAAATTTACTCTTTCTCCAGACGGTCTTACAAAAGAAGCTGAAATCGCAATGAAGCTTTACACTGACGGTTGGGAACTTCCAGCAGGATTCACTGCAAAAGCCGGAATCTATCTTCTTACAACAGGAGCGGACGCCGGAGCAGATGCCACCCCGACAGAAAAAACTGTTGCTTTTACACCCACTTCAATTGACGAGGCAAATGCCGTAGATTACGCAATTGCTTCGTTTGCACCTGGAACTTATCTTTTCAAGGTAACTTTTGAAAAAACAGGCTCAAATAAAAAATTCTACTGGAGCGACGTTCTTGTTGTTCTTCCTGGAAAAACAATAGAAAATGTAGTTGGTATTCCAAACGTAATCGGAGAAAAACCGGAAGCACCGACAGAATTTAAAGCAGGCTATGTGGAAAACAGCGAGGACAAGTTCTTCGGCTGGTACACTACAGCATTTGAATGGGTACGTGGTTCTAAAAACGAAAACAATTTTGAAATCGAAGTTCTTGAATTTAACGATGCAGACACAGTTACTCCTCCGGCCGATGCAGACGCTGGATGGACAACAGCATTGACAGCCGGAACTTTCGTAACTTATGACAGCAAATTTAGCTCAGCAGCAAACTACGAAAGCGGCTCACTTCTTTCCGGAAACACAAAGGCTCAGTTCCGCCTTGAACTTGGAAAACGCTATTTTGCAAGAATCCGCGCGGTAAACGACGCAGGAGAATCTGACTGGACGCTTGTTGACCTTGCGACAGCACCAGCAGAACCGACAGGAACTAAAGCATTTAAAAACACAATCAACCGCTACAGGCTCACATATTTTATGAACGGAGGCACTTACTTCGATGACGAAGAAAAGGCGAAAGCCGGCACTGACGGCAGCACAGCAGATATAGTAAGCTATCACTGCGAAGATTCTGCAACTGGAATTAAAATCACAAAAGCAGACGGAACTCCAATCATCAAGAAAAACACATATACCTGGTCTTACTGGACCAAAGACGCAACAAGCGAAGATGCAAGCAGATACAACGAACCTGGAGCAGCACCAGAAAATTATAAAGGCTACAAAAACTTGGATCTTTACGCAATGTTCACAACAGACGCAGGTGTGGCAATCTTCGACAAAAAGAGCCTTGAAATTCAAGCCAGTTGGATTGCTTTAGACACAGTCCCGCTCACAGGAAAAACAGCAGAAATTGAAGTTGCAACTCAGACAGAAGCAAAATGGACGTTCACTCCAGGCGAAGTAAAAGATGCGGAAGGCGAAACAATCACAAATTTTGCTTACGACAAGGTAAACTTTACTGTAACAAGGGGCGGAGCAACTTTTGAGGCAAAATCCGCAGATGATGTAAGCGCAGCAAAGGCAGCAGAATTTACAATGTCACTTTCAGATCTTCCTTCAGGAGTCTATCAGGTGATGTTCACCGCTCATTACGGCGCAACTACGGTTTCTTATCCAATAACAACAACAATTAAAAGATAGGATTTTAGTTTATTCCGGCCCGGCTAGGTTTTTAGCCGGGCTTTTTTTTGCATATTTTCTTCAACTATTTCCGGATTGTAAACCAGGGCAAACGCATTATAAATAATTTAAGTAAACTTTGCGCGAAGGAACGGTTTCGTGGTCAAAAACACTCTGATTGTTGAGACCGCGAGAGCGGTCAATTCTATAGTTACTTTGCAACAATCAGCGTGTAGCGCATTATTGCGCGATTTTGAACCACGAAACCGTGACTGGGAGCAAGTTTTTTGCTGAATACATTTATAATGCGTTTGCCCTGGATTGTAAACTTGAAATTTGCGAAAATTTTCTATTGTGTGGTATAATCAAAAAAATGAATTCTAAAGATTTAATAAAGTCGATTGTTAATAATTTTTTGGGTGATGAAAAATTAAATGTCGCTTACTTTAGCCTTTCTGAAAATTTGATGGAAAAAATCGTTTCAGATGATTTTGACGGATTTGAAATTGATTTGGAATCTGAAACCGCTCCTTTAGCGCCTTTTTTGACTATTCTGGCAAAAATAAAAATTCCTTTTGAACATTTAAAAAATTCTGCCTATGAACTTCAGCGGGAAACTTTCAGGACGTTTTTTAAGGATGGATTTCCTGCCGAAAGAACGGACGCTGTAATCCTTGAAGAAATTGACTACGAAAAAATAAGAATGCGCGAAACCATTGTCTTGCTTATGAAAAAATGTTTCAGCGGCACGGTTGTGGTGTTAAATGCTCAGCTTATGAGCGATGACGCGCTAAAGATTCTTCAGGAACTGGAAAATTCGGCTCTGAAAGGCAAGTTTATTTTTTGCTTCAACAATCTGGATATGGAAAAAAAATCGTCCGTCATGAAGGATTTTTTCCATAAAATTAACAGGCAGAACAATTATTATTCAATAAATTCGGCTGATAGTTTTGAAGCCGTGGAATTCTGTCCTGAATCTGAAAACAAGAAAATTGATTATCAGGCGATTTTAAGGGAGTTAAAGTCCTACAGGCTTTTTCTTGATATTGAAAAAGCGTATGAAGTCACAAGGGAAATTGACCAGGCGAATATTCTTTCCAATGCGAATGTTGAGGAAATCCGCCTGATTTATATGGAAATGGGGATTATCGCGTTTTTTTACGGCGATACGGATTTGGCCAGCTTTTATTTTAACAACATAATTGAATATCAGCTTGATGACGAGGTTGACTGTTACGCCTATTATTGGCTTGCAAATGTATTCAGCCGGAAAAATATGAATTCGGTTTCCCTGAAGTATATATCAAAGGCGGTTGCCAAATCAAAGAATTATACGCAGCTTCCTGTCTACGCTTTGTCTGTCATGCTGGACTACATTATTACGGAAAAAACGGATTCCCAGTATTCTGCAAAAAAATATCTTAACGCTCTGGCTCAGCTGGAAAAATTCGGGCTTGCAAATAATCATATCTATACTTCGCTGGTAATTCCGTATGGAGTTGTTTACGATTCAAATTTGCGTAAACAGATGCTTGTTCACGTTGAAAAAGCGCTGAAAGACGCGGAAAAGCTTGAAAATAAATTCGGACTTTCGATTGCCTGCCACTGGATGGGAATTATGATGACAAACGACGGGCAAAAAGAAAAGGCGGTTTACTGGTACAAGAAATGCTTCAAGCTGCGCGAGGAAATAGGGGATTTTTCTTCCCTGATGAAAGTTATAAACGGACTTTCGTATGAATATCTTATAGACACAAAATATCTGGACTCATATAACCTTATAAACGATGTGAGCGGTAATCTTCTTGAAAACAAGGATTATTCTGAAATAATAATAACTCTGTACAACATGGCAAGGTCATCTTTTTATTCAAGGAATTTTGATATTGCCTCGGAGCTTTTTCAGTCAATTTTTAATCTTCTTTCAATGTTTGATGTTTCCGACCTTTATATGAATTCTTTTTTGCCGGAATACAATGACATTGTCGCTTACCGCGCGATGATTGATTTTTACCACGGAGAATTTATCCGCGCAAAGATGAACCTTCATAACGTTCAGCACAACAGAAATCCGTTTACACCAATTGAAGAATACATAAAGTTTTTTCTTGACGCGAGCATAAAGCTAGAGGAAGGCAATAAAGACGAGGCCATAAAAATTTTTGAAAAATGTATTTCTGATTTTTTTGCGATTGGAGTAACCCAGGAGCATCGTATTGTCTTTATGATTTATGAGTTCGCGAATTTCCTTGAACAGAAAGGATTCCACAAAGAGTCGGAGGATTATCTTAAGCGTGGATTTAAGATTGCAAAGGAAAAAAATCTTCTGAATTTTACAAAAGGAAAAAACTCCATTACCTTGGATGACTATTTTGACGGTGTTCAGGAGTTGCCGCCTTTAAAAATCAATCTTTCTGCGCTGGAAGAAAAAGCGGAAAAGGAGCGCCTTTTGATTCAGCTGCACAAGCAGCTCCGCGATTCAAAATTCCTGAACAAACTTTCAACAAATAACATAAAGGATTTGAATGATTCAAGGTTCACCGCGAATATCGTTCAGTCTGTGTTCGACTATACGATGGCGGATGCGGTTTTCCTTTCAGAAAAAAAAGACGGTCAATGGGTAAATCTTGGCGTTTCCGTCCGCGAAAATATAAAGCAGCCTTCCGAAAATGAATGGGAAGAGCTTTCGCGCTGTAAGAAACTTGTTGAAACCGTCAGGGAAAACGACGCTGAGCGGCAGAAGATTTTTGTAAATCTTTCAAGGTTCGAGTTTGTAGGCGGAATGATAATTTACCTTCAGAAAAAGTTTTTCCTGAATGCTGAGGAAATGAATATTCTGAACATCGCTTCTTCTAATATTCAGGCGCAGATTGTAATGCTTAAGCAGAATGAGCATCTTGCGATAATTTCCGCGACAGACCAGCTTTCCATGCTGAACAACAGGCGCGCGCTTCAGAATCATCTAAGCCTTGAAAGCGAGATGATTCACCGGTACGCAAAAAAACGTAATCTTTATATGCACGATGCCATTTCGTTCATCGATTTGGATAACTTTAAATATTACAACGACACTTTTGGGCATGAGGCCGGCGACCTTTTGATTTCGTCATTTGCAAGGCTTTTGAAGCAGATTTACCGCAAGGTTGATTTTGTGGCCCGTTTTGGCGGCGATGAATTTGTTGTTGTGCTTCCGAACACGAACTGCATGGAAGCGGCCAGGGCGGCGGATCGGCTTTACGAAGGATTGACGCAAAAAGAATATTTTATTCCTGACCTTGAAAAATTGCTTGATAAAAAACTGGCTATTCCGGAAGACAGAAAGCTTGGATTTAGCATGGGAATAAGCTCAAATTCTGACGGCGATGATATTGCTGATTTGGATACAACTATGACAAATGCCGATAAAGCGTTATATTATTCAAAACAGCGCAAAAAAGGTACTGTAACGATTTGGGCTGACATAAAGGATGAATACAATGACTGCAAAATGCTTGCCAGACCAGAAAGGTAGCAATAAATGACCCGGAAAAATATTTCGCAGGAAAAGATTATAAATGCGTTTTTATTTTGCGCTTTTGATAAAAGTGCCGGAGCAACTTCAATGGCGGATATTGCCGAATATTTGGGAATAAAAAAAGCGTCATTGTATAATCATTTTGAAAGCCGCGAAATAATGTATGAAAAAACTCTGAATTATTGCAGACGCGCGATAAATACGTTCGCATTTCTGCCTGAAAAATATATCACCCAGGATTTGTTTGAAAAAGACGATGTTTTTACAGTTTTTAACAGTCTGATAAAAAGATTCGTTCAGTTTTACGAGGTCGAGCCGTTTTTTCAGATTTTTACTTTTGTTCATACTGAAAAATATTTTAATAAATCCGCGGCGGAAATTGTTGATGAGGAGCATTTTTCGCTGGAGCTTGGTGTAAGCCAGATTTTGCTCCGTTACTGCGTTGAAAAAAAACTTGATTTAACGCCGGCGGAAATTGACTCCGCGGTAAAATGGTACAGTTCGTGCCTTATGCAGCAGATTGACTTGTATATTATGCACAAAAAAGAAATTGTCCGGCAAAATCCTGAATGTGGCGCAGGAAGCCTTTTTGCACTGCCTACGGACGAAGAAGAATTGAACAAGATTTTTAATCTTTCAGAAAGTTATTTAACGCGCCTTTTGTCGTAATCTGCTTTTTGCGGAGTTTTGGGTTAAACTTCAGGGCAAACGCATTATAAATAATTTAAGTAAACTTTGCGCGAAGGAACGGTTTCGTGGTCAAAAACACTCTGATTGTTGAGACCGCGTGAGCGGTCACTTCTATAGTTACTTTGCAACAATCAGCGTGTAGGGGATGTCCAATAAGTATCTTTTTTGTCATTTATAGGCTTGACCCGAAATTCTAAATGCATATATTACAATCATTTAGAATTTGTTCAACAATGACATTCAGAACTTATTGGACATCTTCGATTTTGAGCCACGAAACCGTGACTGGGAGCAAGTTTTTTGCTGAATACATTTATAATGCGTTTGCCCTGGGTTAAACTTATGCCTTTGTTGTAAAGAAGTATTTTTTTAATTAGAATATAGAAGTCAGTTCAAATAAAGGAAATAAAAATGATTTTTTCACCAACAGAAATACAAGAAACAGTTAGTATGTTCATGAAGCAAAAGCTTGACATTCGTTGCGTAACGATGGGAATCAATTTGCTTGATTGCGCAGATTCAGATTCAAAAAAATCCTGCGCAAAAATTTACGATAAAGTAATGAAAAAAGCCGGAAATCTTGTAAAAGTCGGTCAGGATATTGAAAAAGAATTCGGTGTGCCGATTATAAACAAGCGTATTTCAGTAACGCCGATTGCTCTTGTTGGCGGCGCGAGCGATGCAAAGTCTTATGTTGAATATTGCAAGACTCTGGATAAATGTGCAAAAGAGCTTGGAGTAAATTTTATAGGTGGATTTTCCGCGCTTGTTCAGAAGGGAATAACTCCTGCGGACAGAATTTTAATCGATTCAATTCCGGAGGCGCTGGCGGAAACTGATTTTGTCTGCTCGTCTGTAAATGTTGGAACTACAAAAAACGGAATCAATATGGACGCCGTAAAACTGATGGGCGAAACAATCGTAAAAACTGCGGAAGTTTCAAAAAATCTTCCTATAAACGGTTGTGCAAAGCTTGTTGTTTTTTGCAACGCTCCGGAAGACAATCCGTTTATGGCAGGCGCTTTCCATGGACCTGGGGAAGGCGATTGTGTGATTAATGTTGGCGTTTCCGGTCCTGGCGTTATTCTGGCAGCGGCCCGCGAATACAAAGGCAAACCGATAAATGAGCTTGCGGACGGAATTAAAAAGATGGCTTTCAAGATTACAAGAATGGGGCAACTTGTCGGTTCAGAAGCGGCAAGGCGTCTTGGCGTTCAGTTTGGAATTTTGGATCTTTCGCTTGCTCCTACTCCGGCTGTCGGCGATTCTGTTGCGCGGATTCTTGAAGAAATCGGTCTGGAAGGTACTGGCGCTCCTGGAACAACAGCGGCGCTTGCAATGCTTACCGATATGGTGAAAAAAGGCGGCGTAATGGCTTCTACGAATGTAGGCGGACTTTCCGGGGCGTTTATTCCTGTTTCTGAAGATGAAGGAATGATTGATGCCGTAAAGAAAGGTTCAATCTGCCTTGAAAAGCTTGAGGCGATGACAACAGTCTGTTCCGTAGGTCTTGATATGATTGCAATTCCGGGAGATACTCCGGCAACGACTGTCTCTGGAATTCTTGCAGATGAATTTGCAATTGGTATGGTGAACAATAAAACTACGGCGTGCCGCCTTATTCCTGCTCCTGGTAAAAAAGCGGGTGAATGGGTTGAATTCGGCGGACTTTTGGGCGGATGCCCTGTAATGCCGGTAAGCAAATTCAGTTGCGCTGATTTTATAAATCGTGGCGGAAGAATTCCGGCGCCAATCCATAGTTTTAGAAACTAGTTCTGCGGAATTGTAAAAACCGGGCGGCAAAATGCTGTTTGTTCCGTTATGCGAATTAAAAGGAAGAAATAAATTTGCGCTGCTCAGATTTTTGTGCAGGTATGAGTATCTGTGCGTTCAATTTTCGTCTGTCCTTAAAAAAAATGTTTCCAACGCGTATGCGGTTTATGTAAGCGAATTCTGTCCGCAGGATTTGTACGGAATCTTATGCTTGAAAAAGACGGTTTTTCATATATTTCCGTTTGTAAAATCAGATTCGGAAACCGCATTGCAAAAAGATTTTGTTGATTCTTTTGTTGATTTTTATAGATATGGGAATTTTCAAAATCCGGTCTGCATTAACGGAGCAAAATCTGGTACGGATTTGCTTTTAAAATGTTTTGAAAGATTTAATCTTACGCCGCTTCAGGTAAATGAATATAATCTTTTAAAGCTTGAAGGCAGGGAATTTCTTCTAAACCTTAAAGGCAGAAAAAGGCAGGGTGAAAATCTGGAAATAATTCACTGCAAAAAAGATATGCCGGAAGAAAGCTTTAGAAAAATTTTAAGTATGCAGATATCGTACGAGCAGGAAGAGGTTGTTCCGGACTGCTTTGAATTTAACGAGGATTCATGCAGGCTTAGATTTTTGAATTCAATAAGGACGCAGCTTGTGATGGCTTTAAAAAATGAGGAAAACCAGTTTGTTGCAAAAGGCGGAACAAATGCGGTTGGATTTAAGTATGTTCAGGCCGGCGGAGTTTTTACAGAAAAGGAATTCCGGGGCAGGCATTACGCAAGATACCTTATGGAAGAGCTCTTGTTCAGGCTGCTGAAAATAAGAAAGTCGGTCATTCTTTTTGTAAAAAAAGAAAACATTCCAGCCGTCAGGCTTTATAATTCTTTAAGTTTCAAGAAAATATCAGATTATTCAATTGCATATTTCAGTTATAACCTTTAGACTTTTAAAGTTATAATGTTAAATAGCCTTAAGTTCGAGTTTTTTTTGCAAATTATGAAAGAACGCTCTCGGCAGATTTCCAGTTTGCTCAGATGGATTTGGCTCGCGCTACGCTTGTATTAATTCGGGTGCTCCGCACTTTTATTAATTCAATCGCCAA
>OIXU01000661.1_pt1 | contig 11876 bp, 8 predicted proteins | sample 1587921 | NCBI WGS metagenome assembly OIXU01 (sample SAMN03283238) | human gut metagenome | biome: human-associated habitat; material: feces | host: Homo sapiens | place: Peru | collected 2012
CGTCGAAGCCCTGCTCCCGCAGCGCCTTCATCACCAGATCACGGCGCCAGTCCTTCTGGGCGGGGATGGTGTTGAACTGGGCAATATCCTCCGCACTGTGGCGCAGGGTCTTGTCGAAAAGCAGCTGCTCGTCCTCATAGACACCGATCTTGGTGGAGGTGGAGCCGGGATTGACAACGAGAATTCTGTAAGACACGATAGTTTTCCTCCTATGCTCTTTTGTTCCGCGGCACAGCGGATAAATTTCCACCCCATATTATATCGAATTCCCTGCGGTATGTAAATGGCTTTTTACGTAAAAAGTAAGGCTTTTGTCGGCAGTTTGATTGACAAATCATACGGGGTGGGCTAAAATGGTATGCGTGATTTTATACCGTTCTTCCATTCGGAACGGGGAAAAGGAGAAATACGCATGGAAAAGAAGACGTTTTATATCACCACGCCTATCTACTACCCCTCGGACAAGCTGCACATCGGCCACAGCTACTGCACCGTGGCCACCGACGCCATCGCCCGCTACAAGCGCTTGCAGGGCTATGACGTGATGTTCCTCACCGGCACCGACGAGCACGGCCAGAAGATCGAAACGAAGGCCAAAGAAGCCGGCATGACCCCCCAGGAGTTCGTGGATCACATCGTGGAGGGCGAGCGGGGCATCCTCGACCTGTGGAAGCTGATGAACATCTCCAACGACCGCTTTATCCGTACCACCGACGACTATCACTGCGCCGCCGTGCAGAAGATCTTCAAGACCATGTACGAGAAGGGCGACATCTACAAGGGCACCTATAAGGGCAAGTACTGCACCCCCTGCGAGAGCTTCTGGACGGAGAGCCAGCTGGTGGACGGCAAGTGCCCCGACTGCGGCCGCGAGGTCAAGGACGCCGAGGAGGAGGCCTATTTCTTCCGCCTGAGCAAGTACGCCGACCGGATACAGCATCTGCTGGAGGACACCGACTTCCTGCAGCCCCGCACCCGCGTCAACGAGATGGTCAACAACTTCATCAAGCCCGGTCTGGAGGATCTGTGCGTCAGCCGCACCAGCTTCAGCTGGGGCATTCCCGTGGACTTCGACCCCGGCCACGTGGTGTATGTGTGGGTGGACGCTCTGTTCAACTACTGCACCGCGCTGGGCTTTGACAACGACAGATATGACGACTACGACAAGTACTGGCCTGCCGATTACCACATCGTGGGCAAGGAGATCGTCCGGTTCCACTCCATCATCTGGCCTGCCATGCTCATGAGCATGGGCATGCCGCTGCCCAAGCACGTCTACGGCCACGGCTGGCTGGTCATCGACGGCGGCAAGATGTCCAAGTCCAAGGGCAACGTGGTGGATCCCTACGTGCTGGCGGAGCTGTTCGGCGTGGACGCGCTGCGCTTCTTCCTGCTGCGCACCTTCCCCTTCGGCTCCGACGGCAACTTCTCCAACGAGCTGCTGATCTCCACCATCAACACCGACCTTGCCAACAAGCTGGGCAATCTGGTGAGCCGCACCACCGGCATGGTGGAGAAGTACTTCGGCGGCAAGCTGCCCGCCGAACGGGAGGATTCCCCGGAGGACTGCGACCTGAAAAAGACCGTGTGCGCCCTGCGCGACCGGTACGAGGCGGAGATGGAGAAGCTCCAGCTCCAGAACGGTCTGGACGAGATCTTCAAGGTCATCGACCGTGCCAACAAGTATATCGACGAGACGACGCCGTGGACGCTGGGCAAGGACGAGAGCAAGCGCGTCCGCCTGGCCACGGTGCTGTACAACCTGCTGGAGACCATCCGCGTTTGCACCGCGCTGCTGCAGCCGGTGATGCCGGAGAGCTGCGGCAAGATCTTCGCCAAGATCGGCGCAGATGACGCCGCCCGCACCTGGTACAATGCCAACGTGTGGGGCGTGCTGCCTGCCGAGGTACAGGTCAGCAAGGGCGAGAACCTGTTCCCCCGCGTGGACGTGGAGGCGACGCTGGAGAAGCTCAACGCCATGCAGGAGGCCCAGAAGAAGGCCGCCCTCCCCGCTGTGGAGGTGGAGCCCTTTGTGGCCGATGAGGTGGACTTCGACACCTTCCTGAAGTCCGACTTCCGCGCCGTGAAGATCAAGGGCTGCGAGGCGGTGAAGAAGTCCGACAAGCTGCTGAAGTTCACCCTGGACGACGGCAGCGGCACCGACCGTATTATCGTTTCCGGCATCCACCATTACTACGAGCCGGAGCAGCTCATTGGCAAGACCGCCGTGGCCATCGTGAACCTGCCGCCCCGTAAGATGATGGGTATCCCCTCCTGCGGTATGCTGCTCTCTGCCGTCCACAAGGAGAAGGGCGAGGAGAAGCTGCACCTGATGCTCATTGATGACAGCGTTCCCGCCGGCGCCAAGCTCTGCTGAGCCGCCTGCCTGCGGGGATGGACCCTGCACTGTCACGCGCAGCATCGATATCGATATAGAAAGAAAAAGCATCCACCCATTTGGGTGGATGCTTTTTTGATGAAGTTATTTTGCAGAGAATCATCTCATAGGCCGCCGGCCTCATAGGAGCCGAAGCCCTTGCCCAGCACCTCGTTGGCGTCGTAGACGATGATGAAGGCGTCGGGGTCCACCTGCTGTACCCGCTTTTTCAGCTGGATGATCTGGTTTTTGCCGAAGGCGCAGAGGATCACCTTCCGCGCCTGATGGGTATAGCCGCCCTCGCCGCTGAGCAGGGTGATGCCCCGGTTCATGTCCAGCAGCGCGGCGGTCAGCTCCTCGTAGCGGTCAGACACGATGCACGCCACCTTGGAGCGCTTGCCGCCGTACACCACCCGATCCATGATGAGGGAGATGAGGTACAGGGACGCCACGGCGTACAGGCCGCGGCTCAGGTCGTGGAACGCCAGCGTGTACAGCACCACGATCAGTCCGTCCAGCAGGCTGCACAGCGCACCGATGGACACGCGCTCCAGCCGCAGACGCAGCAGCCGCGCCGCCAGATTGGTGCCGCCCACGGTGGCGGTCTGCCGCAGCATCAGGCCGCAGCCGGTACCCACCAGCACGGCGCCGTACACGCAGGCCAGCACCGGCTCGATGGGCGGAAACGTCACGAACTGATCCAGCAGGTCGATGAGCAGGGAGCTGACCAGCATGGCATACAGCGAGGCCATCAGCCAGTCCCGCCCCACCTTCTTCCAGATCAGGAAGAACAGCGGCAGGTTCATCAGCAGTACCTGCACGCCCACGGGGAACTCCGGAATAAACAGTCCGATCACCTGTGCAAGGCCGGTGAAGCCGCCCATGCACATCTGGTTGGGGGCATAGAACCAGCAGAAGCCCAGCGCATACAGCGCGCATCCCAGTGTGATCTGGGCGAAACGCAGCAGCGAGTGACGAAAAGTGTTCCCCATGCAGCAATCCTCCCCTCAAAAGCCGCCAAAACGGCAATCTATATCCGGAGGCCATCCTATCAGGCGGCGCGGGGTTTGTAAAATAGACATTTTTCCCATCCGGCATGAATCAAATTCATGCCGACGGCGGAAAAAAGTACAGGCATGGCCTGTGCTTTCCCGGTATAGTCAGCCGCGGGGCGGCGCTTCCTCCCCACAGAGCATTTCGGCGGCGCAGCGGCAGAAGGTCTCAGCGGCGGGGCTCAGACGGTGCTGGGGCAGCGTGGCCAGACAGATGGTGCGGGTGGGCCGCCCCACCAGATAGCGCAGGCACACCCGGCGGTCGTCGTGGTCGGCCAGCAGCATCCGGGGCAGGATGGTCACGCCCCGGGCCTGTCCCACCAGCGAGAGGGCGGCGTAGTCGCTGCTGACGCTGGCGCCCTCCGTCACGGCGCAGCCCGCCCGGCGCAGGATATCCCCTACGTCGTAGTCGACGCCCTCGGCGGGGACGATGACCCGCTGCTGCCGCAACTGCTCCGGCGGCACCTCCTCCAGCGCGCACAGCTCATGGCCGTGGGGCAGCACCAGCAGCAGCTCGTCCTCCACCAGCGGCGTCAGGCGGAAGGGCTGCTTGGTGGCGGCGGACAGAAAGCCCACATCCACCTTCTTTTTCAGGATCCACGTCTCCACGTCCTCGTAGCTGCCGTCCTGAAAGCGGATCTGCACGGCGGGGAAGCGCCGGGCCATATGCTCGATCAGCTCCGGCAGCCAGCGGATGGCCACGCTGCTGATGCAGCCCACCGAGACGGTGCCGGATACGCGGTCGCTCAGCTCCCCCGCCTTCTGTATCAGCCGCTCCTGCGCGGTCAGCATGGCGGCGGCGTAGGGCAGCAGCGCCCTGCCGTTCTCCGTCAGGCAGACGCCCATGTGCAGACGCTGCAAAAGCTGCGTGCCTAAGCTCTGCTCCAGCCGTCGCAGGGCGTGGCTGGCGGCGGACTGGGTGTAGCCCAGCTCCGCGGCGGCGCGGGTGATGTTGCCCAGCTCTGCGGCACGGGTGAATAGCTTCAGATCGTTGACGTCCATACATCGCTCCTATATCTGCGGGGCGCGGCGGGGAACCGCGCCGGCTCTGCTGCGTTCTTGCGGCGACCCGGCGGCTCTGCGCGGGTCAAATATTAGTATACACCGGGCTTGCGGCGGACAAAAGACGTGATTTTGGCCAAAAACCCTCTCTCCTGCCCGTCAATATCGACAAAGACTTCACGACCCGGCGCAGCGGGGCGATAGGGGTTGACATTTATCGGGCAAATGTTATAGTGAGAGAACAACTGCATGGGCAGTGATTACGAATATTTGGAGGGTCACATACCATGGAAGCATTTGATATTCTCGTCATCGGCGGCGGCCCCGGCGGCTATTCTCTGGCCATTGCGGCAGCCCGCAAGGGTCTGAAGACAGCGCTCTTTGAAAAGGAGCATCTGGGCGGCACCTGCCTGAACATCGGCTGCATCCCCACCAAATATCTGGTGGATAAGGCCAGCACCATGCGGAAACTCCGCGGACTGGTGAAAAAGGGGATCCTCACGGAGACGGGCAGCCTCAACTACCCGCAGGTACAGCAGGGCAAGAGCGAGGTCAGCGCCAAGCTGGTCAACGGCGTCAGCTTCCTGCTGAAGAAGTGCGGCGTCACGGTGATCACCGGCGAGGCAAGCCTGAAGCCTGACCGGGTGGTGGAGTGCGGCGGCGAGGCGTACACCGGCAAGAACGTGGTCATCGCCACGGGCAGCGTACCCATGATGATCCCCGTCCCCGGTCACGAGTACTGCATCGACTCCACCGGCGCGCTGGCGCTGACAGAGCTGCCCGCCAGCATGGTGGTCATGGGCGGCGGCGTCATCGGCCTGGAGCTGGCCTGCGCCTTCGCGGCCTTCGGCACCAAGATCACGGTGGTGGAGATGCTGCCGGAGCTGCTGCCCCGGGAGCAGAAGGAGGCGGTGCGCGTCCTGACGCGGGAGATGAAGAAGCTGGGCATCTCCATGAAGACCGGCGCCAAGATGCTGCGCATCGAGAAGAACGGCGAGCTGCTGCGTGCGGTCTACGAGCTCAAGGGCGCGGAGGAGGCCGTGGACTGTGAGCAGGTACTGATGGCTGCCGGCCGCAGAACCAACCTCAGCGGCATCGACGCCCAGGCGCTGGGCCTTGCGCTGGATCAGAAGAAGTGCATCGTGGTGGACGATCATATGCGTACCAACCTGCCCGGCGTTTACGCTATCGGCGACGTGGTGGGCGGCTATCAGCTGGCCCACGCCGCCTATGCCGAGGGCGAGGCGGCGCTGGCGGACATTCTGGGCGAGGACAAGCCCTACGGCACCATGCCGGTCCCCGTCTGCACCTACACCCTGCCGGTGCTGGCGTCTGTTGGTCTGACCACCGAGGCTGCCGAGGCCGCCGGCTATGAGCCGGTGCTGGGCGCCTTCGACTACGGCGCCAACGGCATGGCGCTGGCGGAGGGCGCTGTGGGCCGCGTATTCGTGGTGGCGGACAAGAACACCACCAAGACGCTGGGCGTCTCCATCGTAGGCGAGAACTCCGCCGAGATGATCGCCTTTGCCACCGCCGCCGTGGCGGAGGGCTGGACCACCGAGCAGTGGGAAAAGACCGTGGTGGCACACCCCTCCCTGTGCGAGATGGTGCGGGAGGCGGCGCTGGCGGCCTTTGGGCGCTCCGTCCATACCGCGTGACCGCCCGCCGCGCAGAAGCGGCATAAGACATATCGCGCAAAAAAAGATGACGGCTTTTGCCGTCATCTTTTTTTGCTGCATGGAGCTCCGCGCTTCAGGGGGGGAGAAGCGGCGGCGCGGCGTTATTCGTCGTATTCCGCGTTGGACTCCATTTGCAGCGTATCGAAGCAGTCCCGTACCGCCTGATCCCGTTTGGCGCAGAAGCGGTTGTAGAGTGTGTGCGCCGACAGGAACAGCAGCCCGGGGTTTTCCAGCATGGGGCAGGGGCGCCCACGGGCATATCGTGGAAGTACCACGCGAACACGCAGCCCTTGCCGATCAGCAGGTCGAGGAGCTCGTCGCTGGTGACCACCTTAGAGAGCCGCCCCTGGGGCGGCTCTTGCAGGGTTAAATAGTATGCGGCGGCGTTTTTGGCAGATCGGGGAAAGTGAACAAAAATTACGCACGCTGCCGCCCAGTGAACAATTTTTGTTCACCGTCCTTTTCCTGTTTATTGAACAAAATGCGGCGTGGGTGTATGTTTTCGCCATCAAGCAGAAAACATAGAGCCATGAGCTTACAGGAGGTTTTACAATGTATTATTCCAGTGGTAACTATGAAGCCTTTGCCCGTCCCAAGAAGCCGGAGGGCGTAGACAACAAATCCGCCTATATCGTGGGCAGCGGTCTGGCGGCCCTCTCCGCCGCCTGCTATCTGGTGCGCGATGGTCAGATGCAGGGCGAGCACATCCACATTCTGGAAAAGGGCGAGCTGCCCGGCGGCGCCTGCGACGGCTACAAGTTCGAGAATCTGGGCTATGTGATGCGCGGCGGCCGGGAGATGGACAACCACTTTGAGGTCATGTGGGATCTGTTCCGCTCCATCCCCTCCATTGAAACGGAGGGCGTCAGCGTGCTGGACGAGTATTACTGGCTCAACAAGGAGGATCCCAACTACTCCCTGTGCCGCGCCACCGAGAAGCGCGGGCAGGACGCCCACACCGACGGCAAATTCAGCATCTCCGACAAGGGCGCTATGGAGATCATGAAGCTGTTCTTCACCCCCAACGAGGAATTGCAGGACAAGAAGATCACCGATTTCTTCGATGACAAGGTGCTTTCCTCCAACTTCTGGCTGTACTGGCGCACCATGTTCGCCTTCGAGAACTGGCACAGCGCGCTGGAGATGAAGCTCTATATCCAGCGGTATATCCACCATATCGGCGGCCTGCCCGACTTCACCGCCTTGCGCTTCACCAAGTACAACCAGTATGAGTCCATGATCCTGCCCATGGTGAAGTATCTGGAGAGCCACGGCGTGCAGTTCCACTACGGCGTGCAGGTGTGCAATGTGGAATTTGACTGCACTGACCCCGCCCGCAAGCTGGCCAAGCGCATCGACGTGCTGCGCGGCGGCGAGAAGGACACCATCGACCTGACGGAGAACGATCTGGTGTTCATCACCAACGGCGGCTGCGTGGAGAACTCCTCCATGGGCAGCCAGAACAAGCCCGCCGCCTACAACACCGAGCTGCGGGAGGGCGGCGGCTGGGATATGTGGCGCAAGATCGCCGCGCAGGATCCCGACTTCGGCCATCCCGACAAGTTCTGCCACGATCCGGAGAAGACCAACTGGATGAGCGCCACCGTGGAGACGCTGGATCAGCGCATCATCCCCTATATCAAGAACATCTGCAAGCGCGATCCCTTCACCGGCCATGTGGTCACCGGCGGCATCGTCACCGTGAAGGACTCCTCCTGGCTGATGAGCTGGACCATCAACCGCCAGCCCCAGTTCCGTGACCAGCCCAAGGATCACTGTCTGGTGTGGGTCTACTCCCTGTTCACCGATAAGCCCGGCGACTTCGTGAAGAAGCCCATGCGGGACTGCACCGGCAAGGAGATCTGCATGGAGTGGCTGTACCACATCGGCGTGCCGGAGGAGCAGATCGAGGATCTGGCGGCCAACAGCGCCAACACCGTGCCGGTGATGATGCCCTATATCGACGCGTTCTTCATGCCCCGCGCCTACGGCGACCGGCCCAAGGTCGTGCCGGACGGCAGTGTGAACTTCGCCTTCCTCGGTCAGTTTGCCGAGACGCCCCGCGACACCATCTTCACCACCGAGTATTCCATGCGTACCGGCATGGAGGCCGTGTACACCCTGCTGAACGTGGATCGCGGCGTGCCGGAGGTCTGGGGCAGCGTCTACGATGTCCGCGATCTTCTCAACGCCACCGTGAAGCTGCGGGACGGCAAGAAGGCCACCGACATGGATCTGAGCTTCGGCGAAAAGATGGTCCTGAAGAAGGCCCTCAGCAAGATCGGCGGCACCGATGTGGAAAAGCTGCTGAAGCAGTACGGCGTCATCTGATGCCGCGTCCCGCGATGGAAAAACAATAAAAGAGGCGCGCCGGTCAATACCGGCGCGCCTCTTTTCCGCGAAAAACTGTTTCGGCGCTTACTGCTGGGAGGCCAGCGCAATGGCCTGCTGGATGTGGTCGCAGAAGTTCTCCCGTCCCACCTTGTCCACGAAGCCGGCGTGCTCCATCACGTGCAGGGGCTGCTCGTTGACGTGGGAGAAGATGACCCGCACGCCCTTCTTGGCGCACTCGTCATACAGTGCCTCCAGCGCGTTGAGGGCGGTGACGTCCAGCGCATTGACCATGTGCATACGGATGACGAGGCAGCGGGTGAACTCCTTAACGGTGATCTCGCCGATCTGGTCAGCCATGCCGAAGAACAGCGGCCCGCGGATCTCGTACACACGGACGTGCAGCGGCACCTCGGTGAGCTGATCCTCCGGCATATCCTTGTACTTCCAGCCGCGCACCTCCGTCTCGTCGCTCATGCGCTTCATGAACAGCAGCGCCGCCAGCAGCATACCCACCTCGATGGCCACCACCAGATCGAAGATGACCGTCAGCAAAAAGGTCAGCAGCAGCACCAGAATATCGCTCTTGGGGGCGCACTTACACAGGCGCACAAAGGGACGCCACTGGCACATATTATACGCCACGCTGAACAGGATGGCGGCGATACAGGGCATGGGGATGAGGGCTGCGTAGGGCATCAGCACCACCAGCACCAGTACCAGCACGGCGGCGTGGATGATGCCCGCCATGACGGTGGCGAGGGCCAGCCCGCCCATGCCGTGCTCCGCCACGATGCCCGCCACGATGGTGGCAAAGGCGGCGGTGGGGCCTGCGATCTGCACCCGGCTGCCGCCGAAGAAGGAGATCAGGAAGCCCGCGATAATGGCGGTGTAGATGCCCTGCTCCGGGCCGACGCCGCTGGCCAGCGCCAGCGCGATGGAAAGGGGCAGTGCGATGATGGCCACGATGACGCCCGATACCGCGTCCTTGGCGAATTGCTTGCCGGAATAGGACTTCAGGCAGTCAAACAGCGCGGGGGCGAATACTTTCTTATGCATAAGGTACCTCTCTCGTCCTTTTTTGCCGCGACGCGGCCTTACCATCATAGCGCTTTACCACCGCCGCCGCAACCTGAAAAACGGCGAAAAAGCCAATTTTTAGGCGATTTCTTTGTGAGAATGTTACAAAGAGCGCTCACCGGCACAGCCGGTGAGCGCTCTTTTCGGTCGAAGCACCGATGCGTATTGCTGCTTGTCGATGTCGCAGAGCCGGGCGATCTCCTCGTCGGTGCAGCCGGCCTTCTGCCACGCCTTGACCAGCGGGCAGTAGTGGAAATCCAGATACAGGGTGTCGTCAGCCGCGATTGCATTCGGCGGGGGGCGTGGTATAATCTACAGATACATGGAAACGCGAATGGCGCGGAAGGGTGGGAGAAAAGCAAATGAGCACAGGGAAAAAGCAGCGCCTGCGGGGCGCCGTGGCCTTTATCACGCTGATGGGCGTGGTCAGCCTGTTTTCGGACATGACCCACGAGGGTGCGCGGAGCATTCTCGGCGAATACCTGAATCTGGCAGGGGCCTCCGGTGCGGCCATCGGCTTCGTGTCCGGCGTGGGCGAGCTGTGCGGCTATTCCCTGCGGCTTTTGTCGGGTATTTTCGCGGACAAAACGAAAAAATACTGGACGCTGGTCATCGCGGGCTACGCTCTACAGGTGCTGGCTATCCCGGCGCTGGCGCTTATCCCGGAAAACGGCTGGGTCATCGCCTGCGGGCTGGTGATTTTAGAGCGGGTGGGCAAGGCCATTAAAAAGCCGGCGAAAAATACGCTGGTCAGCTTTGCCGCCAGCGAGATCGGAACGGGAAAGGGCTTTGCCTATCAGGAGTTCTTAGACCAGCTGGGCGCGTTCTTAGGCCCAGTCATCCTCTTTGTCATCGCCGCCATCAAGGGGACCGGCGACCTGTTCTCCACCTACCGGCTCAGCTTCGCCGTCCTCGGCATCCCGGCGCTGATCACCATCGCACTGGTGGTGCTGGCCAAGGTCAAATACCCCCATCCGGAGATGTTCGAAAAAGCGGTGGACGCCCCGACAGAGTTCCACACGCAAAAGTCCTTTGTACTGTACATGGCGGCCATCTGCCTGTTTGCCTTCGGCTTTGCCGACTTCACCCTCATCACGCTGCACGCCGCCCGAACGGAGGCCTTTCCAACCTCCACCCTGAGCCTGCTGTACGCGGCGGCTATGGCGGTGGATGCCTTTGCTGCGCTGTTCTTCGGCTGGCTCTTTGACAAGATCGGCCTGCGGGCGCTGATGCTGTCCACCCTGTGCAGCGCGTTCTTCTCCTGCTTTATCTTCCTCAGCGGCGAGCCGGTGCTGATGGGCGTTGGCATCGTGCTGTGGGGCGTGGGCATGGGCGCGCAGGAGAGTATTATGAAGGCTGCCGTCAGCCGCATCGTCCCGGCCGCCATGCGCAGCACGGGCTTCGGCATCTTCGAGACGGGCTTCGGCATCGCGTGGTTTCTGGGGAGCTGGCTGCTGGGCGCGCTGTACGATGCAAACCCGGTATGGCTGGTGGCAGTCTCCGTCTCCGTGCAGCTCCTTGCCATCGTGCTCTACGGCCTCTGCATCAAAAAACAGAAGAAGGAGCGGTTCGTATGACCGAAAGCTCCCGACCGCAACGGTCGAGAGCTTTTTTGTGTTCTGAAAGCATCCGCCTGGCGGGCGGATGCGTATTCTCTCTTGAAAAATGTGCGTGACCCTGCGAACTGCTGTGACCCGGCGGACCTGTCGGACGCAGGAGGCAAGGGTACTTGCGCGGCTGGTCAGTGCTGCATCATATTTGCCGCGAACTGTGCTGCCTCCTCCGCGATATGGGGCAGCTTTACCAGACTGCCCCGCTCGTTGGCGGTTTCCAGCAGGCAGAAGTGGGGCGGCAAAAAGAAGGACTTGTTCATGTTCAGGGAGGAGATCAGCTGCCGCGCCAGCAGGTCGCCGCCGGAGTAGCCGGACACCACCAGGCCGAACAGCCGCTTGTCGTAAAACCGGTTCTGGCGGAACAGCGCCGTCAGCCGGTTGACGCAGGCCGTCAGGTTGGCCGCCAGCGCATCGTTGTAGTTGGCACACAGCATCACCAGCGCGTCGCACCGCCGGACAGCGGGGTAGACCTCCTCCACCATGGGGCCGCCGTAGAAGCAGCCGCCCTGCTCCCCGAAGTGGAGGCAGGCGGTGTAGCTGCACCCGTTGCAGTCCGCCATGGTGCCGTTGCGCAGGCAGATCTCCTCCACCTCCACCGTGTCCGGCAGGGCGCTTTTCACCAGCTCCCACAGGGCCAGCGTGTTGGAGGTGCTGCGCTGGGAGGCGTGGAGCGCCAGAATGTGCCGGATGGGGGCGGGCGTCTCCCAGCCCTCCAATCGCCCGATCAGCTCGGCCACGGCGG
>OIXU01000662.1_pt1 | contig 11871 bp, 13 predicted proteins | sample 1587921 | NCBI WGS metagenome assembly OIXU01 (sample SAMN03283238) | human gut metagenome | biome: human-associated habitat; material: feces | host: Homo sapiens | place: Peru | collected 2012
AACTTCATATGGGCAAAATTATGCAAAACCCCGTTAATTCAACAAATCATAACAATACTTGTGAATTTTGTGATTATTCCTCCGTTTGTGCCAATAGAAAAGAAATTGAAACTAAGGAGTTGGAAGAGTACTCTTTTTCAAAAACACTTGAAATACTGAAGGAGGATGATACAAATGCCTAATTGGACAAAACCGCAACAAAATGCCATTGATGCTCGTAACAGTAACATCCTCGTAAGTGCCGCGGCAGGGTCGGGCAAAACCGCAGTTTTGGTTGAGCGTGTTATACGGCTTATTACAGATGTTACGCTTAATGTAGATGTTGACAAACTCCTTATCGTTACATTTACAAATGCAGCCGCAGCCGAAATGAAAAGCAGAATTGCAAAAGCTTTGCTTGAAATTATAAGAAAAGACCCAAATAACACTAATGCACACAGACAGCTTGCTCTTTTGCCAAATGCAAAGGTCTCAACAATTGATTCGTTTTGTATCGGCCTTGTCAGGGAAAACTTCTTTAAACTCGATATTGAACAGGATTTCAAGATTCTTGACAATTCCGAAAATGCTGTTTTGGAGAAAACGGCTATGGATGAGGTGCTTGATTTTCTTTATGAAAACGGCGGAGATGACTTTAAATCTCTTGTCAATATGTTTTCTTCAACTAAAGATGATAAGGGCTTTGCAGAGGTTGTAAACAGAACAAGTCATTTTATTTCTTCACAGGACTTTCCCGATGCGTGGCTTGACAAAATTTGCGAGATATATAATCCCGATATAAAATTTGAGGATTCGTTTTGCTCGGAATATGTTGTTGAAGAAACAAAGTCACTTTTGAATATTGTTGATGATTTGTTCAAACAGTCCGTAGCAGTTCTGAATGTTGCCGACGAAAAACACAAAAAGCTGATTGATGCACTCAGCGATGACCGTTTGATAATTGATAGGTTGATTGATAATGCTGAAACGGACAAATGGGATGAAATGCTTGATGTAATAAATAATCTTTCGTTCGGCAGATTCCCGTCAGTTAAATGTGATGAAAAAGATTTTGTAAAATCAAACAGAGATTTGTACAAAGATATTATTATAAGATCAATAGCACCAATGTATTCTGTGAACAGCGATGATTACATAAATGACTGTAAGGTGCTTTATCCTGTAATTAAGCAGTTGACAGAAACGGTCAAGCTGTATAACCAAAAGCAACTTGAAATGAAAAAGGAACTTAATTCATTCACTTTTTCCGATATAGAACATTTTGCAATTAACCTTTTGTTTTATCTTGACGAGTCTGGCGAAATAGTTAAAACTCCTCTTGCATATGAACTTGAAGATTCTTTTTATGAGATTCTTGTAGATGAGTATCAGGACACAAACTCTGCACAGGATAAGCTGTTTAAGATTTTATCAAATGGTAAAAACCGATTTATGGTCGGGGATGTTAAGCAGAGTATCTATAAGTTCCGCCTTGCAATGCCTTTTATTTTCACTGAAAAAAAGGATAGCTTTGCACATTATGAAGAAGGCAGTAACAATATCGAGCAAAAAATAATTTTAAGTAAAAACTTCCGTTCCCGTAAGGGTGTCTGCGATTATGTCAATTTTGTTTGTTCACATATTATGTCAAAAAAAGTGGGCGGTATTGATTATAACGAAGAGGAAATGCTCAATTCTCACGATGATTTTAAAGCTTCTGATGTGCCGTCTGCTCAAATCAAATATGTTTCCACCCCCGATGGTGAAAACACTATTGAATACGAAGCACGACAAATTGCTAATTACATATTAAATAAAGTAGCAAGCAAGGAACAAATCAAAGACGGAGATACATACAGAGAAATTCGTTATGGCGATTTTGCAATTCTTTTGAGAAGTGCAAAGACAAAAATAAATGCCGTAACCGATATCCTTGGTCAATACGGTATTCCGACAGTTGCAAATAACAAACTCAATCTTTTTGAAAATAAAGAAATTGTTATTTTGCTGAATTTCTTGCGTGTAATTGACAATCCGACGCAGGATATTTCTCTTCTTGCAACTCTTATGTCTGTGTTTTACGGCTATACCGCTGATGATATTTCACAGGCAAGAGTAGATTGTCCTTACGGTAATTTGTATTCCGCTGTTTCAAAATCAGATGTTTTTTCAAAATTTGTTGATGATTTGAAAAAGTATAGGGAATATGCTTCTTCAATGAGCGTTGAAAATCTTGTTAGGCAGATTATAGGCGACACTTCGTATTTGTCGGTGATTTCTGCAATGGGCAATCACGAACAACGAGTACAAAATGTTAAACTCCTCATCGATATTGCCAAAAGATTTGATAATGGCGAAAATGTCGGATTGACAGCATTTATCAGATATGTTGATTCAATTATTGAAAATAAGTTTAATGTGGAAAGTGCTTCTGTAAACGATGCAGGCAAGGACGCAGTTGCCGTTATGACCGTTCATCGTTCAAAAGGTCTTGAATTCCCTGTATGTATTCTTGCAGGAGCAAGCGGCAAATATAATAAAGACGATATAAATAAAGGAATAATTCAACTTAATCCCAAACACGGTGTCGGATTAAAGGTTTATGACGCTTCAAGACTTTGCAGATACGATTCGCTTCAGTTCAGCGTTATTAAAGATATTAATAACTATGATATGATGAGCGAAAATCTGCGTGTTCTTTATGTTGCAATGACAAGAGCGAAGGAACAGTTTGTAACCTTTATTTCCGTTCCATCAAAAGGCGTAGAGCATTATGTCGATTCTGTTTCAAAAAAATTAATATCGTCAAGTTCATCTTCGGCGTCGATCATTTCTCCGTATGTTGTAAAAAAAGCGAATACCGATGCAGAATTGCTGACTCTCTGTGCTCTTATTCACAAGGACGGAAAAGTTTTGCGTGAAATGTGTTCAAAAGACGATATAGGCTTTGAGCCGTATGCTGATTTTAAACTGGATATTGAAATTCTTGATGAAAATAAAAAGCCTGAACAACAGGAGGAACAACCGGCTTTGTCCAATGCAGAACTTCTTGCCGAATTAAAGGATAAACTTCAGTTTAAGTATGACAGGCTTGGATTGTCTGCATTTACTTCAAAGCGCACTGCTTCATCGCTTGATGTTGCAGAACAGGATTTTAAATATCTCACTTCATCCAAGCCGGCTTTTTTGAATAAAGAAAATATGACTGCGGCACAAAAGGGTACGGCAATGCATACTTTTATGCAGTTTTGCGATTATGATTTTGCAAAGGCAGACCTTGAAAACGAAATTGAACGATTGGTTTCAATGTCATTTTTGACCGAAGAACAGGCGAAGAGCCTTGACAGAAAAAAGCTTTCGGCATTTTTTAACGGAACTTTTGCCGAGAGAATGTTTGGCAGTACTCATATTTACAGGGAAATAAAGGTTTCGTCATTCGTTCCGGTTAACGAAATTGAAGATACGGAATTTACCGATGAAGTTTTGATTCAGGGTATAGCCGATTGCGTTTTTGAAGAAAACGGTGAGCTTGTGCTTGTTGATTATAAAACCGACAAAGCAGACAGTGAGGAAGAACTGATTGATAAATACAAAAATCAAATTGCTTTTTATAAAAAAGCAGTGGCAAAAACATTAATGAAGCCGGTAAAAGAAGCGGTATTATACTCGTTTTCACTAAATAAAGTGTGTATTTACAAATAAATTGAAAAAAACACTTGCATTTTGTGTTAAACTTTGTTATAATTCTTGCGTTATAAGATTTAGTTGAAAACAGCTATATTCTTTCGACTATCGGCAATTTAAGCGAGGTGAAAGTAATGAAAGACGGAATTCATCCAGAATATCAGGCATGCACAGTTAAGTGTGCTTGCGGTGCAACATTTGAAACAAAGAGCACTAAAGGCGATATGAAAGTTGATATTTGCTCAAAGTGTCACCCATTCTATACAGGTAAGCAAAAGCTTGTAGATACAGGTGGACGAGTTGAGAGATTCAACAAGAGATTTGCTAAGAAGGGCTAATCAAAAAATAATGGCAACAGTTGGTACAACCTCTGTTGCCTTGTTTTTTCTTTGGAGGATGTATGGAAGAGTACAGAACCGTGGAAATATCTGCTGATGATTTTTTTGTTGAGAAAAAGTCAAAGTTTATAGGCTATGCAAAGCCGGTTAAAACCGTCGAGGAAGCAACGGAATTTATTTCACAAATCAGATCAAAGCATTGGGATGCAACTCACAATGTTTATGCCTATGTTTTGCGTGAAAACAACACACAACGATACAGTGATGACGGAGAACCGAGCGGAACAGCGGGTGTTCCTATGCTTGATGTTTTGCTCAAAGAAAATCTTGTTGATGTTTGCGTTGTAGGTACAAGATATTTCGGCGGAACTCTTCTCGGTGCAGGCGGATTAGTGCGTGCATATAGCCATACCTCAAAAATTGCTGTTGAGGCTGCACATATCATCACTATGGCAGAATGTGATGTAATGAGCGTTGAGGTTGATTATTCGTTTTATGAGAGGATGAATATCCTTTTGTCCGACTTTTCGGCAAATATCAAAGATACCGTGTTTGCCGATAATGTGAAAATCACTTTTTCAATAAAAAAAGATAGGGTAGAGGCTTTGCAAACAAAACTCACCGATGTCAGCAACGGAAAATATCTTTTGGAATATATTGGTTCTGAATTTGCACAAGTATAATAAAAACAGGAGGCTAATCTGCTTCCTGTTTTCTCTGCTTTATTGGTTGATGTTGATTACATTTATTTCGGGATGATTGAAAAGCCTGAAAGGGAATTCTGCGTTTCCAAGACCTCGTGAAACAATCAACTTCGGTCTGTTACCGAATGAGCCTTTTGCGTATTTTGGAAATAAGCCTTGTCCCGGTGAAAACACAGGACCGATGAACGGCAGGCAAAATTGTCCGCCGTGTGCGTGCCCTGACAGTTGTATGTCAAAATCATATTGACTGTAATTCATCTCTTTCACATTTTCAAAATTTTCCGGGAAATGTGAAAGTACAATTTTAAATCCGCTGTTGTTTTCTAATTCGGCAAAATACGGCGACATATCCTTGTAAACAAAAGTTCCGTTCTTTCGTGCCTTGTAGTCTTTAAAGTCTGCTTGATTTTCATCAAGTCCCAAAATGTTCACATCAAATCCTTTATCGTTATAAACAGAAATTCTGTTGAGCAAAACGATAAATCCGATGTCCGACAGTTCTTGCATTATGCTTTCAAAATTTTCAAGTCGTCTTTCATGGTTGCCTGTGATGTAGTAGACTTTTGCAATTTTAACAAGTTCTTTGCCAAAGTTGAGCATTTTGTCCTTGTTTTTGCATTTGTCATTGATGTAGTCACCCGTTATGCAAATTATATCAGGATTAATCTCTTGTGTTTTTTTCAGCACTTTGTTAAAAGGTTTTGAGTGCAGGTCGCTTAACTGAACTATTTTCAGACTTCCGCAGTCGTTGGATTTTATATTATATTGAGTTATGTCTATTATGTTGTTTTGCAGATATAAAAATATAATTATGCCTGCAAGGACAATCAATGCGATTGCCGTAATCAAAATATATTCCATAAAACACCTCTTAAATATGATACATTTTTATTTTTTGCCCGTCAAGATAAAAAAATAAAGGATTTTTGATATTTTTTGAGTATAGTATATATGGATAGAAATTTTTAATAATATTTTGACGAAAGGAGTGGGCAAAAACGGATAAGTGTATTCGTCAAATTTCCGAGGAAAACGAAAAGAAAATATTGTCACCGCTTGCTTGTCTTTCATCGCAAAGCAAGGGCAGATTAAGGGAAGAAACCGAATGTGATATCAGAACTGCATTTCAGCGTGACCGTGACAGAATTATTCATTCACAGTCGTTCAGACGCTTGAAGCACAAAACACAGGTGTTTCTTGCTCCGTCAGGTGACCATTACAGAACCCGACTTACTCACACCCTTGAAGTTTCGCAAATTGCAAGAACTATTGCCCGTGCGCTTCAAACTCTACTCCCGGAATATATTCAATACTTAGAAGCTTCATCTTCTTCTCCTCCTTCAATCTCTTTCATTCTGCCTGCAAGTGCGATCCAAAGTCCAATAATCAATGCCACGGGGATTGCAATTAAAAATACCAGAAGTCCAAGTGGTATCGGGTCCTGCGAGTTTCCCCATAACATAAATCCAATGGTAAGTGCCATAAGCATAGTCATAACCACTGCGCCAATAATTGCACCTTTTCTTTTTTTCCTATGAACATCCATTTTGTTTACGTTCATAAACTTTACACCCTCTTTCTCCATCTGCTCAATTTCTTCCAGACATTCTTCCGCATTCAGAGTTTCCAAAGATTGATGTTCCGAGATGAGGCGTTCACAGATATCCTGCATTTTGGTAAGTCCTGCTTTACGATGCTCCAGTTCTTTTAAATGCTGTTCGAGGCAAATCTGCAGGCTTTTCTTTTTTTCAAAAAGAGCTTTCATTTCTTCAATAGAGAGATCCATTTTCCGAAATAACTTAATCTCCTGAAGTCTGGTAATATCTTCTTTATGATATTCCCGATATCCGTTCTCTGCACGTTTCACATCAAGCAGTCCCTGTGATTCATAAAAACGAATATTCTTTTTTGTAATTCCTACAAGTTCTTCCACCTGTTTGATTTTCATTTTTATTCTGTCCCCTCTCTTCTGACTTTTTTAGAAAATCTGTCTGCGTTGTTTCTTTGTCTGTACCTTATTTATACGACTTCCATAAGGTGGAAGGTCAAGTATTTTTTGAAAAAAATTCAGCAAATCCAAACGTTCCAGCCAGCGTATCCTTTGAAATTCATGCAGTTTCCGGTTGTTTTAAGCTATTCTATTTCGTTCTGTCTCCTCACTTTCCTTCACGCTTTTTTACTTCTCATAATCGTGAAAATAGAACTAAGCAGAAGGAACATCATTAAAATACAGTAACTAAATGGCTTTCAGCCACTTTCACGGCTGTGCCGTGAATAATCTAGGCTAAATTATAAATTTTTAGGTTTCTTCCCCTGTACTTCTGTCGGAAAAACCGACAGAAGTCTCATCTAGTTCTCCTGAAGCAAGAATATTTCCCGACAACATTTCTAATATAGATTTTACCGTACTTTTCAGATTCAGTCCATCCTTTATCCCCAAGCGGTAGAAAAACTCTTCTGTTTCTGCTCCACTGCTGAAAATTGCATTACAGTATTCCGTAATCACTTCTTCCTGTTCTGGGGATAATGTTTCCAGTAATCTCTGGTATTTCTTTTCAATCTCACTTACTGGCTCCTTATCCTGTTTTAACTTCCATTCCGAATATGCTTTTCCCATATGCTCCCCCAATAGTATATAAGTGTCGGGCGAAAAAGGATGAGGAATAAACAGATTCTTATTTGACAAGCTATAAACGAAATGGAGATGACCAAATGAAAAATGAGTTGATTACATTTAAAGATGGAACATTAGAACTGAATGTACCTGTTTCGTGGGAGCAGGAAACAGTATGGTGGACCTATGTCAAGACATTGGTCCAAAACCAGATGAAAAAGAAATGATGATAAGCGTAATTATGAACTGTATTTGTGGATAGGCTTGAGCCCTGACAACTGATACATTCATAGCGTAACGATATGGACAGGACGTTTATTGAGCCCTGTCCTTCTTATTTAATCAGTGCTATAATAAAGAAAACTTGAATTTTTATAATTTTGGAGGGTTAGGATATGAAAATTGAAATGGTATCAATAGATGATGTTAATGAGTTGCTTGATATTTATTCATACTACGTTAAGAAAACGGCTATTTCATTTGAATATGAGATTCCATCAGTCGATGACTTTAGAGAAAGAATTAAGCAAATTTCAGAAAAATACCCATATATAAAAGCGGTCAGAGATGATGGTTATATTATGGGATATGCTTATGCGAACGTGTTTAAAGCACGAGCTGCCTATGATTGGTCTGTCGAAACGACAGTGTATGTTAGAAATGATTTACGTAAATCAGGGGTAGGTAAAGTGCTTTATCAAGAATTAGAAGCTGCCTTGAAAAATATGGGTATTTTAAATATGAATGCGTGTATTGCTGTCACATCTCAAGAGGATAAACACCTTACAAATGCAAGTGTTCATTTTCATGAGAAAATGGGATTTGAATTGGTAGGAACCTTTCATAATAGTGGATATAAGTTTAATACTTGGTATGATATGGTATGGATGGAAAAAATGATTGGTGAACATAATGCAAAACAGGCACCTGTTTTATTCGGACAGAAAATCTGATGATATAAGTTGGTTCAAAAATACAAATTTCAATCATACGGTAATACTAAAAGCGATAGAGAATTTGAATTTTCACGATAAATAAGAGTATATAAATTAGATGAAAAAGAATATGAGTCAGGTGATTCATATTCTTTTTTTTGAATACACATTGACAATCATCTATGTATTGTATATAATGACATATAGATAAGTATCTATGTGAGGTGACTAAAATGAATACTATGGATGTTGCACTTATTTGTAAAGCTCTTGGAGATAGTAATAGACTTCAAATTGTACAAATGTTATCGGAGGGAGAAAAATGCGGCTGTAAACTTTTAGAAGCTTTTAAAATTACCCAGCCAACTCTTTCTCATCATATGAGAATATTAACAGAGTGTGGTTTGGTAAATGCACGTAAGGAAGGAAAATGGAGTCATTATTCTTTAAACTGTGAAACATTGAAGGAATATAAACAGTTTATTGAAGGGTTATCCTGCACTGATGGTAAGGGGGGCTGTTGTAATTCATGATTTGGGAGTTTATTCAGAATCAGATATTGGGAATGAAGTGGCTTAATGAACTAATAGGAAATGCACTTACCATGATGGGATTAGATATAAATACCAGAGTGGGTGGCAGCATTCAATTTTTCATTTATGATGTTCTGAAAATTACAGTGCTGCTCTGCTTCTTAATCTACATGATTTCCTATATCCAAAGCTACTTTCCTCCGGAAAGAAGTAAGAAAATCATGGGAAGATTTAAAGGTATCTCTGCAAACTGCATAGCAGCTTTGCTTGGAACGGTCACACCGTTTTGTTCCTGCTCATCTATTCCTTTGTTTATAGGATTTACAAGTGCAGGACTTCCGTTAGGAGTAACCTTTTCCTTTTTGATTTCATCTCCTATGGTTGATCTTGGCAGTTTGATTCTTTTGATGAGTATTTTTGGAACAAAGGTTGCAGTGGTATATGTTATATTCGGACTTGTGATTGCAGTAGCTGGTGGTACCCTTATTGAAAAAATGGACTTAGAAAATTATGTGGAGGCATTTGTAAGAAATGCAAGTGCAGTGGATATTGATTCTCCAACATTAACACAAAAGGAAAGATTGGAATATGCGAAAGACCAGGTAGTATCTACATTCAAAAAAGTATTTCCTTATATTGTGGTAGGTGTAGGCATTGGTGCATTGATTCATAACTGGATTCCGGAAGTTTGGGTAGAAATTATTCTTGGAAGTAACAATCCTTTTGGCGTAATATTAGCAACCTTAATCGGAATTCCCATGTATGCTGACATTTTTGGAACAATACCGATTGCAGAGGCTTTGCTTGCAAAAGGTGCCCAGCTTGGAACTATTTTATCTTTTATGATGGCGGTAACCACATTGAGCCTTCCATCTCTGATTATGCTAAGAAAAGCAGTTAAACCAAAACTTCTTGGAATTTTTATTGCTATCTGTGCAATCGGAATTATAGTGGTTGGTTATGTATTTAACGGATTACAATATTTTTTGATATAAAGGAGAATGATTATGGCATTATTTGGATTAGGTAAGAAAAAAGACGAAACAAAATCATCATGCTGCTGTGGTGGAACCTGCACGCCTGAGACAATGGAAAAGGCAGAAGAAAAGAAAAACAGTATGGGTGTAAAGATTCTTGGTGGTGGTTGTGCAAAGTGTAATCAACTTGAAACTGCGACAGTAGAAGCATTAACCGAGCTAGGTATGGATACAACTATTGAACATATCAGAGACTGGGGAGAGATTGCCTCTTATGGAGTAATGACAACTCCTGCATTGGTGATAGACGGAAAAGTTGTTTCTTTTGGCAAAGTATTAAAGAAAGAAGAGGTTATTCAGATTCTCAAAGAGGTCAGGGGATAATGGAAAAGAAGAAAATCGCTTTTGTTTGTGTTCATAATTCATGTCGGAGCCAGATAGCTGAGGCATTAGGCAATCATTTGAGAGGCAATGATTTTGAATGCTATTCCTGTGGAACAGAGACTAAACCACAGATAAACCAGGATGCGGTCAGACTGATGAAAGAGTTATATGGGATTGATATGGAAGAAAAACAGTTTAGTAAAACTTATGATAAAATTCCGACACCGGATATTGCTATTTCAATGGGATGTGATGTGGTATGCCCGTATATTGGCAGATATTTTGATAATAACTGGGGATTACCAGATCCAACAGGACAGAGTGATGAAGTCTTTAAAGAAGTAATTAAGCAAATTGAAGAAAAAATCGTGTTATTATAAAAAGAGACAACCAGTAAAATGAAGTTGAAATCATCCGCTGATTGTGATATATTAAGCATAAAGAAAGGCACCTGCTCGAACAGATGCCCCTCAGGAGCCCCACTCCAAAAGGTGGAGTTTCCTGAGCTAGCTTGTTTCTCTAAATAGAGACACCTACTCTGGTTGCGACAGAGTAGGCATTTTTATTTTCGCTTCGCAAATATTTTTTGCTTGCTGATTTTAGGCTGGTTTCGAACTAAATTCAAAAAAATAATTCATAGTTTCGTATCCACACCCTATTTCAATTCCATACTTACTATTTCGATTTCATCAATATTTTCAATTCTAAGTAATTTCGTAATCTGATTATTCTTCTTATCAGTAAACCGGACTTTCATCCACTCATCATCCGTATCCAACACCAGACATTTCATTTCTGTACTTCCCACCAACTGTAAAGCATCATCTGATTTTATTTTACATTCTGTATTGACCAATTCATTTATCAATTTTGACATATCATTTTCACCCCGTTGTTTTCTTTCCAATCTTTTCACCGTTGCTTCAAGCCTTTTTACCTTCCCAGGATATGAGGAATAACAAAGCAAAATAGCAAACGCAATGAAACCTATCCATTCCAATTCTTATATCTCCTTTCATACAACAGATGACTGAGTGACTCTTCTCTTTCTACTGTAATTCTACCATGAAACCTATATAAAGTCATTTCCCATTTTCACTTGCTAATCATAAATTTTTCCTTTTATTCCGGAAACACAATCTCCACACAGAACTCATTCCCTTCTATACGGGCACTGATTTTCCCATCCATACGGAGTACCAACTCTTTTGCGATTGATAAGCCGAGACCGCTGGAAGTCTTACTGCGTGCTTCATCCGCTTTATAAAACCGTTCAAACACCTGATCTACATTTATTTTTTCCACATGACATACTTGATTTTTTATCTGTATCCGGATGCTGTTTTCAACTTCTTCCAGTGAAATACTGATTTTCTTCTCCCCGTGATCCAGTCCGTTTTTTATGATATTCTGAAGGATTCTCCGGATTCCCTGTTCATTTCCGTTCATAAACATCAATTTCTCTGTAATCTGTATCTCCGGTTCAATTCCTCTGCCCGTCCACTCATCATAATAGGAAAATATGGTATCTTTCAAGATCTTGTTGATACAGCAGGATGACATTTCTAGATGGAAGGAATCGTTTTTAAGCTTTGTAAAAGTAAATAATTCTTCCAGCATTTCTTTCAGGCTGCCGATTCTCTCCTGTATGATCTTCATATACCGTCTCTGCTCTTCCTGGTCTTCACAGGTTTCCATTAACTGAAAATATCCGTCAAGGGAT
>OIXU01000664.1_pt1 | contig 11854 bp, 10 predicted proteins | sample 1587921 | NCBI WGS metagenome assembly OIXU01 (sample SAMN03283238) | human gut metagenome | biome: human-associated habitat; material: feces | host: Homo sapiens | place: Peru | collected 2012
TCGCTTACCATATTTTTAACACAAACTTCAATCAAGTCGTCCATATCATTGTAAGTATATGTTCCGTCGGCATAACACCACTTACAATAGTCCTCGTTGAAAGAACCGTCGTGATTGTGTCCGATAATATCATCATCTTCAAGCGGCATTCCGCAGCATTGACAAATAAGCTTTCTCGGTGAGCCTAAAAGTGTATTTATAGAAACATCAAATACTTCTGACAGCAATTTCAATGTTTCCGTATTCGGAACTGTTTCTCCGTTTTCCCAACGAGAAACTGCCTGACGACTTACAAAAACTTTTTCTGCAAGCTCATTCTGCGACATTCCCTTTTTAGTACGAAGTTCAAGTATAACCTGTTTTGTATCCATTACGCAGTACCTCCCTTACACCTTTATTATAGTCTCACGCATTATCTAAAACAAGCAACTCGCAGTTGCTGTCCTTATTATTCGCCTTTTTCGTTCACGGCTAAATGAAAAAATCATTTGATATCATAACAAAAGTTATATTATTCTCTTCTTATATGTGCATATAATCCCAACTATAATGATAGTTATGTAATAAAGAATAGTACGAGCATTTTTAATTTTATCAGCTATCATAATTCTGTATGCCTCCTTCTTCCATGAGATTACAGCAAACGTAGTAGTAATGTCTATCAAAAGGCTTTTACATATTAGATAAAAGCATGTAAAATTTCTTTTACATAGCTTAATTGCGGTCTATTTAGCTTGTTTCTTGACTACTCAGGAAAAATATTTCTACCCTCGCCCCACCTGTATTTTCAGAATTTGAAAGTTTAATACCTCCACCATATTTTTCAGCCACAGTTTTTGCAAAAAATAGTCCCATCCCATAATGGGCTTCGCCATTTCTACTTGTGTCATCCATAAAAAACTGCTCTGTGCCATGCAATAATGCTTCTTTTGTAAATCCTGATCCGCTATCCTCCACAATGAATGTCAGCCGGCCATCCTGCTCCTTTGCGTCAATATAAATGATTCCATTTTCTTTTGTATGCTCCACTGCATTCTGAATCATATTCATTACGGCCCGGAACATTGGATCATAAGCAATCGTTACCTTTTTATCACTTTGTCCCGCCTTCCAATCTATTTTCTGGTGATAGATTTCTACCAGTCCGAGTGCCTGTTCCTTTATATCTGCGAAAAAATCTTCTAACCTCACCGTTGTATAGGTAACATCACTGCAATTCCATGATTTTGTGACATCTATCAACTGTTTTACATAACTTTGTATCTGTGTTGTGCCGTTCAAAACATAAGTGATATTATTCTTCTGTTCTGTGGTCAGTTCAGTCTCTGAAAGTAGTTCTGCATTTCCCCGTACAATCGTAAGAGGTGTTTTAATATCATGCGCCAAAGCAGACATCTGTTGTTTCTTTTCCTGCTCTGTTTTCCACTGCTTTTCTAAAGATTCTCGCAATGCATCTCGCATATCATCGATTGCCGATAAACAGTCATCAAACTCTTTGATACCGGAACAGGATGTCTCATATTCCAGATTTTGATCCTTTATTTGTCCGATTGCGTCTAATACAGGCTGCATCTGCTTTTTGATTCTTTTTCCAAAACGTATGGACGGAATGATGATAATCGCTACCGCTCCAATCACAGACATAATACTCATCACATTCTGTGGTCCTATAAAATGCTCCCTCAAAAAAGCTGAATGATATTGAGGTGTCAGGCGATATTGCAATACAACATATTCATTTTCCCTTACAATTACTTTATAAAAATATTTCCCGGATGCGTTTCCGTACTTTGCAACATTCCATGCTATCTGTTCGTATTGTTCTGACAGATCTCCACCTATTTTCTCTCCATTCTCTGAAAAGATTACATAATCACAAAGTGCGGGAATCATCTCAGCAGTCACTTTATCTGCACGTAGAATCGTATCATATGCTTCATTAATCTTTTGCTCTGCATAATTCGCCGGATAGATACAGCCCACACTAATCAAAAGGGACAGCAGCAGCCAAGCAACAATCACCAAACCTACTAATGATCCAAGCATGACCAGTACATATCTCATAAAAATCCAGCTGAGTGCATTGCTTCTCTTTACTCTTCCCATTTATATCCAATCCCCCAGACTGTTTTTATCGGTGTATAATCATAATCCGCAAATTTTGCTCTTATATTTTTGATATGCGTGATTATAGTACTGTCATTACTCTCATTGTCAAAGCCAAAGACCGCTTCCAATATCTGTTCCTTCGAGAAAACCTGTCCCCTGTTTTTAGCCAGGAATTCACAGATTTCGTACTCCGCTTTCGTAAGAGGAAGTTCCTTATCATCAACCAATAGTTTCTTTTGAGATATTTGAATACAGACCCTCCCCAAAACCATCCGGACAGAATGTTCCCTGTGCTCTCTTCTAAGATGTGCATTGATCCTTGCCCGAAGTTCCATCACTCCAAATGGCTTTGAAATATAATCATCTGCTCCTAAAGAAAGTCCGTTTACCAGACTGTTTTCCTCCGTTTTTGCGGTAAGAAACAAAATCGGACAATCCACAAGTGCCCTGATTCTTTTGCATAATTCGAAGCCATCAATTCCAGGCATCATAATGTCCAGTAAAATCAGGTCATAACGATGTAATTCTTCCATATTAAGTTTCAGCGGATTACTTACTTTGGTAACCAGATGTCCATCCTTATTCAAAATGCTTTCTATCATTTCCAAAATTGCCGGTTCATCATCAACTGCCAGTATTTTTGCCATAGTTTCCCTCGATTCTATTCCGATATTCTGTTTCCTTCCCAGTGGTTTACCCACCAAAAATAGTATACCATACTAATCCCTGTAAATATTAAGCAACCTGGTATGAATGACAACCATTCACCTACACTAGTTTCTCCCAATACAGATTGCAGATAAGTATATGGTACTCTACCCGTCCAGCAGACAAATACATATTTCCACACATAATCTCCAAGTCCGGTAAGCATCAATGCACTAATTAGTCCTGATATAATCCCTGCTCCAATGGATACCCCTTTTCCAAACTGAAAAGCCAGAATCAGCTGCCACAGATAAAGTGGAACACTGCTTCCCCACAGCAGCAATGCTGCAAATATACATCCTTTCATGATTTCGATATCGCTTGATGCGATTCTTCCAAATCCAATTCCGAATATGATTGCTGTCAATAGGATAGAGCACAGACACAAAACCAGTAGCATCAACAGTTTCGATAAAAATGCTGCAGGTTTATCCGGTAAAGACAACAGATTTTGAAAATCACCTGCATTTTGTTCCTGTTCCATCACACTTGCTGTAAAAATTCCAATAAGTACCGGAAGTCCTGCTCCTATTGCCTGATAAAATGCAATCACTTTCATATTTTCATTCCATGGTGAAAAAAAGTAATATATTAAAAATATAACGCTGGTTATAATCGGAATCAGTAAGTGTGCCAGAATCACAGATGTTCCTTTCATCTTTCGCAAGTCTGCATTAAGAGATCTTCCAATCATCTTATTTCACCTCTCTTCTCTCAAACCATTTCAAAAACAGAACCGTTACAAAAACAAACCAGATGATTGAGAGACACATTCCCGGAACAATGACTCCCGTATCCAAAAGAGGATTCCCTGCTTCTGCGGCAAGTCCATTTGGTAAAACATGAAGCAACGGGCACATCATTCGCATAGGGATTGCAGAAACAAGTACATACCAGATTCTGGTTTGTGATATTACCACACCGCTGACGGTAATAAATAGGCAGACGAACAGGTTTACAATCATTCCAAATCGTTCACTTAAAAATAAAGCTACCGGAATCTCCCATAACTCAGAAACCGTCAGAAACAATACTGCAATCAACGCTCCTCCAACTGGAACATGTGTCGTTAGAAGAAAGCCTCCAAGCGTTGCTCCTGCAAACACAATCACATTAGAAAACAAAATCATGTACCCAATATAAATAATTTTCCCCAGCAACAATTTTCTTCTGTCTGTGGGAATAGTCATTAAATGATAGTATTTTATCTTTTTCTCCTGCGCCACAGAAAGATAACAAAATAGAGCAATCATCCCCGGCAGCAAAAGTGTATACCACCAGTTCCAAACACTTTCTGCATAAGCATTTGTCATCCCAAGAGTAAATATAAATGCCATGACAAATGTAAGAAGAGGAAATCCCCAGATAAACTTTTTTCGCATGGTTCTTTTGGCTTTTTGATGTTCTGCTTTTATAATATTAACCATGGATTTCACCTGCTTTCTGGTTTTTTCTTACCACATTCATAAACAAATCTTCAAGATTATCTCCCTGCTTTAATGCTCCTTCGTATCCTAAGATTCCACCTGAAATAATCCCGACTTTATCTGCAAGTAACTGTACCTCTGAGAGAATATGACTGGAGAGAATTACAGTGATTCCCTGTTCCGGAAAAGACCGGATCAGCTCTCGTAATTCCTCGATGCCTATTGGATCTAATCCATTCGTAGGTTCATCCAATATCAAAAGTTCCGGTTCTCCAAGCAATGCCATTGCAATGCCTAGTCTTTGCTTCATCCCCAAAGAAAACTGTCCTGCTTTCTTCTTTCCGGTGTTTGTAAGTGATACAATCTGCAAGACCTCATCAATTCTGTTTTCATCTGTACCAAGCAATAATTGTCTTACCTTCAAATTCTCTCTGGCGGAAAGATTTTCATAAATAGGCGGATTCTCAATTAACGCTCCTATTTTTGATAAATCTTTCCTATCCCAAAGTTTTCCATCAAAGTAAATCTTTCCTGCAGTGGGTTTCATCATACCGGTCAACATTTTCAATGTGGTAGATTTTCCCGCACCATTCGGTCCAAGCAGTCCATAAATCTGTTTCTTTTCTATATTAAGTGAAACATTATTTACCGCTTTCTGCTTTTTAAAATATTTACACAAATTTTGTGTCTGCAACATCATTTCCATCTTTGCCATCCTTCCTTCTATATTTCATTTCTTACTGAAATATAATCTATCAGGGAAAAATAAAGATTTGATGAAGATTGCTAAATAATTCATCTACTCTATTTTTATTCTCGTATGGAATAAACCATCAATTGAATATCATTATCAGAACTCGGCTTCCCACCATTTTTTAATGCTTTCGCAATGACAGAAAAAATCTTATGATTTTCCTCATCGTCTTCAAGATATCCTATTGCTCCATCCGCCATATTCAGCACAACATCAAATTCCTTATCAAATGTAATCGTGCGAATGTCCTGACAAATGAACTTTGCATTCAAATTTTCTTTTTTTGCCTGCTCGTTTGCATAATCTATGTACACCGGTGTAATATCAATACCGGTAAAATGTTATTTTTCGTCAAACTTTTGAATATTTCCGTAATCTTTAAGCTCACTATTTTCAAAAGCTTGTTGTAAATTACCGCTATCCAAAAACAACACATTTCCACTTGAGGTCAAGGGCAACATACAAGAATCAGCTTTCAGTATTTCTGCCGGATTGTCTATTAGCACAACCAGAGGATTTTTTGCTTCTATCGGCTTCGCTGATCCAAGAGTTACATTTACAGGAAATGCAAGCAGACCGCCACCTTCGTATTCGTATAACCCTGTTCCTTCTGGCAATACACTTCCGTCGTTTGTCAATATCGGCATTTGAATGTCTAAAAACTCTTGCATACTTTTTGATAAGCTGCTATATTCTATGGGTTTTAATTTGCCAGAATCGCCAAAGTTTTCAATCCATTTGGGATTTGTAAACACCAAATGGTCATAATCTCCCAGCTCGTCAGAAAGTTCAATAGCGCTATCTACTACATAGGAGAGAAGCAAATTGTCCTCTTGGTCAGATAGCAAATTGCTTCCAGCAGTTATCAGTTCTTCATCTTCGCATACTGTATCTATGTCATTATATTCTATAAAGCTAATTCCGGTCATGTCATATTCGGAAAGCTTATTTGTATTTCCGCACCCGGTTAAACTAATCACAAGTGCTAATGCAGACATGATTATAATGTTATTATGTTTCATAGATTCCTCCATTTTCTGTTTGTTTTAAAAATGGGCAATCCCGATTGGAATTGCCCACTCATTGCTCTAATTATGCGATTTTTTCTTGCTTGCAACGATTTCTGCATCAATTGATGTAAGTTTGATGTAAATCGCTGTTTTTTTAGTTTTTTATCAAATGAAGTACGTCCCGTCTATTTTGTAAAACGGTACATCTTTACATCATCTTAATAGAGTTTTGCACCTGCCGGAATGTGGTTATCAACCATAAGAAGATGAAGTTCTTCATCCTCTGAATCCTTAAGATTGTTTACTGCTGAAAGTAACATACCACAAGATTCAATTCCCATCATCTTTCTAGGTGGAAGATTAGTTATAGCAATAAGTGTCTTTCCAACAAGCTCTTCTGGCTCATAATAAGCGTGGATTCCGCTTAAAATAGTACGGTCTGTGCCTGTTCCGTCATCTAAAGTAAACTGTAATAATTTCTTTGACTTAGGAACTGCTACACACTCTTTTACCTTAACAGCTCTAAAATCTGACTTGCTGAATGTATCGAAGTCTACTTCTTCCTCGAATAAAGGCTCAATCTTTACATTAGAGAAATCAATCTTCTCCGGCTCAGCTTTTACCTCTTCTGAAGGCTTAGAACTTACGCCATTTTCAGCCTTTACGCCACCGATGCTCTTCATTGTCGGGAACAGTAATACATCCCTGATTGCCTGGCTGTCTGTCAGAAGCATTACAAGACGATCGATTCCGTATCCGATTCCACCTGTTGGCGGCATACCGATTTCAAGCGCATTGAGGAAGTCCTCATCTGTGTGCTCAGCCTCGTCATCGCCGGCTGCTGCGTTGGCATCCTGTGCTGCGAAACGCTCACGCTGGTCGATTGGGTCGTTGAGCTCTGAGTATGCGTTACACATCTCCCATGTATTACAGAACAGCTCAAAACGCTCTACCTTTGTAGGGTCGCTTGGCTTCTTCTTGGTGAGAGGTGATATCTCGATTGGGTGATCCATGATAAAGGTTGGCTGGATAAGCTCCTTCTCACAGTACTCCTCGAAGAAGAGGTTTACGATGTCACCCTTCTTGTGACGCTCCTCGTACTCGATATGATGCTCGTCTGCAAGCTTCTTTGCAGCTGCATCATCAGGTACCTGGTCGAAGTCTACACCTGCGTATTTCTTGATTGCATCTATCATTGTCATTCTTGCGAATGGCTTTCCAAGGTCGATTTCCACGCCGTTGTATGAGATTTTTGTTGAACCGCATACCTTCTCAGCAAGGTAACGGAACATTGACTCTGTCAGCTCCATCATACCTTCGTAGTCTGTGTATGCCTGATAAAGCTCCATAAGTGTGAACTCAGGGTTGTGACGTGTATCTACACCCTCGTTACGGAAAACTCGTCCGATCTCGTATACTCGCTCAAGTCCTCCGACAATGAGTCTCTTTAAGTAAAGCTCAAGGGAAATACGAAGCTTTACATCCTCATTCAAGGCATTGTAGTGTGTCTCGAATGGTCTTGCTGCGGCACCACCTGCGTTTGAGACAAGCATAGGTGTCTCAACCTCCATGAAGTCACGGCCTGCAAGGAAGTTACGGATTTCCTTGAGTATCTGTGAACGCTTGATAAATACCTCTTTGCTCTCCTGATTCATGATGAGGTCTACGTATCGCTGACGGTATCTGGTGTCTGTGTCTGTCAGTCCATGGAACTTCTCCGGGAGTATCTGGAGTGATTTTGAAAGCAAAGTCATCTCCTCTGCATGGATTGAGATTTCGCCTGTCTTTGTTCTGAAGGCAAAGCCCTTTACACCGTAGATATCACCGATATCTGATTTCTTGAAGTCTGCGTATGAGTCTTCTCCTATATTGTCCCTTGCCACATATACCTGGATATTGCCCTTTAAATCCTGAATATTGCAGAAAGAAGCCTTACCCATGACACGCTTGAACATCATACGTCCTGCGATGCTTACCTCGATTGGCTTTGCATCCATGATTTCTCTTCTCTCATTGTAATCGTTGTTGATTACCTCTCGCTTTGCAGCGTCATCCAGGCCCTCTACATCCGGAGCCTTTCTGTCACCGAGAATCTCAGCCTCATGCGCATTGTAAAGCTCCTTTACATCGCTGCTGTGATGAGTGACATCGTACTTTGTAATCTGGAAGGGATCCTTTCCTGCTTCCTGTAAATTCTGTAATTTTTCACGGCGGACCTTAAGGAGCTGGTTTACGTCCTGCTGCTGTCCACCCTTGTTATTATTCTGATTTGCCATTTTTTACCTCTTTTAGTTCTCTTCTGCTCTCTGTATCTCGAGTACCTTGTATGTGAGCTCTCCTACCTGAGTCTCAACAGTTACAGTATCTCCGACTTTCTTTCCAAGAAGAGCTTTACCTACAGGTGACTCGTTTGAAATCTTGCCCTTTAAGCTGTTTGCCTCTGTTGAACCAACGATTTTGTACTCAAGCTCCTCATCGAACTCACAGTCTAAGATGCGGATCTTACATCCGATAGAAATCTTGTCAAGGTCAACCTCCTCCTCAACAACAACCTCAGCATTTTTAAGGATTTTCTCGATTTCCTCGATACGAGCCTCAATATCGCGCTGCTCATCCTTAGCTGCATCATACTCAGCATTCTCTGATAAATCACCCTGCTCACGAGCCTCCTTGATCTTCTGAGAAACCTCTTTACGCTTAACAACCTTTAAATGCTCAAGCTCATCCTCGAGCTTCTTAAGACCTGCATATGTCAGAATATTTTTCTTGTTCTCCATGATTCTTGCCCTTCTATCTTCCTTTTCTTATTTTTGATATTTATTGTACTCATTTAGTATATTAACTTCACATACTAAATTTAAAGCCTATTTTAACGCGTGTATTATAATTGAAAATCCCCGCTCTGTCAAGGATTTGACCGATTTCAATTTCGAAGCTTTTCCTTATACAAAAGCTCCTCAAGCTGTTCTAAGCTCTCCACCGTATTCACCGCCGCACGCAGCCTTGATGAATGCGGATATCCTGCCGTATACCACGCTGTGTGCTTTCTCATCTCGTGTATCCCTGTGTACTCGCCCTTGAACTCTATCATCATGCGTGCATGGCGCAGTATCATCTGACGCACTTCCTCAAAGGATGGCTTTGCCTGATGCTCACCGGTCTCAAAGTAATGCAGTATCTGTGAGAAAATCCACGGATTGCCCTGCGCTCCCCTGGCTATCATAAAGACGTCGCAGCCTGTCTGCTCCTGCATTTTTATGACATCCTCTGCACAAAGCAGGTCTCCGTTTCCTATGACCGGTATTGAGACAGCCTCTTTTACCTGCCTTATGATGTCCCAGTCGGCTTTGCCCGAGTAGTACTGCTCTCTGGTCCTGCCATGCACTGCTACTGCGCTTGCGCCGCTCTCTTCAGCCACATGTGCCAGCTCTACTGCGTTGACATGCTCATCATCGAAGCCCTTACGTATTTTTACCGTGACCGGCTTATCTATCGCTTTTACTATGCTCTCTATAATCTGACCTGCAAGGATTGGATTTTTCATGAGTGCTGAGCCTTCACCGTTGTTTACGATTTTTGGCACCGGGCAGCCCATGTTAATATCCAGTATGTCAAACGGTCTTTCCTCTATCTGCTTTGCTATCTGAGCCATTATCTGCGGGTCTGAGCCAAACATCTGGAGTGAAACAGGCTTTTCTCTCTCATCTATTGAAAGAAGCGACTCTGTATTTTTATTTTTGTACAAAATCGCCTTGGCGCTGACCATTTCCATACATAAAAGGCCGGCTCCCTGCTCCTTGCACAATAAGCGAAATGGCAGGTCTGTCACGCCTGCCATAGGTCCCAGTATCAGGTTGTTTGGGAGTATCACGCTTCCTATCTGAAGCTTTCGTATCTGATGAATATCCGCGCTGCTACAAGACTTTATACCCATACTGTTACTTCACTCCCTTGCGGTTCTGCTTGCAATACACGAGGTTTATGCCCTTTAGTGTCAGGTCAGGATCGTATACATCCACGTTCTCTGTCTCATTGGCTATTATTCTGCCGAGTCCGCCGGTCACTACAACCTTTGCATCGTACATGCCTGTTTCTTCCTTTACCTTATTGATGATATACTCTGTCTGTCCTATCTGGCCATACACAAGTCCCGCCTGCATGCTGGTGATGGTGTCCTTTCCGAGGATATTATCAGGCTTTTTAATCTCTATCTCAGGAAGCTTTGCCGCATCCTCCCAGAGTGCCTTGGCTGAAATACGTATACCCGGTGCTGTGATTCCTCCCATAAAGGTACCGTTTTCATCGACCATATCGTAGGTGGTTGCCGTGCCGAAATCTATGACTAAAACAGGTCCTCCATATAATTCATATGCAGCTACAGCGTCTACTATACGGTCTGCGCCAATTTGCTGCGGATTTGGTGTGGCTATACGGATGCCTGTTTTGATGCCCGCCTCCACGATTATTGGCCTGATATTGAAGTATTTTATGAGGCCATTCTGCAGCGAATGCATGATATTCGGTACAACGGAGCAGATGATTGCATCATGTATGTCGTCCATGCCTACCTGATTTCTTTCAAGCAGAGTGCTCAGAAGCATGCCGTATTCATCCGATGTACGTGGCATTTTGGTTGTTATTCTAAAGCTCGCTTTTATCCTGTCCCCTTCAAACACACCGCATGTGATGTTTGTATTTCCTACGTCCAATGCTAAAATCATCTGTTATTCCTCCTCGAGTCCTTCTCCCAAAAATACTATGCGATAATACGTCTCTATCGACTCGAGCAGCTCTCTTCGCTCGTTGCGGTACTGCTTTATCTTTAGCACGCTTCCTATCTCGTCATAGAAAAAGTCGTTTTCCTTGCAGGATGTTCTGAAATCGAGGTTTCCGTCCTCATCAAACACCAGCTCCAGTATGCCTCCCACATCCTCTGTATACAGGACGCACATGATTTTGAGCTCGTCCCTTATCGTCTGTGGAAGTCCGTTAAAATTCTCGTTCAGATAATATTTTTTCTGATATGCGTTTGATACGCAAAGTACTACCTCTTTAGACATATCCGTATATTCCTCTCACTGATACTTCTCCGCTTGAAACCAGCTTGCGCGACTCCCATGTGTCCACAATCAGCTCGCCCTTTTGCGTGATGCCCATTGCCTTTCCGTCAAACGGCTCCTTCGGGTCCAGTACCCTTACTGATTTATTTCTGTTGACCAACAGCTTGTCATACTCCCTGACGAGGGCTGATAGGTCCTGTGTCTTTAAAAATGTGTCATAATACTGCTCAAAGTATGACATGGTCTCTGCGATTATCTGCGCACGGTGGAACCTTTTGCCACCCGCTTCTATCATGAGTGAGCTCGCCATCTGACTGATTTCCTCCGGAAAGCTCTCATTGTGCACGTTGATACCGATGCCTACAACGATATGGTTGATATAGTCAAACTGCGCATTCATCTCTGTGAGTATGCCGCACACCTTTTTGCCGTTTACCATAATGTCGTTTGGCCATTTTATCATGGCTTCCTCACCGGTTACGCTTGTTATGGCCTTTGCGACGGCAAGTGCTGCCACAAGCGTGAGCATGGATGCATTGTTGGGATTGATATCAGGCTTTATCATAAGTGTCATGAAAATACCTGTGCCTGACGGCGATACCCAGCTGCGGCCGCGACGTCCCTTGCCTGACTCCTGCTTGTCCGCTACGACTAAGGTGCCACTTGGATAGCCTTTTTCGGCAAGCTCCTGAGCCTTGGTGTTGGTGGAGTCTATTGTATCAAAATACAGTACTTCCTTTGCCACCCATTCTGTGTGCATGAGGCTTTTTATCTCTGCCTCCGTCA
>OIXU01000666.1_pt1 | contig 11852 bp, 9 predicted proteins | sample 1587921 | NCBI WGS metagenome assembly OIXU01 (sample SAMN03283238) | human gut metagenome | biome: human-associated habitat; material: feces | host: Homo sapiens | place: Peru | collected 2012
TTTGCTGTTCCTGTACTTCGATTTCCTGTTGGATAGAGAGGGATTCCTCTTCCAGCTGCTTCTGTTCGGCATCATAGCTCTGGCTCATCATGTCGAAGCGGTCATCGCTCAGCTTTCCATTGGCGTTGTCCTCGTAGATTTTCATGAACAGCCGTTTGAGGTCTGCAATCCGCTTCTCATTCCGGGCAAGCTGCTTCTTCAGGACGGTCAGCTTTTCGGTGCTTTCCACCCGAAGCTGCTCCTCCATGACCTTGCGGAAGTAGTCTTCATGACGGAGAATGTAGTCCGTCACCCGCTGAACATGACTCAGTACACGTCCTTCCAGAACCTTTACTCGGATGAAGTGTCCCTTGCACTTGCTCCCGTTCTTCTTGTGCAGAGAGCAATCAAAGAAGTCTTGACTGAAGTCCCTGTTGTTGGACGAACCATATTGCATCTTGGAACCGCAGTCAGCGCAGTAGACCATACCGGAGAAAATGCTGCTCTTGCCTGTCCGGGTCATGCGGTGACGCTGGCTACGAATCTCCCGAACCTTTTCAAACACATCATCGTCAATAATGCGCTCATGTGTATCCGGGAAGATAGCCTGATTTTCCACAGGATTCAGATGTCTCTTTTTATCCCAGATAGAGTTAGTATAGGTCTTGAAGTTGACTGTGCAGCCAGTGTACTCCCGGCGTTCCAGAATCAAACTTACTGCTCTTTTATCCCAGCGGTAAGGGTCTTCCGGGGCAGGTGCGTTTGTACTCCGGCCATGGCTCAGCTTGTAGGCGGTGGGAGTCAGAACATTGTCCACCCACAGTTGGTTTGCAATTTGGGTCGGGCCACGGCCTTCCATGCACATGGAGAAGATGCGCTTCACGATTGCAGCCGCTTCTGGATCAACAAGCCAATGTTTCAGATTCTCCGGGTCTTTCACATAGCCGTACGGCACATTGACCGTCAGCGGTACTCCACGCTCTCCCTTGGCCTTCTGGACAGCCCGAATCTTGCGGCTGGTATCGCGGGCGTAAAACTCGTTGAACCAGTTCTTAATACCCGCAAAATCGTTGTTTACGCTGTTCGGGTCAATGGTGTCGTAATTGTCGTTAATGGCAATGTAGCGAACGCTATACTGGGGAAAGGTAAAGTTTGTGTACAGACCCGTCAAGGCAGAGTTGCGCCCCAGTCGGGACAGGTCTTTCGTGATAACGATTCCTACACGCCCTGCTTCGATCTCGACCAGCATACTCTGAAAGCCGGGGCGGTCATAGTTCGTGCCGGAGTAGCCATCATCCACAAAGAACACTGGGTTCGGGAAGTGGTTCTTTTTGGCGTATTCCAGAAGGATAGCCTTCTGGTTCTCAATGGACAGGCTTTCGCCGAGCCGTGCGTCCTCTTGCGACAGTCGGCAGTAAAGTGCGGTGATTTTATTCGTTGCTCCAGACATTGTTGTGTCCTCCTTACTCTGTGGAGCAACTGTCAGTACAGGATTGGTTACCGGGTCAAGTATAGCAGAATTGGGCGCAGTTGTCATTCGTCTGCACCCTCATCTTCAAATTTTTGCTGGGCGTTCTTGGCAACAATGCGCTCCAGCTTCTTCAAAAAGGATTCCTTGCCCTCATAGCTGCCGGTCACGGTGTAGGTGGTGTGACCGACTTTCTCCGTGGTGGTCAGTTCTGGAATCCAGAAAGCGGACAGGTTCTTGACATGGAGGTTGCCGTTCTCGTCCACATAAGAGCTGTGTTTCTTCTGCTCTTCGGTCAAGGGCTTCCGCTTGAAATAGATTTCATTTTCGGAGATGTTCACAGTCTCGCTGGTCTGCTCTTTCGGGGCATCATCATACAGCTGTGCGAAAAATGCCAGTGCATCTTCGGGTGGTTCTTCCTCCATGAGCTGCTCGAAAACTCGCTGTTCCTCTGCCGAGAGGTTATTCCATGCGGCTTCCAACTCCTGCTCGTTGGCTGCGTTGACGAAGGCTTCGATCTCTTTTTTCATGGTGCATCCTCCTTTGGCTGCGAAAAGCGGATTTTCAAAAAGTATGGGTTTTCGTGAGAGCAAGAATCGTCCCGTGGCCACAAATTTTCAATTCTTGAAAATTCTTGCCCTTTTGGGACAGCTTCTTGTTGGGGCGTGCCTGCCCCAAACCCTGCTTAGGAGTGAGTGAGATATACTAGGAATTTATTTATTGCTTGCATCGGTTTTGTCGTTTCCCTTTTTCTTACGAGACAAACCTAAACAAAGATGCGTCGAGCCAAGGCAAAGAAATGATGAACCAAGACACAACCATACAACAGCCATAGAATTATCATTTCCACTTATGAAGCTAATAAGTGAAGCCATATATAACAGAGCAGAAGCTGCATAGAATAAGATAGATTTCTTGGTTTCTTTTTTCATAAATAATCGCCTCCACAAATCGATTTGTTGAGTCAATTATACCACGTTCTTTATCGAAATTACACCCTCTACATGGGAGAACTTGGCCGATTTACTGCGTACGTGCGTACCCATCTTCCGTATACACGTATGCGGCGATTTGCCCGAAACGCACTCTATACAGCCGTTCCCCCTCGGAGAGCCCACTACACTTTGCAGACCACAGGGATGAAAGTGTCATAGTGGGTTATTACACTTCCGCAGAAGTGCCTTCTCCTCGCCGCAGACAGCCGGGTGTGCCTTTTGTGAGAGCTTTCTGTGCGGCGAATCCACATCGCCCACAGGCGATGTAAGCAGGGATTCCAAAGGGGCGCAGCACCCTTGGCACACGACTTTGGTACAAAGTCTAGTGTGTTACACCTTTCCAGAGATGTACACGTTCCTGAAATGCAAAAAGCCCCATACCCAACACCTTGACGGTGCGGACATGGGACTTGATGCTTCCTCGGCCTAGCCGGGTACTCGTAACCAATCCTGACAGGCAGTTGCCGTGTCATTTCTCGAAAACTGTTTTACGAATACCCAGCAGTTGGGCGCACCCTGTTTTTTACTATGCTTCATCATTTTCCACGCGCAGCATCCGGTATCCGACACCAACATGGGTCTGGATCAGATGCGGCGCATCCGGGCATCGTTCCAGTTTTTTGCGCAGGGACGCCATATAAACACGCAAGGAGGCAATGTCATTTTCCTGCGTACTGCCCCATACTTTCTGCGTGAGGGAGGTATGCGTCAGCACTTTGCCCACATTATGCGCCAGCACACACAGCAGTTTGTACTCGATGGGGGTCAAATGCAATTCATTCTCGCTCAACCAGACGCAGCCTGCCGAGAAGTCGATCTTCAAAGGACCATTGACAAAAACCGGACTGTTTATGCCGTCAGAAGCCAGCAGATTCAATCGGCGCTGCGTTACACGCAGTCTTGCCAGCAGCTCATCCACGGAAAACGGCTTTGTCAGATAATCGTCTGCGCCGTTGTCCAGTGCTTCGATCTTATCAGAATCCTCGCTCCGGGCACTCAGGACGATGATGGGCAGGTTCGACCATGTGCGGACGCTGCGGATGACCTCGATGCCGTCTATATCGGGCAGCCCAAGATCCAGCAGCATGATGTCCGGATTGTGGCTGGTAGTCATCATGATCGCCGTTTCCCCATTGGAAGCAGTCAGATATTTATAGCCGTGGGTTTTCAGGGTCGTTGTGATCAGACACCGTACAGGAACATCATCCTCTACGACCAGAATGGACGGCTTATTCATGAATGTTCACCTCGCTTTGCGGCAATGCAAAGGAAAAGACACTGCCATTGGGAATGTTGTCACGCAGGGTCAATGTTCCGCCGTGCGCCGTCAGGATCGCACGGCAGAGGGGCAAGCCCAGTCCAAGGCTGCGGTGACTGTCCGCTATACGGCTCTGCCCGGTATAAAACATCTCGAACACCTGTGCTTTTGCGCGATCCGGAATGCCGGGACCGTTATCTGCAACGTCCACTACGACCTGATGGTCTTTCCGGTAAGCCGAAATCTGAATGACCGAGCCCACGGGGGTGTATTTGATGGCGTTATCCACCAGATTGACAACGACCTGCATGATCAGCCGTGCATCCACATTGACCAGGAGGATCTCGTCCCCATACTGTGTTGTGATGGTGTGTTCGCAGCTTTTCCGGTTGACATGATGCAGTGCTTCTTCGATCATTTCGTCCATCAGCTGCGGCGAGATCTGCAGATTCATCCGTCCATCTTCAATGCGGGTGATGGAAAGCAGATTTTCCACCAGACCGATCAGCCATTGTGCATCGTCAAAAATATCGGTGCAGATCTTGTTCCGGGTCTCTGTATCCAGCGTTTCTCCGTTGGAAAGCAGATTGCTGGCATTGCCGGAAATGGAGGTCAGCGGGGTGCGCAGGTCATGGGAGATCGTGCGCAGCAGGTTTGCCCGCAGCTCTTCATTCCTTGCCTGCAATGCAGCTTGCTCTTTTTCCAGCGCATTTCTGCGGTTTTCGATTGCCAGCGCACCTTCGCCCAGAATGGAAAGCAGCACACTGTTTTCAAAGGCATCCAGCGGTTTTTCGGACAGATCGATCCCGATCACTCCAAACACGCCGCCTCCGGTCCGAAGCGCAAGATAAAGCCCCTTTGCGTCCGGGTAGCTATCCGTGCCTGCACCGGAACGCTTTTTGTTGGCAAACGTCCAGTTTGCTGCATCACGTTCTTCCGGTGCAGAAAAGATGTTTTGCGCCGTTTCCCCGTCAGCCCAAAAAACCTGTTCTGAGCCAAGATCTCCGTTTTGTTCCGGGTAGACGATCAGGCTCCGGTTCAGCAGTTTTATCAGCTGGGAAGCTGTCAGCGAAAAGATTTCTTCTTCACTTCTTGCCTTCTGCAAAAGCTGGTTTGTGTCAAAGAGTATTTTTGTACGGAATGCCGCCTGCGCAGACATTTTTGCATGGTCTTTCAGCCGCGTTGTCAGGGTGCAGGTAATGATTGCAGAGGTCAGCATCAGGGCAAATGTGACCTGATAACCGGGATCATACGCATGGAATGTCAGGCGCGGTTCCGTCAGAAAAAAATTGTACAGCGCAACACTGGCAACAGAGCCCAGCACACCACAGGTGTAGCCGCTGGTAAACCATGCGGTGAACAGCACCCCCAGCATATAGAGCATAATAATGTTATAACGCGCAAAGTCCAGCTGCAGGAAAAAGAAGCCGATGAGCGTGATGCAGCTCAGGATGCCTGCGGTGATCAGCAGATCACGGACAGACGGCAGAAGCGGACGGGTGAACAGCTTCCGTCCTGAACCGTAGCCGGTCTCTGCAGAAGCATCCGGGATGATATAAATATCCAGATTGGGGGCAGTCAGCGTCAATTTTTCAGTCAGTGACGGTCCACTCCAGAAATGGCGGCGATGTATGCTGGAGCGCCCCAGTACGATTTTTGTAATGCCGGAGATCCGGGCAAACTCTGCGATCTGCTGCGGAATGTCATCTCCGTAGATCGTAGAAATGTCGGCACCTGCCTGCTCTGCCATACGAATGTGCTGCTGCAAACGCCGACGATCTTCTTTTCCCATCTGATCCGAATCCGGAGTCCGGACATACAGAGCTGTAAAGGTCCCGCCAAACGCCTTTGCCATCGTTGCCGCCGTCCGCACGATCTTTGCATTGGAGGGAGAGGACGACAGACACGCCAGAATATGTTCAGTGGGTGGGTCGTTCTGATTCATAAAGATCACCTGCCTTGCCCACAGTATAGCACAATTTGATGGTCACGACCACCAGCCGCATCTTTTTCCTTCCTGTCGAAGGATCTCCCTTCGTATGTGATCCAGCGCATCTGCTGCCCAAAAGCCACTCAACATGACACCAAGAACCATCAGCAACAAAACGACATCCATATGATCCGTCCTATCTTTTCAGAGCCGGAAACACTTCTGGATCGATGCGTATTTTCCCAAAACCAGCATACTTTCATCCCGGCACAGCTGCGTATCCGGCGTGATGCTCATATCGAGCTTTCCGTCTTTTTTCAGTGCAAGAATGTTGATGTTATACTTTTTTCGGATATTGATCTCACCGATCGTGCGATCCATCCATTCCGGCGGAATGGTCACTTCCATGATGGCGTGGTCGTCCTGCAGCTCGATATAATCCAGAATGTGTTCGGAGCTGTATCGGATCGCTGCCCACTTTGCCAGCTGCTTTTCCGGGTAGACCACTTCATCCGCACCGTTGCGCAGCAGAAACTTGGCTTGTACATCCCGCTCTGCACGAGAGACCACAAGCTTTGCCCCCAGCTCCTTGAGCAGCGATGTTGTTTCCAACGAACTCTGAAAATTGCCGCCGATGGTTACGATACACACATCAAAATTGCCGACGCCAAGGGAGCGCAGAAAGTATTCGCTGGTGCTGTCACCGATCTGTGCATTCGTCACATAGGAAAGCACGGCGTTCACACGGTCTTCGTTGCTGTCGATCGCCATGACCTGATGACCCAGCTCATTCAGTTCCTGCGCAATATGGCGGCCAAAACGGCCAAGCCCGATCAAAAGAATCGATTTCATACTTGTCTCCTTTATCCGATTGCGATTTTCTCCTGCGGCAGACGAGAGTGGGCAGGGCTGCTGCCAAATGCCGCATAGATCAACGTCAATCCGCCAACACGTCCCAAAAACATCAGTGCGATCAGCACCCCCTGCGAAAGGACCCCCAACTGCGGCGTGATGCCCAATGTCAGACCTACCGTTGCCACAGCCGATGCGGTCTCATACAGACAGACCGACATCGGCAGCTGCTCTGCCGTAGCAATGACAAAGGCTCCGAGGAAGAACAGCGTCAAATACATCCCTGCGATGGTGGCCGCATTCTTGACCGCGGAACCATCTATGCGCCGCCCGAAAAATTCGGCATCTTCTCTGCGGCGGAAGGTCGCCCACATATTGGCCAGCAGAACGGCAAATGTTGTGGTTTTCATGCCGCCTGCCGTAGAGCCGGGCGAACCGCCCAACAGCATCAGAACCACCATCAATGCCTGTGAAGTGCTGCCCATCGCAGCAAGATCGGCGGTGTTAAAACCGGCAGTACGAGGGGTAACGGATTGGAACATCGACAATAAAATGCGCTGCCGGGCAGAGCCTGCCGTGAACTCGAAACAATAAAAGTACAGCGTCGGCAGTACCAGAAGAAACGCCGTTGTGACAAGGATCACCTTGCTCTGCATCCGATAGCGGTGAAAATCAAGGCGGTATGTACAAATGTCCTCCCATGTCAGAAAGCCAAGGCCGCCAAAGACGATCAGGGCCGCGATCACTGTGGTAAGCAATGGGTCACCTGCATACCGTGTCAGCGAAACAAATTTTGCCCCCTCTGTTCCCAGCAGGTCAAACCCGGCATTGCAGAACGCCGAAATGGAATGAAACAGTGCATACCAGATCCCGCGCAAACCATAATCGGCGCAAAATGTCGGCAGCAGCAGTGCAGCACCGGCCAATTCAAACAGGGCGGTGATCCGCAGAATAAAGCCTGTCAGCCGCACGATGCCGCCCATCTGCGGGGCAGCCGTAGCTTCCTGCATCGTGCTGCGCTGCTTGAGGGAGATCTTTCGTCCAGAAAGCAGCGCAAAGGCAGCGCCCACCGTAATGACGCCCAATCCTCCGATCTGGATCAGAAGAAGAATCACGCTCTGCCCAAATGCCGACCAGTAGCTGCCGGTATCCTGAACCACAAGTCCGGTCACACAAAGGGCAGAAGTGGAGGTAAACAGTGCCTCATGGAACGGTGTGACGCACCGCTGCTGTGCAGCGATCGGGAGCATCAGAAGCAATGCGCCCACCAGATCAACTGCCGCAAAACCTGCAATAATGACCTGAAAAGAAGAAAAACGGTGCTGCCTGTAACGAGGATATTGAATCATAAAAGCTCCTTTACCTATCCGTGTGCATAAAGATTAGCATGGAATAGATAAAGGAGCCGTAAAGAAAATTGTAGAAGTATAAAGATTCCATTAAAATCGATCGGGCAACACCAAATAACAAATGCGAACTATATCCGCACAAATCGCAAAGATGCCGCCCAATGATCATTGACACGACAGCAAAATCATCTGCGAAATACCGCTTAGCCAGTATTTATTACCCCACTCATATATCCTAAAAAATCATTGTATCCTAATGTCCACTGATACACGCCGGGAGCAATTTCTTTTAGGTTCCACAGTTTGATTTTGCCACACCTAATGGATACAGATTGCCTCTGCAGCGTTTTCCAGTCACTTTCTCCATGTGCAATTTTCTCCGCAAGTGACGGATCTACAACAGCAGGAATGGTATCTGCATCGATCACTGCAAACGCACGATCTACCGTTTGAAACTGCATCGCGTTTTCCTGTTTCATGAGCTGTTTGATCGTTTTTATGCAGCTGTCATTTCTGATGATCTCATCGTTCATCGAACGGGTACTGAGTTCCGGAGTGATCGGAATCTTTCCTGCAAAGTAATCCTCCAGAACATCAGCTGAACCTTTCAAGCTTTCGTTCCGGCTCAACATAGAGTTATCTTGCAAAGAAAAACTCCACATCTCCGCATCTTTAAGTTGACCATGCCGGTTAACTCTTCCTGCCGCCTGCAAAAGGGAAAGCAGTGAGGACATTTCTCTGAAACCTGTTCGGAAGGAAAAATCCACGCCCGCTTCTACACATGAGGTAGCAACCAGTGTCCAATCTCTGTCAGAGGCATCTTTCAGACGCTTCTTGATTTGCTTGATCGTCTTACTCCGATCCTCTGGGGTCAATGCAGTTGATAGATGTTCGACGCATCCCCGACCATACTTTTGTGCCATATCCGATGCAATGACAGCTGCACTCTGAACCGTATTCAGGATCAGCAGCCGGGGTCCAGGAGAATTTGCCACCCACTCAATCAGATCCCCGCGATCGACAGGGAGCTCCCTGTTAAAAAACGCAATACGATTCTGCTCATACGCCATCAGCTGGTTCCGAAGATCATAGGGAACTAATTCCGTCACTTTGGGCTGTGCCATGCCTATTTCCTTCAGAGGATCGAGCTCCCAATAGCGAACAAGGGAACCGGATGCCAACACCCAATAGCAGCTCCATTCGTCTGCCAAAACGTTCATCCAACGCCATGCAAGGGGAAGGAGCTTGATAGGCAGTGCGTTATGTGCCTCATCCACAAAAATCACACTTCCCGGCAGCTCGTGAAGTCTTCGAAGCGCAGAAGGCTGACAGGATGACAGAGTTTCAAAGAAGGCAACTGCTGTTGTAACAACGATCGGTGCCCTCCACAAGGATGTCAGATAACGAGTATCAAAATCTTGAAAATCAGCGCGGGAATGCAGCTCTGCAACAACCTCTTCCGGATTCTCTCCCGGCAGTACCAACGCCTTTCGATAAACATCAACTGACTGCTGGATGATGCTGGTATACGGCAATACAACAAATATACGGCGAGAGTTTCGCTGGGAAGCTTGCTGCAAAAGATGTGCCATCACCGCAGTTGTTTTTCCAGAGCCGACAGGACTATCACACATTGAAAATCCACCGTTGATTTTTGCATTTCGGCACGCTTGATACATCTCACTGCGCAGGCGGCTGCGTTCATCACCTCCACCGAGCTGGGACACATATCTATCCAATGCGGCAAGCCGCTCTTCTGCGCACAGCAGCGGCATTTTTTTGTCCGTAGGAGCTTGTCCGTATGCGAAAGCGGCAGTATCGCCGTGGTCAGCATCAGCCAGACAAGAAAGCGCCATACGGAAAAGAACATTTTGATCGCCGTCGTATGGCTGCGTTTCTTTGACCGCTTGAGACCGGAAAATCTTCTCATGGCGACGAAGCAGTTCATTCAGTGTTTCGTCCGTTCGTTTCCGCACCTCTGCGTGTTCATCACGAAAAAATGCTTTCTCCCGCAGAGATTCGGTCTCCAAATCCGGAAGCCCTCTGTGGTGTGAATACACCATCAGCGCAGCATACTGGCTATCTTGAGACTTCAAAGCAGCGCTTCCGGCATCTACATGATTGATCGGTAAATGGCGCTTTCCTCTATCCGAGCTATGCAGCACCTTTTGGTTTTCATCATCCAATTTTCCAAGATCATGCATAAGCGCACTTTCCTGCACGATTTCGGTCAAGATATCTTTGGCTTTTGCCGCATACTGCTCAGCGTCTACTGCATACGCTGAAGCTTTTGTGTATACACCCCGAATATGTGCTTCATACGTTTGCGGCGGACAGCCGTCCCGGGAACTATGTGCAAGGAAGTCTTTCATCATAAGGTTGCCAGATCAACACAGCTTTCGACCCGATCAAGAAGTTCCTGTGGCAGGGTAATCTTATCCTCATAATCATTCCAGGATGTAGATGGATCGTTGATATTTCCGAGCTTTTTCGGGGTCAATGCGTCAAGCAGCAGATACTCGGGACAACTTCCCAGAATGTTTTTATGCTCGATGTACCATGCGTGGCGGATACGGACATCGGGACGGATGGCAGAGCGATTCTGCTCATACGCATGAGGAATCAGCAGCTTCAAAAGCTCAATGTCCACGGCGGTACAACCACTTTTACCGGCATAGTTCGGATTGACAAAGAACGGCATACAGTATACGCCGTGCGCAACAATGCGATAGGCAAGCGGCGCCATGCCTGCATTTTTTCCTTCCTGAACGCCGGCCTTGTTTGTGTTCGTTTGCCGGATAATTTCGATCGGTGCAACGGACACACCCATTCCGAATTGGACCGCACCGGTTTTGATAAAGCCCTTGTCTCCTCCATCCTCAAGGAATGTGTTGCCGAAAACACGGGCATCCCAATACTTTCGGACAAATACACTGTCCATGAACTTGGAAGGATCTTTTCCCATCTCTGCCTGAATTTGTTTCCTGTCTCGTCCGCGATGCTCCAAAATCGAATACCGCTCCGCATTTCCGCTGAACTTTTCAGGAAGTGCTTTGAAGAATGGAGCATCGTGATCATCCAGCAGGTCACGCAGCTTTCGTTTGAAAGAGACCGGAGAAATTTCCCCACAGCCATTGGGACGCTGCCGAGGATCACTTTCACGGTCAGGATCACCGTTGGGGTTTGAATTGACAACTTCGATCACCAGCAGACCGGTTGCACGCTTGATATCTTTACTCATTAGTTGGATCCTCCTCAGATTTTTTTTCGCTTTGCTCCTTCTTTGGAAACGCCGCCAGATAACCAATAAAGAGCTGTGCCTTTTCTTCATCCGTGAACCGGGTTTGGGGTGTCCAGCTGTTCTGCAGCTTATCTGCGGTTTGCTCGCAGATCCGATACAGCCACCCGGCACGCCAGCTTTCTTTGTCGGCTTCCATGATTTCTTTCAGGCGATAGCTTTTTGCCCACGAATAATATGGCATGAGCCTTTGCATCAGAATGTTCAGGGTACGAATCGGCGCTTCCGCTGCACTTTGAAACAGGGTGCTCCCCACAAGCTGCGGTGGAACCTCTCCGTTTCGTACCACCCTGCAGTATAGGGCGTGCAGTTCATCTGCCGCTTTGAGCAGCTGACCATAGAGATACGGTAGACTTTCCATATATTTCTCCTTCCCGATACGCTTGCGATAGAGGAGAAGTCCCATCAGCGCCAACATATCCTTTGCTTTTTCCTGCATTGGATGACTCCAAGCATTTTTTGCGCTAAGATTTCCGAAAAATGAGCCGATACTCATTGCGCCCTCTGATAACCTGTGCAGATCGGCAGAGACAGACATTTTTGAATCCATTAGAATTTCTATTCCGTGATATTGGGGAAATGGTTTGAACTTGTCTGTTGCCACCTCACCGCTCTGCTTCCAAAAACGGTTGAGAACACCTGCAATGACCATAGGATATAGTGTTTTTGGTGTCCCAAACGGAAACGGCGGGAGATTGGCACACCCGAGTGTCCATTCTTCAC
>OIXU01000668.1_pt1 | contig 11845 bp, 7 predicted proteins | sample 1587921 | NCBI WGS metagenome assembly OIXU01 (sample SAMN03283238) | human gut metagenome | biome: human-associated habitat; material: feces | host: Homo sapiens | place: Peru | collected 2012
AGGTGGCGTCGCTGATGCCTATCTGGATTCAGTACGCGCCAAACACGCTGCACTACGTGGCTTACATCGCAGCCTTCACCGCGTTCTACGCTGCCGCGGTGGCTTGCTGCCAGCGCGACATCAAGCGCGGTCTCGCGTTCTCCACTATCTCGCAGATAGCTTACATGCTCGTGGCCCTTGGCGTCGTCACGTCGCTGGAGGGTGAGGGCAGTGTCGGTTACATGGCTTCCATGTTCCACCTGTTCACCCACGCCATGTTCAAGGCCCTGCTCTTCCTCTGCTCTGGTGCCATCATCGTGATTATCGGCTCCAACTTCAAGGACTACATGGGCGGCTTGCACAAGTACATGCCTATCACCAACATCTGCTTCCTCATCGGCACCATCGCCATCAGCGGATTTTGGCCACTCGCAGGTTTCTTCTCAAAGGATGAGATCGTGGACGCTTGTTTCCACTTCTCACCGTATCTGGGCTGGTTCATGACGCTTGTCAGCGGCATGACGGCATTCTATATGTTCCGTCTCTATTACGTCATCTTCTGGGGCGACAGCTATTACGAGCAAGACCCTGAACATCGTCGCAAGCCGGCTGAGGTGCCTTTCGTCATGTGGGGCCCACTGGTGTTCCTCTCAGTCATCTCCATTTTCGCGGGTTGGATCCCAATGGGTCACTTCGTGTCGCTCGACGGTCATCCCGAGGAGATAGCGCTTCAGCATTTCCAGTTCGGCGCCACGGCGTGGATTTCATTGTGCGTCGCCACGATTGGTTTCGCTCTCGCTACATACATGTACGCGCCTAAGCACAACCCGTTGTCCGACAAGCTCGCTAAGGCAATGCCTACACTTCACGAGGCAGCCCTCAACCGCTTCTATATCGACGACGCTTGGCAGTTCTTCACCCACAAGGTCGTGTTTGGTTGCTTCTCCAAGCCTATCGCTTGGTTCGACCGTCATGTCATAGACGGCGCGTTCAACTTCTCGGCTTGGGCAACACAGGAAGGCGGCGAGGCCATCCGTCCTTGGCAGAGCGGCGACGTGCGTCAGTACGCGGTCTGGTTTATCACAGGTTCTGTGGCATTGACACTTATATTAATATGTATATTGTAAAATAACATAAGATGACTTTTCTAACATTATTCGTCATTATACCGGTCGTGATGCTTCTCTGCCTGTGGCTCGCCAAGAACGATTCCCAGGTGCGCATCGTGATGGCAGCGGGCTCAACCGTCCTGCTTGCCCTCTCCGTCTATTTGGTCTTCGCGTTCTTGGAGGCTCGTGAGACCATGCCGGCAGAAAAATTCCCATTCCTCTTCGGCGACGCCATACCTTGGTTCAAGCCGTTGCACATCTTCTACCGCACGGGCGTAGACGGCATCGCCGTGGTGATGATTCTCCTTTCATCCATCATCGTCTTCACCGGTACGTTTGCCTCTTGGCAGCAGCACCCCATGCAGAAGGAGTATTTCCTTTGGTTCACGCTCCTCTCAACGGGTGTCTACGGCTTCTTCATCTCCGAGGACTTGTTCACCATGTTCATGTTCTATGAGGTAGCCCTTATCCCCATGTACCTGCTCATTGGCGTTTGGGGTACCGGACCTAAGGAGTATTCAGCCATGAAGCTGACGTTGATGCTCATGGGCGGTTCCGCCCTGCTCATCATCGGCATCCTTGGCATCTACTTCTTCAATGGCCAGTTCAGCGGCACCTACACCATGGACGTGATGCAGATAGCCACATTGCACGCCATCCCGGTAAGCATCCAGAAGGTGTTCTTCCCGTTCATCTTCATCGGCTTCGGTATCCTTGGCGCCTTGTTCCCGTTCCACACATGGTCTCCTGACGGTCATGCTTCAGCGCCTACCGCCGTGTCTATGCTTCACGCCGGCGTGCTGATGAAACTTGGAGGTTACGGCTGCTTCCGCGTGGCCATGTTCCTCCTTCCCGACGCCGCCCAGCAGTTGTCGTGGATTTTCTTGATTCTCACCACCATTTCAGTGGTCTACGGTGCCCTCTCCGCTTGCGTGCAGACCGACCTTAAATATATCAACGCTTATTCGTCGGTTTCCCACTGCGGCATGGTGCTCTTCGCGCTTCTCATGATGACACAGACCGCTTGCACGGGCGCAATCCTGCAGATGCTTTCCCACGGTTTGATGACCGCCCTCTTCTTCGCCGTCATCGGCATGATTTACCACCGTGCCGGAACACGTGACGTGCGTCGCCTGGGTGGCTTGATGAAAATCATGCCATTCCTCTCCGTGGCTTATGTCGTGGCCGGTCTTGCCAACCTCGGCTTGCCAGGCTTCTCAGGTTTCGTGGCCGAGATGAACATTTTCGTGGGCTCGTTCCAGAACGCTGATGTCTTCCACCGCACCTGCACCATCATCGCCTGTACTTCGATAGTCATCACGGCTGTCTACATCCTTCGTGTCGTTGGTAAGATACTTTATCAGAAAGTGCCTACCCCAGAGTATTACAAGCTCACCGACGCCACATGGGACGAGAGAATTGCCGTGGGCGGACTTATCCTTTGCGTAGCTGGCCTTGGCCTTGCTCCATTGTGGGCTCAAAACATCATCAACGATGCTGTCGGGCCAATGATTAGCCATATTATGGGACTTTAAGTTAACAAGTTTTTGAATAGGAAACTATGAATATCGATTACAGTCAATTTCTAAATATGATTCCGGAGGTCACGCTGACAGTTATCCTTCTGATAGTGTTTGTCATCGATCTCCTCACGGCTCAAAAGGCGTCTCCCTTGGCAATACACCAGGCCGAGAACGGCGAGCTGGCATTGGCAAAAGAGCAAGTGCCCGCCGGCGTCAAGGCGCAGGGTGAGTTCAGAAAATGGTTCAACCCGTTCGTTTGCGTGTTGATGCTCATCCACGTCCTCATCAACATCTTCCCAACGGCCGACGCAGAGTCGTTCGGAGGCATGTATGTCACCAACGCGAGCATAGGCATTATCAAGACCATCTTGGCCTTTGGCACGCTTATCGTGCTTATCCAGTCACGCGAGTGGCTCACGCGTCCTGACACGGCCTTCAAGGAGGGCGAGTTCTACGTGCTCGTCATCTCTACGCTCTTGGGCATGAACATGATGGTAAGCGCCAACCACTTCCTCATGTTCTTCCTTGGCCTTGAGATGGCATCCGTGCCAATGGCGTGCCTCGTGGCCATGGACAAGTATCGTCACTTCTCGGCTGAGGCCGGCGCCAAGTTCATCATCACCGCCACGTTCTCAAGCGGCGTAATGCTCTTTGGCATCAGCTTCATCTATGGCGCCACGGGTTCCCTCTATTTCGAGGATGTGGTGTCTCACATCTCGGCTACACCGCTCTCTATCTTGGGAATGGTGTTCTTCTTCTCAGGTTTGGGATTCAAGATTTCCTTGGTTCCGTTCCACTTCTGGACAGCCGACACCTACCAGGGTGCGCCTACAGCCGTCACCGGTTACCTCTCAGTGGTTTCCAAGGGCGCCGCGGCATTCGCGCTTTGCGCTATCTTGATGAAGGTCTTCGCTCCCATGGTGGAATATTGGCGCTACATGTTGATGGTCGTCGTAGTGCTCTCCATCACTATCGCCAACCTGTTCGCCATCCATCAGAAGAACCTCAAGCGCTTCATGGCGTTCTCCTCAATCTCACAAGCCGGATACATCGTGCTTGCCATCATTGGCAACACGGCTTTGAGCGTTGCGGCATTGAGCTATTACGTGCTTATCTATGTTGTAGCCAACCTTGCCGTCTTCGCCATCATCTCTTCTGTAGAGGAGCATCAAGGCACCGTCGACATGGACAGCTACAACGGCTTCTACAAGACCAACCCCCGCTTGAGCTTTATCATGACGCTCGCGTTGTTCTCGCTTGGCGGCATTCCTCCCTTTGCCGGAATGTTCTCTAAGTTCTTCGCCTTCATGGCGGCAGCCGACGGCGCTCAAGTGACCACGACCATTGGCGCGTTGACCTATGCGGTGGTGTTCATCGCCTTGGTAAACACCGTGATAAGCCTTTACTACTATTTGCTCATCGTCAAGGCCATGTTCATCAAGCCTAACGACAATCCTCTGCCTACCTTCAAGAGCGCCACAAGCACGAAGCTGGCCTTGGCCATTTGCACGCTTGGCGTGGTGGCCTTCGGCGTTTGCTCCGCCGTTTACGAATGGATCGCAGGAGCTGCTGGCGTGGGAATGTAATCATGATTTGACATTTAATCCAAAAGATTATTGTTAATATATTCATATTGAGCCTGACTGATTTTATCAGTCAGGCTTTTTGTTTGTCATTTGTTTGTGCTAACTTTGCAATCGTTATATAGCAACGCTACGATATGGCTGCCACGAACACTGAAAGGGACAATACACTGTTACGCAGGCTCAAAAATGGGGATGAGTTAGTGATACCGTGGTTTATTATTGACTTAACAATGAAATAACCTACAACCCATCGTCAGCCGTGGCCTATGCTCCGCTGTTCGCCCAGGCCGCCCGTGCCGCCCACGTCAATGGTTGTGAGTCGAGAATAGCCAAGGCTGTGTCATACCTAAAGAAAGTTGGCACAGAGGAAGCCTTGATGAACGCATGGTACATTATGTATGATGATACCACACAGGCCAAGCAAATAAAAAACTCTATCCTTAAGAAGTATCCAAAGGGATTGATGGCCATGAAGGCCAAGTGGGACGAGAAGATTGATTACGGTAACCCTGATGCCGTGAAGTAGCATTTTCTCGACTTCCTTGCTGCTTCCCCTTATAACGCTGAGCGCGAGGCTTACCTTGAGAGATTCGGGCAGGGCTACGACAATGTTTACACAGGCTTGATGATTTTTAATTCTGTTGAAGGCAAGGATTCCGACCAAGACATGTATCTCGACAAGCTGTCGTTTGGCGGATACTCCAAAGTCTTCTATAAGATTATTGATGTGCCTCACATGCGCAAGTACAAGACAGGCATAAATAAATGAATCTATAACACATAAAGACAATTCTATCATTTAGGACTCGCCAGCTCCAATATCTTCAATCTGAAAAGCCTCATCGATTCACATCGATGGGACTTTTTTCATATCAGAATCATTGTCGGGATGAAAGCGTCTGACGGATACAGTCGCCATGAATCCCCTTTTTTGATTTGCTGCGCATCAACCTTGTCAAAGCTCGGCATTGATGGCCTCTTCCACTTTTTTCAGGTCGTCGGTAGGCTCGAAGCGTGCCACAACCTCGCCATTCTTGTTTACGAGAAACTTGGTGAAGTTCCACTGTATGTCGTCTTTCTTGCGCGGCACGGCGTTGGCTTCGTTGTAGAGTTTCTCCATCACGGCGGCCAGTTTCGGCTCATACGATCCGGTGAAAGGCTTTTCGGTTTTCAGCCATGTGTAGAGTGGCAGTTCGCCCTCGCCGTTAACGACGCTCTTCTTGAACTGTGGGAAGTCGGCGCCAAACTTCACCGTGCAAAACTCCTTTATCTCCGCGTCGGTTCCAGGAGCCTGGTGGCCAAACTGGTTGCACGGTATGTCGAGAATCTCAAGGCCCTTGTCTTTCAGGCGGTGATACATTGCCTCCAACTCTTCATATTGGGGCGTGAAGCCGCAGCCAGTGGCCGTGTTCACGATGAGCAGGACCTTGTCTTTATATTCATTGAGGCTTACCTTGTTTCCGTTCTTGTCTTTTAGGGAGAAATCATAAACTGTTTTCATATTGCTTTGTCTTTGTTGTAAATATTACAAAAACAAAGTTACGCTAATTTGGTGGATGTTATGCAATGTCGGCGTTGTTTTTAATGCTTATTATATTATTCTGACATATTATAATATAACAAGGCGGTTAGCCATTTCTAAAGTCGACTTATGCCCAATGTTATCTGTAAACGGTTGCGGCATAGGCTTTTACTTCTCTCCTTGCCTTGCCGCGGTTATGTTTCAACGACATGGCCGCGGTTTCCTAAAAGCTCAGGCTGTATGCCAGGCTTGAGTCGAATCTCGTGTTTCCACCTTCCTGCGAAAGTTGGAGCTTAATGCCCACGCCATGAAACGGGCCAGCGTTCAGTCCCACGGTGGATACTTTGTAGTTCTTCTCGTGGGCAATGGTCAGCAGGTCATATCTCGCGAAGGGCAGCAGCCAATTGGTCACCCGATAGCCGACTTCCGCTCCAATGGATATGTTGTTGCTTTCCGACTGGTAGATAACCTCTCCGCTGGAAATCCATTTGCCATGGTCGTAGTTGTAGTCTATGTCGGCATAGTCGCACCATTTCTCCGCGCCCGACTCGTCACCAAGAAACTCGCCTTTCCCTATGAACCCCGACACGCCAAGTCGCAAGGCGTTGTTCGGATACCAGTCTATCCTTGCGGCCCCTCCGTGATTTTCATAATCCTTCACGTCGCCGTCGAGATGGCAGAGATATCCCAACCAATAACTAATCTTGCCCATCTTGCCCGTGACGGCAATGGCCGTCTCGTGCCATTTCATGGGCAGTACGCGGTTTTCCGACAATGGGTCGTACACCGTCAACCCCGTATTGTAATAGGAGCTGATCAATCCCAGGGGAATGTTCAGTATGCCGGCCATGACGCTCAGCTTGGGCGAAAAGTCTTTCTTCACGTAAGCCCAGTTTACGCTATATTCGTCGGAGAAGTGCTTTGGCCAGTCGCCGTTTTCCGTAAGGTAGTCAAACTCTTGTTCCGTGCTCAAGTGCCACCCCTTGCCAAGGTGAATGTTCAGATCGACCACCGCGTGCGGAAAGTCGTAGGTGTCGCGTTTGTCGCCGAAAAAGTTGTAGCCATAGTTGGCTTCCGTGTAAAAATTGCCGTCTACCCATTTGCGTGATATGGAGTCGTTGCCCTGTGCCAAAGCATCTGTTGCCAAGCTAAGCAATGCTCCTGTCAGAAAACATGTGCCTGTTGTCCTTTTCATTATACCTGAGCTATTGATAGGAAAAACCAGCTTTAATGCTGCCCATTCCCACTTGTCGCAAGTGTCCTTGCTTATTATGACCGCAATGGTTGTTAAAAGCTACTGTGGTCTATTGAATTTATCCGTTGGCAAAATTACTGAAAATATGCGTATGGTGGATGATTTTTGCATTAATATTACAATGCCTTTGCACGTAAGTTTTCACAAGAAAAAAAGTGGAACCTATATGCAAGATTTGCCAATGTTGTGCGTTTTATGAATAGAATATCTAATATCTTATCTTTTATGGCAAGAAATCTTTTCTCCATCGTAATCATGATTGCCTGTGCGTTCTTCTTGGGCAGTTGTGATTCAGACGATTTAAGTGTTGAAGAGTGCAAGCTGGACATGAACCTTTTCGACCAGCGCTACACCGTGGACGATAAAGGCTGCTGCGTGCTAAAGGGAACCAAGCCCGTTCCTGGCGATGAAGTGCAAAGCACGGTCGTGGGTTATGGATGGAAATCTATCGCCACTTATGAGGTGCAGGCCAATGGGAAGTTGAGCCAAGTGGATTACTATGAAGACTTAATAGGTCCAGCCCCTACCCACTATTGGTTTGCCTCGTCTCGTCAGCTCGTGAAATATTATTATGTTGACGTCTATCCTTCTGCAGGCTTTTTTCGTGAATCGTGGTCGTATGACGCGACCAAAGGCTTTATCCTTATCGGAGACGAGATGTTATCAATTAAGGAAAGATACCAGCAAGTGCTCAAGCTTGACGAGTCAAACGGCAAGACATTGATGTACACGATGAAGAAGCTTGGCGTAAGAGGAAATGGAAAAGGTGACTATGAGCCCATCTATGGCATGGTGGTGTATAGGCAAATGACAGATGATGAACTAAAGAAGGCGCAAGAGACATATACGCACGACTTCAGCGAAAAGGGCACCACGTCGACAAAATGAAGTTTTGCATTCGCGCGAACGACATGGAAGACGGCAATGACCATACCGTGTTTCAGACTTTTGACCGGCAGCAGTCATGAGGCAAGGGAGAGGCATTTGCCTTGTGGCTATCGTTTTTTTAGCATAATCTTATCATAAAATAACAGATTTTGCCTTGCTCATGTCAATTATTAATATTAGTTTTGCAACTTGAACAAGCATTATGTAAAGAAACAGGTAAAGAGATTGTTAAGGCATGGAAAAGATTCTCATCGTTGAGGACGACCTCTCGTTTGGAACCATAATACAGACATGGCTTAGGAAAAAGGGATTTGAGGTGGAGAAGGCCACATCCGTAAAGTCGGCCATTGCCGCTTGGGAGGAAACTGCGAAACAGGGAAACGCCGCACGCGGATTCGACTTGGTGTTGTCCGACCTTCGACTGCCCGACAAAGACGGCATCTTCTTGTTGCGATGGATGCGCGAGCATGGCATGAAGGTGCCTTTCATCGTGATGACCAGTTATGCGGAAATCCAGAATGTGGTTCTTGCCATGAAGTCGGGCGCCACGGATTATATAGCCAAGCCTTTCCATCCCGACATTCTCTTGGATAAGATTCACGAAGCCTTAAACGCGCGTAAGCAATCAGCCAACTCAACCTCCACGCCAGAAGACGGTGGCGCGAAAGATGACCAGTCGGCCAATCCGCCTAAATATATAGAGGGTGAGAGCGAGGCGTCGCGCAAGTTGTATAGCTATGTCTCCTTGGTTGCCCCTACTCCCATGTCGGTCCTCATCCTCGGAGCCAGCGGAACGGGCAAGGAGTATGTCGCGCGTCGCATCCATGAGCTTAGCCCCAGGGTAGGCAAGCCATTCTTCGCGCTTGATTGCGGAGCCATCCCCAAGGACGTCGCCGCCTCGGAATTTTTCGGTCACGTGAAAGGCGCGTATACAGGGGCCGAGGACGACAAGAAAGGCGCTTTCGAGATGGCAAACGGCGGCACGCTGTTTCTCGACGAGATGGGCAACCTTAGCTATGAGGTGCAAGTGCAACTGTTGCGGGCCTTGCAGGAACGCAAGGTGCGGCCATTGGGCAGCAACAAGGAGATAGAGGTCGACATACGCCTTGTCTGCGCCACCAACGAGAACCTTGCAGAGCGCGTGGCGGAAGGAGCCTTCCGCGAAGACCTGTTTCACCGCATCAACGAGTTTACCATTTACATGCCGGAGTTGAAACAGCGAGGCTCTGATATTTTTTTATTTGCCGACCTCTTCATAAGGCACGCCAACAAGGAGCTCAACCGGCAAGTGGAGGGACTTGACGACAAGGCGAAGGCTATGATTGCGTCCTACGGCTGGCCCGGCAACCTGCGAGAGCTGAACAATGTGATGAAGCGCGCCACGCTGCTTGCCACGGGAAGGTATATTGGCGTGAAGGAACTGGAGCAGGGCATGGCCCACATACAGGTGCCGACGGCCATGCAGCCACCGACGACACTACACGACGAGCAGACCGAGCGGCAACGCATTGAGGCCGCATTGAATGCCGCGGGAGGCAACAAGAGCAAGGCGGCGCAAATGCTTGCCGTGGACCGAAAGACGCTATACAACAAGATGAGGAAATATGGCATGTAGCAATATTTGATAGGCTTCATCATCATTGGGTAGTTGGAAAAAACAACACGCTTCTTATGCACAAAAACAACATCCCCGTTAAGGTCTCCATAGGATATGCCGCCGTTGCCATAATCATGGTTTTGGCGATAGCCCTTGTATATGGCAACACGAAGAGCATCATAGCCATAAACCAAGCCTCGAAAGAGTATATCGCGAAGAAGAACACCGCCGACAGCACCATGACTTCGCTCCTTAAAGAGGAACAGGAAAACCTGCGGCAGCTATCTGATGCCATGGCCGGGAAACCAGACAAGAACTACCTGCGCGAGAAGGTGAACAGCCTGAATACGGGCAAGGATTCCGTGGTGGTGCATTCCAAGGCCCCGCAAACCCACGAGGCGAAAAGCACGACGGTGGAAGTGATGAAGACGCGCAAGGGCTTTTTCCGCCGGCTGGCAGATGCCTTCAAGAAGGAGCACGCCGAGACCTTGAGCGTGAAGAAAGACAGCGACATGGCCGTGGTGGACACTGTGGTCACACCGGTGAACGTGGCGGAAAACGTGGCCGACATACTCCAGCAGATAGAAAAGAAAGAGAACCACGAGAAGCGAAGCCATGCCGACGACATGAACAAGGAGGTGGAAGACCTCAAGGTCGTGAGCACGCAATTGGCACTACGCTCCGCCAAGCAGTTGAGCGACGTGCACCAAAAGGAGCGTGGAGCCATGCAGCGGGCCATCAGCCAGGCCATGGAAGCTCGTCGTGACCTGTTGTGGCAAATGGGGTTGTTGGCCATTGTCACCATCGCCGCTGTCATGGTGCTGATAGTCGTCATCTGGCGCGATAGCAAAAAGGAACGTGAGTATCAAGAGAGCCTCGAGGCCGCCAATGAGGAAATACAGTGCGTCATGAACCAGCGCGAGCGGCTGCTGCTGACCATCACGCACGACATCAAGGCTCCGGCGGCTTCCATCGCAGGCTTCATAGACTTGATGGGCGATTACGTGAGCAGCCGGAAAGGCATGGAGTGTCTTCATAATATCAAGAACTCGGCCGTTCATCTGTCTCATCTCGTCGCCTCGCTGCTCGACTATCACCAGTTGGAGAATGGGCTTATGAAAGTTCGCCCCACCACGTTCTCCTTGGTTCGCTTAGTGGCCGAATGTGTTGAGGGAATGCGACTGAGGGCCGAGGAGAAGGGGTTGCGTCTCTCGTATGACACCACGAAAGCTGAAGGGCTCTTCCTGGCCGACGCCTTTCGCATCAGGCAAATCCTGGACAACCTGGTGGGCAACGCCATCAAATACACTGATTGTGGCGGCGTGACTGTCAAAGCTCTGGTTTCCAAGGTAATGGGCAAGCATCAGCTCACCTTGAGCGTGAAAGACACGGGCAAGGGCATGACCACGGAAGACAAGCGCAATGTGTTTCAGGCTTTCGCGCGACTGGGAAACGCGCAAGGCATTGAGGGAGCGGGATTGGGACTGTCGATAACGAAGGAACTGGTGGCGCTGCTGGATGGGGAGATACATGTAAATTCTACTGTCGGCAAGGGTTCAATATTCACGGTCACTATTCCCGTGGAGCCATCCAAAGAAGAGACGACAAAGAAAGACGCAAGAAAAGCGTTTGCCAATCACAAGATATTGATTCTCGACGACGACAAGCTGCAATTGCAGCTCATTCAGGAGATGTTGCGCCGTATCGTGGACGACTCTTGGCGGGTGTTCGCTTGCGGCCATGTGGTCGACGCCCTCACCACCTTGCACAATGAGCGACCGGCCTTGATGCTGATGGACATTGAGATGCCTGAGATGAATGGCACGGAGATGATAAGGCATGTCAACCATGCCCAGATGACGGTGGTGGCCATGACAGCTCACGACAACAGCATAAAGGGTCAATTGTTAGAGGCCGGGTTCGACGATTGCCTCTTCAAGCCGTTCAGCACAGAGAAACTGAAAGAAATCCTCGGTTTGGAGGATGCAGCATCAGAAACAGAGGATATAGCTGAGAAAACATCATCAGCAGCAGAGGATATGGCAGAGGAAACCAATAAGAATTCCCGCTTTGCAGCCCTCCTGACCTTTGCAGAAGGCGATCCGGAGGCAGAAGCCGAGATACTCAGCACCGTCAAGCAAGAGTTGTCATCCCATCTTCAGAACCTCCAGCAGGCAACAGATGGCGAGTTATCAATAGAAGCCATCGGCAAGGCAGCCCACAAGCTCCCCACCGTAGAGATCACCTTCCCCATCGTTCCCGACGGCGAGCCTGTTCCCGTTGGTCACGCGGACGAGACCGCTCTGCTGACCTGCCAGGACTACCCCATCGACCAGTGCATCCTTGCCAGTAAGCTTATGGCGCTCACCGGCCTGCGTATCGCCGG
>OIXU01000669.1_pt1 | contig 11840 bp, 10 predicted proteins | sample 1587921 | NCBI WGS metagenome assembly OIXU01 (sample SAMN03283238) | human gut metagenome | biome: human-associated habitat; material: feces | host: Homo sapiens | place: Peru | collected 2012
TTCGTTTTTTGCTCACAAGCGGTACAATCGTACAGCAAAGTTCGCAAGAAAACGAAATTCAGAACCTTTCTCAACAGCCTACAGCGTGTTGATTAATTCAAATTCTTTTTTGGTTTCCATATTGCCGATGAAATTTTGCCTGTAACAAAATCAAATATAAGTGCTATTGCAACCGTGATTGCAAAAGAAGCAATAAGGAAGATGTATTTATGTCTGTTCGACACACCGTAGTGGTCAAGGAATATCATCGGTATTCTTTGAAGAATATAAATGCTGAAAATGTGCTTGCCGAGGAATTTGAGAACCTCGTTTTGCAAAGATATTTTCATAGTAAGCATAACCATAAGCACACAGAACAGTATTGCCCAAATTTCAAAAATCAGCAATCTGTCCCATCTGTGCATAAATGCAAGGATGTACGCAACCACAACAACTGCCAATGTGCACGAATAGATGATGTCGTTTTTCATCAGTATTTTTTCTATGGTATTCTTAAAATAGCTGTACCAAAATCCGAGAGGGAACAGAATAATTGTGTTGTACCAAAAACCCTCTTTACCGGCTTTTTTAAGTGTAATCACAAGAGCAATTCCGAGAACGGTTAATATAACGAGCGACACAATTTCAACAGCTTTGCTTTCGCTGAACTTCTTTGGTAAAAATGCTATGAGTGTTGCAATATACATTGCAAGTATTGCAAAAATATACCAACTTGAATTGCCTATTCCGTTCCAAGCGGTTAATGAAATCAGCAGATTTTTAACGGTTTGCGGCTTGCCGATGATGTAACCGAGTGCAAAGAATAAAAGTACAGCCAAATCATAGTTGAGTAATAGATTGGGAAAACGCTTTGTTGCAATGGATTTGACATAGGCAAATTGCTTTTTCTTCATGCTTTCCATCATACCGTAGCCCGAATAAAACAGAAACATCGCAACTACCATTTGGTTAAGATGACTTTGCAGGGCGATATACGGTTCGTCATAAATTCCGCCGAGTTCAATATATCCCTTGCCGTGACTCAGCAAAATCAGTGCAACAAATATGCCTTTGATTGCCAGCGTGCCGTCGGGCGAAATATAATCTTTGTTGAATTTACCCGGCTTGCTTATTTCCGTTTTGTTGAAAATCAACAGCAGAAGAATGAGAACAAAAAATATCATATTATTCTTCTTATTCTTCCCATTTCATTATGGTCTTGCCAAATGATTTTTGGGTGTCTTTCTCAAACGCGTTTTTGATGTCGGTTGTTGTTCTAACAACATTTACACTGCTTACAAGATTGCCGAGATAGTCGATAATTTCAGGATGTTCAACATACATATCAACTGTTTTTTTGAAGTCGGCAACACCGCTTCTTGATGTGCCGAACATGCGGATGCCTTTTTCAAGAATCATTCTTGTGTTGATAGGCACGGGATATTCGCTTACGCCCAAAATAGAAAGAGTGGATTCGGGTTTGATAAGTCCGATAATCTGCTCAATTGCGATAGGACTGCCGTTTCCGCCTACACATTCAAATGCGTGGTCCATAGTAAAACCGTCAGGCACTTCGTTTACAAGATGGGTTTCATCTGCAAAGGTAAAGTCGTTGAGTTTTTCCCTGTTTGTGCCGAACACTGCAATTTTTGATTTAGGGAACATATACTTCAAGAATAATGAAGTGATGTAGCCGAGGTTGCCGTCACCCCAAACACCGATGACATCTCTGCGTGCGTGAGCGATTTTGTCAAATCGGGTGATTGCGTGCACGGATACAGAAATAATTTCGGTGAAAGCCGCAACATTTCTGTCAATGTCCTGCGGAAGTTTTACAAGTCTGTTTGGAGAAATTTCAACAAATTCCTGCAAAAAGCCGTCCATAGAAGAACCGCAGAATTTTGAAGAACGCAAGTAGTTTTCTGCAATATATTCATCCTTTTCGGTAGGGCAGTTAGGCACCATAACAACAAGGTCGCCTGTTTGGAACTTGCCCGACGGGTCGTGGAGCACTTCGCCGATACCTTCGTGGATGAGTGCCATAGGGAGCTTTTCGGCAAGAACCTTTGCGTCACGGGTGCCGAGATAATATCTCATATCGGCATTGCAGATAGAAAGATTTGTAGGTCTTACAATTGCATTTTCGCCAAACATATTGATGTCCTCAAATGCAATTTCAAATCGTCTCGGAGCTACCAAACGATAAATTGTATTAATCATCGGTTTCGTCCTCCAACAAAGACTTTGCAACTCTTAAATCATAAGGGTAGGTGATTTTCATATTAAATGTTTCACCCTGAACAAGAGCAACTTTTTCACCCTTGATAACAAAGATTTTTGCTGCGTCTGTGAGGATGTCCTTTTCTTCGTCTGTAAGGCTTTCGTACATATTCTTGAGCTTGAGAGCCTTGAATGATTGAGGAGTTTGACCCTGATACATCTTGCTTCTGTCCGGGATGTTTGAAATTGTTGCGTTGTCTATAGCTTCAACAATTGTGTCGGTTGCAGGAACAACTGTGTCACAAGCACCGAATTCCTCGGCAGCTTTGATGTTTTCTTCAATAATTCTGTGGGTAACAAACGGACGAACCGAATCGTGAGTAACAATGATTGTGTCATCGTTGAGGTTACCCTCGTTTTCAATAAGTTTAATGGCGTTCATAATAGTTTCGTTTCTTGTTGAGCCACCCTCAATAACAGCAACTCTGTCCTTTGCAGGTGCAATGTGCTTTTCAATGAGGTTTTTTGTGTGCTCAACCCACTGCTTTGGGCAAAGAACGATAACTTTTTCAAATTCAGGCACTACCAAAAATTTCTCGATAGTGTAGATGATGATAGGCTTGCCTTTAACGGTAAGGTACTGCTTTGGCTTGTCGCCACCCATTCTTGAGCCGATACCGCCGGCAAGAATAACACCGTATGTCATAATAATATCTCCTTAAATTAAGATTGTTTGTTAATTTATTTTAATTGATTAAGCAAATTTTCAAGGCTCTTTCCGTTGCAGTTTGCAAGGTACTTGTCCTTGGTTTGATTATAACCCGAATAATCGTAGTTTTCAATATTTAAAATTTGTTTTATTACATCCTCAATGTTGTTGTATATAGGAAGCTTGATGTCCTCCTTGACATCAACAAGCGTTTCCATTTCCGAAAGTGCTTTGTTGGTGTTCTTTGTGTAGAGGAACACAGGCTTGCCTGTTGACATAAACGACAAAACAGGAGCGTTGATGTTGCCGATTGCAATATCTGCAACAGAAAGAAGTTCGTACGGCTTGAACATATTGCTCACATCAATAATGCTGTCTGAATAGTAAATCAATGTTTCGGTTGCATTGTTGAGATTTGTGTAGCATTTAAGAAGCACATAGTCCTTGTAGAGATATTCGTACATAGCCGAATCGTCAATTGCTTCACCGTTTGTTGAGATGTAAACAATGATTTTTCTGCCTTTGAGTTTTGGATTGGTTTCGTAAATCTTATCAAGGATTTTTTTCTTGTTTGCTTCGTCAAAGAAAATGTCGGTCTTTATGTCACCGATGTTGAGAACCTTGACATCCTTGCCGAATTCTTTTTTGAAAAGTTCGCCTGTTGCTTCACTTGGTGCAGTAACGGCAGAAACGCTTTTGAACAGCGGTGCGGTTTCGTAAATTTCTCTGCGAAGTCCGCTTCTGTATCCCTTTGTGTCGCAACCGAAGGTCTTGAGCGGAAATGCGTTTGGAGGAAGGTAGATAACCTTTGTTTCTTCACGAAGTTCAATGCCGTCAAGCAAGGTGCTTGGTTTGTCAATGATGATGTATTCGCTTTGTGCGATGGCAGGAATTGCCTCGTCAAGGTTGCTTGATTTAACAAGTTTTATGCCGTTTGCCTTTGCAAGTGTTTTGACCTCTTTTGATTTGATGTCGAGTGCAATAACACTGCCTTTTTCGAGTTCGCTGTTTTTAACGCCGTCATAGAGTTTTGTTGCGTTTTTCTTTTGCTTTTTGACATTTTCAACTCGCTTGAAGTACGGAGTTTTACTGCTTTCAACCTTTGGCACGGTGTAGAAGTGTTCAAAATGCTTGCACTCTTTTCTGTGTGCTTCGGGATTTTCAAAAACAGTGTCGATGATTCTTTGTGTGGCGTGACCGTCGCACGAACGCATAAATTTGTATCTGAAATCTTGAATTGCTTTTTTGTCAAAGCGTTCATCAATGTGCTTGATGTAGTCAATCATCTCAAAGTTTGTCTTTGCGATAAGACCCGGAGCAAGTTCGTAGTAGTCATAATAGAAGCCTCTCCAGTCAAAATATTCGTCTAAATCATATGCAAAGAAAATGAGCGGCTTTTCAAAAAGGCTGTATTCAAATACAAGAGATGAGTAGTCAGAAATGCAGATGTCTGCCGTTGAGAGAAGTTCCTCAATGCTCAAAATGTTGCCGACATCCATTGCAAAGTTCTTGTATTCTTCCGGAACAGCAGGAGGATTTTTAACAACCGGGTGGTGCTTGATGAGAAGCACATATTCGTCACCGAGAGCCTCATAAAACATTTTGATGTTGAGCATGTCGGGTGTTTCTGCCTTTGCAACTCTGCCACGGAATGTAGGAGCGTAGAGAATGATTTTTTTGTCCTTTGCCTGCGGAACAAGTTCGTACACATGCTCTCTTGCTTCTTTGAGGAATTCCTTGTTGTAGAAAATGTCGGTACGGCTTGAACCTGTTGCCTGAACAATGCCTTTGCTCTCGTCAATGTTCATAGCCTCATTGTATGCCCAAATGACTTCCGGAGAACTTACGGTTACAAGCGAATAATTCTTGTTGAACGGGTGCTTGAGTTGTTCGTCTTTTGATGCACCGAAAATCAAATCTGCGGTTGAAAAACCGAATTTTTTGAACGCACCGCAACCGTGCCAAAGCTGAATAATCTTTGTTTCGGGGCGGAGAGGCATTGCCGACATTGTGTTTGACGCCTCGTTCATAAACACATATTTTGCCGTTGCAATATCCTTGACCGCATCAAGGCAACGCTTTCTGAAATCGGCTCTGATTGTGCCGTTTGTAAGCAAAAAATGTGTGTGGATATTGTAGTCATAGTTGTTTGCAAGTTCGTCAAACATAACCTGCATGCTGTTTGTAACCTGCGGATGTCTAACCTCAACAAACACAACTTTCTTTTCGTCAACAGGAGCTTTTGCCGCCTCCCTGTATGCCTTTGGAATTTCTTTGTCCATCAGCTTGTCCATAAAACGGCGATAGCCTTTGTGGTGCATATTTGACTGGAAATCTCTTGTGAAATCCTGAAAATGAGTCAAAATGTTTCTTTTGAGAGAAAATACCGCTGATGTATTTTCTGTTTGAAGTGCCTGCAATGCAGGGTCGGTTTTTGAACTAAATGCCATATATCAATTCTCCAAATTAAGTAAAGAAATTATTTTATTTGCCACTCTTTGACTTGACTGTCCGTCAATATCGTCAAAGAATTTATGCTTGAATTTTTCAACCTTTTCGCTTTCAAAGTCGTTGCTTTGCACGGCTTTTATAAGCTCGTCTTGTAAAAAAACGGTTTTGCCCGGAATAAATTCTTTAAAATCATAGTAAAAATCACGATTTTCAATGTATTCGTCAAGGTCAAATGCGTAGAACAACATAGGAATGTCAAGAAGTGATGCTTCAAATACAACGCTGGAATAATCCGTTATGAGCAAATCGGTTACAAACAGCAGGTCGTTCAATTCGTCTGCGTTTGACAGGTCGATTATTCGGTCTTTGTATTTTTCTTCAATCCTGTATTTTTCCTTGCAAAACGGATGAAGTTTGATGATGATTGCGTAGTCCTCTCCAAGTGCCGAGCAAATCACGTTAGGGTTGAATTTGTCGGCAGGGTAGTATGCACTCATCTGACCTTTGCCCCTAAAGGTCGGAGCAAAGAGGATAATTTTTTTATTTTTTAATTGCGGATATTTTTCAAAAAATGCCGTCCTCGTTTTTTCTTTGTATCCGCTGTCACAAAAAATGTCCGTTCTCGGTACTCCGCTCGGTAATACGCAACTGTCGGGAATACCGAAACCCTCTGCGTAGTGCTTTGCAATGTTCTTTGAACTTACTATTGCATAATCATACATACGGTGGTTTTTTGCCCATTGGCGAGGTCCGCCGTCTTTGCCTATGCGGGTAAATCCAAATGTCTTGAACGCACCGCAGGCGTGCCATAGCTGGAACAGTTTTACATCGTCCTTTTTTGGCACAATGTTGAGCATCCTGAAATAGTCGTCAACAATCACAACTCGTGATGTGGTGTACAGTTCAAAAAATCTTTTGATGTTTTCAATATTATAATGCCCTTTGGCACTGCTGAACAGCAAAAACTGAAAATCAATCCCCTTGATGTCCTTCAGCTTGTCGTACACGAATTTTTCGTTGCCGCTAAGTTCCGAGCGTCTGCCGGATATAAAGGTAACCCGATTCATTTTGACAGGCATTTTCCAATATTTTTTGTAGTAAATATTGAGGAGTTTCACAATCGGTTTTTTGAGCGTGATTGTGTATGTTGAACGCTTTGTCAAATCCTGCAAGCCGAAATGTTGCTTGTGATATTTGATTTTGTTGTCAATTATTACACGGTTGCCATCGAGTTTTAAATGCTCGTTGTCACAATTTTTAACGGTAAAATCAACTGCCTCGTATTCGTCTGCTCCATATGCCAAATCAAATGTGAGTGCAGCAGGCTCTGTTAATGTCTGCTCATAAAACAGATAGTAGAGATTGTAGCTGTATTGTGCTTTTGCTTTGCAAATTCCGTTTTCTTTTGTGCACTCCTGCACAGGCAAAGGGAAGCGTCTTGTTTGCCCCTGCCCGCAAAACAGCAGTCTGATTTTTGGCACGGTTGCAAGCGGATTGATTTCAAATTTTGCAGTAGCTTCAATATTCAGTTTTCCTTTTTCAACAAAAATATTGTTTATTTCAAGTTGATACTTCTGCATATCCAACCTCTTAATGTGTTTTTAACCTATAAATTATAACATATAACTTATAATAAATCAATACATGTGTTTATATGTCTGTGCTTATGTAAATTCCGAAATGTACGGGCGGACTGTGTTCGTTTCCGATATAATCATTGAATATATAAAAACATCGCCGTAACCAAATTACAGTTACGCCGATGTTTATTAGTTATGCGTTTTTATTGTTTTTTACATTGTACAATTTGTCGGGATAGTCGGTCATTATGCAGTCGGCACCCATATCAATCAGGTATTTCATATCGTCCTCGTCATTTACTGTCCAATATTGCACCGCCATATTGTGCTCGTGTGCATAGTTTATCATTTGTGCGGTACCGAGATTTATCCCCAAGTTTTTGTATGGGGCACAAAACGGAATTTGCAAAACATTGCAAGGCGGAACATAGTCTTTGTCATCCTTGAGTGCGGCTTTCCAAAAGTCGAGCACCTCCGGGATTGATGTGCTGCGTGCAAGGTCGGGATATTTTTCGTCAACATAGGCACTCACTTCTTTGTGGAATGTGCCGAAAACCACTTTGTCAACAATGCCTTTTTCTTTTAAGGTTCTGTACAAAATGTCAACGCCTTCTTTGCCCAAATCTTCACCGTTTTTGATTTCGATAATATATTTGTATTTTCCGCCGCCCTGTTTGATGAGATAGTCGAGAATGTCGTTTAATTTGAGTATTTTCAAATCATCCGGAACATTGTCATTGAGGTCGGCATACGGTGTTTCGCCGTCCTCTGTTTCAAATTTTGCACCCATATTCAAAGTGCGTAATTCGTCGTATGTTTTGTCCTCTGGTCTTACTTTCTTTTCGCCGAAAACTTCCTCGCTGTTTGATGTTCTGTCAAGCGTGTCATCATGCAAAAGCACAAGCTGTTTGTCCTTTGTAATGTGCAAATCGAACTCAAAAACATCTATATTAAAGTCCGGATTTTCCGCACAGTTTTTGAAGGCAAGCATCGTTTCCTCAGGCTCAATTCCGCCCCCGCTCCTGTGACCGGATATGTCTGTATTGTCAAGTATGTACTTGTTGTCGGTTACATAGCTTTGTATTTGTTCGGGATTTGAACGATGCTTTCCCGATATTGTCATAACGCATGCAAGTGCAATTATTAATAGAAAAATGACTGACAGAATAATGATTTTGGCAATCTTTTTGCCTGATTTTTTGTTTTTTGTTTTTTCCATTTTGTTCCCTCTCTCATAATATTATATAAACAATTTTACATAAGCTTTGCGGCAATGTCAACAAAAATACCGAACATAAATTTTGACTTTTTATCAATAATGTATAAATTTAGAATGCAAACAACGAAAAAATATGAAGTTTAATAATGATATAAAGTATTGCTTGCTTTTTTAATCAAAGTATTATACGCCTAAAATTGTGTGAATGCGGTTGAATTAAGTCGAACAAATTAACCTTTTTTTGTAGAATTATTCGTTTTTCGTTAAAATGCACGAAAAAAGCATTGGAAAATTGTTGAAAAAACAGAAAGTGACGTTATTTCACGAAAATTACTGAAATTCTATTGCACAATTATTTGCATTGTGCTAATATGTGTAACATAGCAAGTGAGATTTTTTCACGAACTATGAAAAACATATTTACAAAATGGAGGTAAAAAGTAATGAACGAAACAATGAAAATCCTTATTGCCGATGACTCGGAGCTGTTTGGTAAAGAGTGCAAAAAAGAGCTGAAAAAATTTGGTTTTGAATCAATCTTGACCAAAAAGGACGGCAGAAAAGTGATAGAACTTTTGCAAGGTGAGCACTTTGACGCTGTGATTATGGATGTGTTTATGAGCGGTCTGGACGGAATAGAAGTTTTGGATTATATCTGTGAAAATGTAAGCAATCCGCCGCTTGTGATGATGTTGTCTTCTGTTGATAATGAGGGGTTTGAACAGCAGATAATGAAAGCAGGAGCAGATTTTTATTTTATCAAGCCTGTTGAACCGTCATCGGTTGCCAAAAGGGCACAGAGCCTTGCAGGTTGGAAAAAGGAAAACAGCAAGAAATTGGGATTTGTTGAGCGTGATACCGAAGTTGTTATTTCGGATATTATGAGGCAAATCGGGGTTCCGGCACACATCAAGGGTTATCAGTATTTGCGTACGGCTATTGACTTGAGCATAAATGATGCTGAAATGCTTGAGGGTGTGACAAAACTTCTCTATCCAACCATTGCAAAAATATATTCAACAACCTCGTCAAGGGTTGAAAGAGCAATTCGCCATGCGATTGAAGTTGCGTGGAACAGAGGCGATGTGGATGTGCTGTCGTCATATTTCGGCTACACTATTCAGTCGGACAGAGGCAAGCCGACAAACAGCGAATTCATTGCTATGATTGCCGACAGAATCAAGCTTTCTATGCGTAGCAATCAGATGATGTGAAATACATACTGTTTTATACATAAATATGATATAGAAAAACGGCAGGATATTGAACTTTGACAAGTGTTCTGCGTGCTCGGGAATGTTGACTTGTCTGCCAAATAATGATAAACTTAAGCTATATTATGCCATAGTTACGGAGTGGATACATTAAACTGACGGTGAGCATATAAACGGGAGTGTAAAAAATATGACGCTTAAAAAGAGCTCAACAATAATTTGCTTAACAATACAATTACTGTTGAATATCGTTTGCATGATATTGGTATACATGTATGTTACAAAAATAAAAATTCCTGTTCAACTGTATGTCGGATTCGAATTTCTGAATGATTTGTATCTTTCGTTTGCGGGTTATTTGTTCTTTTTATTACTGATAGTTTTTAATATCATAACAATCATTTGTATAGTTTCTGAAATTATAAATTTAAAAAATAAAAATACAGATAACTCTTCTGTCAAAAGAATAATTATTATTCCTCTTGTATTTATTTTTTGTTTTCAACTTGTTGGTGCCATTCCGGCAGCCACACAAAAGGTAAAAAATTTTTCCGATGTCAATTTATCGTTTGATGATGAATATTCGGGTGTTATTTCTGATTTGGATTCATATTATATATGTGTTGACAATCCTATTGCAAAAGCCGGATATTTAGAAAAATATTATAGAGATAATAATCAAGATATAAGGTTTTTGTGCTCATATCAACAGGGCAAATACAGCTTTTTAAATGATGATTTTGAAATAATTGACGAAAGCGAGTATTCATTTAAAAATAAGGTTGAAAAAGAAAAATATACTCTTTATTATGACCTTGACGGTGATTCTGTAAGTTACGCCCTTACTGTTATTAAAAATGATTTTAGATACATAGCGATTTTCAATGATGAAAATTTATTGAAAGATTCTTATTCAATCAAAGATTTTGTTAATGACAGTCTGAGTATATATGATGAATGGAACAGCATATAAGGTTAAGAAAAAGGTATTTGAGTGTTTGATTTCTTTGCAAATATTACTTCTGCCGCAGTTTCAAGAAGATTTTAAGGAGAATAATAATGTGTTTTGATGGAATTTGGATAAAAGCCATTTCCTTATTAGTGATGTCTGTGATTACTCTTATATGCGGCATTTATGCTTTAAAAAAGATGAAATGGAAGCCCTATGAATTTATGGTGGTAATAGTAGTTTGTATTTTTTTGCTGGTTTTAGGTTGTAAAAACGTAAATTATGCAATTAACCCTGAAATCAAAACAATCAGTGTAAACTATAACTATCAGAGTAGCAATGGCGTTATTTTTGGTCGGGAATATCATTTTGTTGATGAAAAAGATAACAGCTATGATTTAACTATGGATCCTATTACAACAAGAAAAATTTTCCCCAATAATAAGGATTTCAATAAAAAAACAAAATATATTATTAAATATGAAAAGAAGTCAAATGTAATAATATATATTGAAGAAGTCCCTAATTCAAAAATAAATTATAATTAACAGTAATATATAGGGCTGAGAAATCTCGGTCTTGATGGAATAAAGCTTGGGATATTATTTCTTGCTTCTTTTCTGCAGGCTCCAGGGTAGCCGGGATAATTGATTATGTAGATGGAAATTTTAATGGTGAATGTAGATTATGGTAAATAATATAAAATTAAAATTACTATTGCCGATAGAGCAAACTAATAAATTTAAAGTCGTTATAGACAATGATATAAAATGCATAAGTAGTGCAAAATGCGGCGATTTTGAAGAAATGATATTTGATATTTCTCCCGGAAACCACACTTTGAGAATATCCTTTGCAGAAGAAAAAGCATCTAACAAAACAGGAAATTTTAAATTCGATTTTTTCACAGTTTCACCGAAAGGATATCTGAATCATATATTTGCTTTTCATTATAATGTTAGTTGTTTTACGCAAACGATTAATATGACAATTCATAGGAACGCCAAATTGTTGATGGCTTTTAAAAAAGAAAGTTACTTTAATTTTTTGAATGTTCATGCCACTTTTTTAAAGCCTTATGTTAAAAAGAAAAGCAATATTAAAATTAATAGCGAAAATTTTTATATTTTTGATTCAAATGATAGAAAAAGAAGTTTTTATATAAAAAATTTTTTTATATTTTCATTTCTTACTGTCTGTGTTTTGTTAGCGCTTATTTTTCTTTCTTTTGCAGATTTCAGAGATTGGAACAGTAATTTAGGAGTCCAAGGATTTACGGGAAAAAGCATCTTCTTTATAGGCTCATTTCCTATAATTTTATATGTTGTTATTTCATATATTGTATATTCAATAAAATTATATAAACTTTATAAACATACTAAGAATGATATGGGAATTGATTGCTTGTGTTGATACGAAAATAGCATTATTGTAGTTCTAAAGGTATTGCTGATTGCTAATTCTGCGGCAGGTTCTGTTAATATCATATATAATAAATTGAGTGATACTCATTCATCCT
>OIXU01000676.1_pt1 | contig 11732 bp, 9 predicted proteins | sample 1587921 | NCBI WGS metagenome assembly OIXU01 (sample SAMN03283238) | human gut metagenome | biome: human-associated habitat; material: feces | host: Homo sapiens | place: Peru | collected 2012
GGTGGCGGAGTCCATGGCGCCCTATATCGACCGCCACAGCGCGCTGCTGCTGGGCAACCACGGCGCTGTGACCATGGGCACGGATCTGGACGAGGCCTGGGGGCGCATGGAGATGCTGGAGCAGCTGTGCAAGGTCAGCTTCATCACCGATCTGCTGGGCGGCCCTCGGGAGTTTACGCCCCAGGAGCTGCAGGTGCAGCTGGAGGAGATCGCCCAGGAGGGCATCGTCCACCCCGGGGCAGGCAAGCTGTAACGGCATGAAGAGCTATCTTGCCGTGGACGCAGGCACCACGGCCATCAAGGTGCTGCTGGCGGATGCACAGGAGCAGCCGCTGTTCGCCGCGGAAGCGCCGGTGACGGTCTGCCGCTGCGAGTCGGGGGCGGCCGAAACGGATATGGAGGCGTACTGGGCGGCGCTGTGCCGCCTGACGCAGCAGGCGGCTGCAAAATGCCCCGATGTGTGGAAAAATCTGGCAGGCGTGTGCGCCGCCGGACAGGGCGACGGGCTGTGGCCGCTGGATGGCGCGGGGCGCAGCTACAGGCCGGCGATCCTCTGGCAGGACACACGGGCGGCGGGCTGCTGCCCGCAGGAGGACGATTCGTGGCGCTTTCACAGCAACGGCATCCAGTCCGGCACCCGCAGCGCCATTTTGGCGTGGCTGAAAGCGAACAGAAGGCAGGCGTATGACCGCATAGCCCTGCCGCTGGGCTGCGTGGGGTTTCTGAACTATCGGCTCACGGGAGTCTCGTCCACGGACGCCAGCTCCTGCGGCGACTGCTTTGATATTCTGGCCGGCAGGCACGTTCCGGAGTTATACGAAAAAATGAACATAGGGGAGATGGTGGATCGCCTGCCGCCGGTGTACCCCTGCGATGCGCCCATCGGCGCCGTGACGGCGGAGGCTGCCCGACAGACGGGCATTCCGTCGGGTGTGCCGGTATATGCCGGCTGTCTGGACGCTACTGCTGCCGTGCTGGGGCGGTCTGCCCTGCGGGAGGGGCGGGTGTCCGTCTGCGCGGGGACCACACTGCTGGTCATGTTTGCCCAACGGGAAGCACCCTGTTTTCCGCTGCCGGAGGGGGTCTATGCGGACAGGCTGCCCTATACGGAGCCGCTGTACCGCCTGTGCTTTGCCCCCCGCTCCGGCGCCTCGGCCATCGCCGAGGAAAAGGCGGTCTATGCGCCGCAGGAGAGCTATGAGGCGCTGTATCGGCGCATAAACGACATCCCCATGGGCTGTAGCGGACTGACCTATTTGCCGTTTCGCGGCGGCGAGCGGTCGCCGTTTTGCTGCCCGCAGGCGGAGGCGGGCTACTACGGCCTGCGTCCGGAGCACACTCCGTGGCACAGGCTTCGCGCCGTGGCGGAGAGCGTTCTGTTTGCGGCGCGGCACTGCATGGAGGTGTCCGGACAGTCTTTTGCGGAAGCGGAGCTGACCGGCGGAGCCGCCCGATCCTCCGTGTTCTGCCGGATGGCGGCGGATATTTTCGGCGTGCCCGTCATGGTGAAAAGCGGTGTCTATGCCGGTGTGGACGGCTGCATTGCCCTCATGCGGCGGGCAGAGGGGCTTGCGCCGCTGCCCAAAGACGACGGGGCGGCCAAACGCTACACCCCTGCGCCGGAGAACCGGCAGCCGGCGGAAAAGGCATATGAGAAGTATCGGCAGCGCATCGACGAGATGCTGCCGGTGTGGAGAAATAAAACTGCGGAAGGGAGATAACAGATGGATATTGAATTGATCCGTACAGCCGGAGGGAAGCGTCCGGCGGACATGGCAGTGGTCAACGGTCAGCTGGTCAATGTGTATTCCGGCGAGATCCTGCCCGGGGGCGTGGCCGTTACCAACGGGCGCATTGCCGCCGTGGGCGATGTGGGCTACACCATCGGGGAAAACACCGTCGTCATTGACGCGCAGGGCGATTATATCACGCCGGGCTTTATCGACGGGCACATACATCCGGAAAGCTCCAGCCTGGCGCTGCAGCCGCTGGCGCAGATTCTGCTGCAGCACGGCACCACCGCCATTATGACCGACCTGCACGAGTGCGGCGTGGTGGCAGGACTGCCGGCCATTGAGGCGCTGCTGGAGGAAGTGAAGCAGACGGATCTGAAGCTTTACTTTGTGGTGCCGTCCCATGTGCCGTTTTCCCCCAATTTGGAAACCAGCGGCGGGCATTTCGACGTGGAGATCATCCGCAAGGCGCTGCTGCGGGAGGATGCAGTGGGTCTTTCCGAGTGCGTGTGCACCTATGTGGACGCCGAGTACGACCAGCTTTTGCAGTCCATAGACGATACCGTTTCCATGCATAAATCCGTGCAGGGACACATGCCCGGCGTGACCCACCCCCAGCTGATGGAGTGTCTGGCGGCGGGGCTGAACACGGATCACGAGGCCTTTGACGGAGCGGACGCCATCGCCCGCCTGCGGGCAGGCTGCCATGTGATGATCCGCGAAGGCTCCGTGGCACGCAGCCTGAAGGACTGTCTGCAGCCCATTCTGGACGCCGGCATGGACACCGGCCGCGTCAGTATCATCACCGACGACCTGCACACGGTGGACGTGGTGCGCCGCGGCCACATGGACGACATCGTGCGCACCATGCTCTCCATGGGCGTGCCCCTGTGCAAGGCCATTCAGATGGTGACCCTCAACGCAGCCCGCGCCTTCGATCTGGACAAAGAGGTGGGCGGTCTGGCGCCGGGACGCCGCGCCGACATCAATATTGCCGCCCGGGAGGGCGAATTCCGCGTGCGCAAGGTGGTGGCCGGCGGCAAGGTGGTGGCCGAGGACGGCGTGTTCCTCCACCCCTATAAGCCTGCGGCTCATGCCCCCTGCCTGCTGAACACGGCGCGTCTGAAGCACCCCATTACGCCCGAGAGCTTCCGTTACGAAGTGACGAAGGACGCCAAGGCAGTGAAGGTGCATGTGATCCAGACCAAGGACTGGATCCCCGTGACGGACGACCGCCATGCGGTGCTGCCGGTGCGGGACGGCGTGGTGCAGTGCAATCCGGACAGCGACGTGCTCTATGTGGCGCAGGTGGAGCGCTATGGCATCAACGGCAACGTGGGCAAGGCGTTCATGGGCGGCTTCCGCCTGAAGGAGGGCGCCATCGCCTCCTCCGTGGGACACGACAACCACAACATCATCGTCCTGGGCGCCAACCACGAGGACATGGCGCTGGCGGTGAACCGCGTGGTGGAGCTGGGCGGCGGCCAGGTGGCCGTGAACGGCGGCGAGATCATCGGCGAGGTGGCCTATCCCATTCTGGGTCTGCTCAGCGACATGAATGCCGAGGAGCTGGCGCAGCGGAAGGAAAAGCTCATCGCCGCCATTCAGGACATGGGCTGCGTGATAAAAATGCCCTTCATGTTTTTGTCCTTCCTGTGTCTGGCGGCCGGCGGCGGCTACGCCATCACGGATCACGGCTTTATTGACTCCGCTCACCAGTGCGTGGCGGATCCGGTGATAGAAACATACTACGAATAAGAAAGGAAAGCGTATGGCACAGACATATTTGAAAAACGGATACATCGTCACCATGGACGCAGAGGAAAATGTGTATGACGGCGGCGGTGTACTGGTGGAAAACGACCGCATCGTGGCGGTGGGACGCATAGCCGAGCAGCTGGTCAAGCCCGATGCGGAGGTCATCGACCTGCAGGGCAAGTATGTGCTGCCGGGCTTTGTGAACACCCATGTCCACACCTCCCAGCAGATCAGCCGCGGCGTCGGCGACGACGTGCGCTTCGTTACCTGGCTCCATGACCGCATGTGGCCCTTTGAGAGCAGCATGACGGAGGAGGATTCCTACATATCCACCCTGACCTGCTGCCTTGAGCAGATCCGCGCAGGCGTCACCTCCTTTGCAGAGCCGGGCGGACAGTTCGTCGGCGGCATGGCCAGAGGCGTCAAGGAGGCGGGGCTGCGGGCAAAGCTCGCCAAGTCCGTCATGGACTGCGGCGACGGTCTGCCGCCTATCTGGCAGCGCACGGCGCAGCAGGAGCTGGAGCAGCAGGAGGAGGATCTCAAGCGGTATCACAACACGGCGGACGGCCGCATCCAGGTGTGGTTCGGCCTGCGCACCATCTTCAATAACACCGACGATCTCATCTGCCGCACCAAGGAGCTGGCGGACAAGTACGGCGTGGGCGTCCACATGCATGTGGCGGAGGCGCACGAGGAGATCGAGTATACGCAGGAGAAGTACGGCGAGCCTACGGTGACGCATCTGAACCGTCTGGGCGTGCTGGATAAGAATCTGCTGGCCGTGCACACGGTGTGGCTGACCAACGAAGAGGTGGAGCTGTTTAAGGAAAAGGACGTGAAGGTGTCCCACAACCCCGCCTCCGCCATGCGCGTGCTGGGCTTTGCCAAGATTCCCCGCATGCTGCGGGAGGGGATCTGCGTGTCCATCGGCACGGACGGCGCCTCCTCCAGCAACCGCATGGACATGGTGGACGAGATGTGGCTCACGTCGCTGATCCACAAGGGCTGGCGGCTGGATCCCACGGTGGTGCCCTCTCAGGATGTGCTGCGCATGGCCACCATCAACGGCGCCCGCGCCCTGCTGGACGACAAGCTGTACGGCAGTCTGGAAGCGGGAAAGAAGGCGGATCTCATCGTCATCGACCCCTTCACCGCCTCCATGATGCCCGTCCACGACAAGATCGCGGCGCTGGTCACCGCCATGCACTCCAATAACATCACCTGCACCATGTGCGACGGCAAGTGGCTCATGCGCGACCGCAAGATCCTCACGCTGGACGAGGAGGCCATCCTGCGGGAGGCGCAGCGCGCGGGCGAGGCCATCTACCGCCGTGCCGGCATCGTGCTGCCGGATCGTTTCCCCGTTACCAGAATTCGTTGAGTGCATAAAGCTGCAGGGCTTTATCAAATAAAAAAACGAAAGGAAGAAGAACAATGAAGAAAGTGAAGCGCATTCTCGCCATGGTGCTCACCGTGGCCGCTCTGCTGACGCTTGCCGCCTGCGGAGAGAAGAAGGATCCCAATACCGACAACAAGGACGGCGACAAGAGCAAGTTCAAGTGCGCCTTCCTGATCCCCGGCCCCATCACGGACATGAGCTGGTGCTACAACGAGTTCCGCGGCTATGAGAAGGTCGTGGAGGCCGGCTACGAGGCCACCTATCAGGAGAACGTGTCGGCCGACATGCTGGTGGAGAGCGTCCGCACCTATGCAGGCGAGGGCTACAACTGCATCATCATCGGCACCGATGCCAACCAGGAGGACGTCATCGAAACCGCCAAGGACTTCCCCAACTGCCAGATCTTCATCGCCAACTGCGCCTATGTCACGGACAATGTGTACCCCATCTTCTTCGCTGACGAGGATCAGGGCTTTGCCATGGGCGTCGTGGCGGGTCTGGCCACCAAGACCAACAAGGTGGCCTACATCGCGGGCATCGACTTTGCTCCTCTGGTCAACGGCGGCAAGGGCTTTGAAGCCGGCGTCAAGTATGTGAACCCCGACTGCGAAGTGCTGCGCACCATCGCCGGCACCACCGAGGACGTGGGCATGCTGAAGGAGACCGCCAAGGAGCTGTTCAAGTCCGGCTATGACGTCATCGCCCCCAACGCCGACCAGGCCGGTCTGGGCGTCATGGAGGCCGCCAATGAGGTGGACGGCGCCATGGCTATCGCCGGCGGCGACGGTATGGTGTCCGTGGCTCCCACCAAGACTATCTGCGCCGTGAATATGCACACCTACGTGGGCTACTACGCCGCCTTCATGGACTTCGTCAACGGGACCATTCCCAAGCAGGCCTCCAAGTACGGCATGGCTGCCGGTCTTGTGGAGCTGCCCGCATGGAACGATCAGTTCACTTCTCCCCTGAGCGCTGAGCAGATCGCCAAGGTCGAGGCTGCCTACAAGGCATACGGCAACGGCGAGATCAAGGTGGATCTTGGCTGAGCAATAGAAAATACATGACCTGTGGGGGGCGCTTTGTCCCCCACAGGCTTCCTGTATGCGGAACAACGATTGGGAGGATCGACCACGATGAAAGCGAAAACCATTCAAGCGCTGGCGCAGAAGGGACGGAAGCTGGTGTTCCCGCTGGTGTCCATCGTGCTGGCGCTGGCGATCTCCGCCATAATTATTCAATTGATCGGGTGTGACACGCTGCTGGCGCTGCGGTGTCTGCTGGAGGGCGGCTTCGGCAGCCTGAACGCCATTTCCGAAACGCTGGTGAAAGCCACCTCCCTGATCTTCATGGCCTTGAGCTTTGCCTTTGCGCAGCGCAGCGGCATGTACAATCTGGGCGGCATGGGTCAGTTCTATATCGGCGCCATCTTCGGCGGCTGGGTGGGCATCAATCTCACGCTTCCGGCGGCGCTGCACATTCCCCTCATGCTGCTGTGCGGCTTCGTCGGCGGCGCTCTGTTTGCGCTCCTGCCGGCCATTCTGCGCATCCGGCTGGGCGCCAACGAGCTTATCTCCACCATCATGTTCAACTCCGTGGCCACGCAGATTTTGAGCATGTTCGTCTCCGGCCCCATGAAAGACCCCAACAGCGTCAACGGCGCCTCCCAGTCCTGCCTCATGCAGGACAGCGTCAAGCTGCCCACTCTGTTTTCCGGCGTGCGGCTGCATCTGGGTTTTCTGCTGGCGCTGGCGGCGCTGGTCATTTTCTGGTTCTTTTACGCCCGCTGCACCCGCGGCTTTGAGGTGCGCGTGGTGGGCATGAACCCCCAGGTGGCGCAGTATGCGGGCATGAATATTCGGGGCAATCAGCTGGTGGCCATGCTCATCGGCGGCGGCCTGGCGGGCATCGGCGGCTGCATCGAGCTGATGAGCGTGCAGTCCCGTCTGGTGCAGGGCTTTTCCGCCAGCCTCAGCTTTCAGGGCATCTCCGTGGCGCTGCTGGGCGACTGCACGCCGGTGGGCATCTTCCTCTCCAGCGTGCTCTACGGCGCGCTGAACGCAGGCTCCGGACGCATGCAGATGCTGGCCAAGGTGCCGGCCTCCGCGCTGGAGATCACGCAGTCGCTGATCATCCTGTTCCTGGCGGGGCGGGAGATATTCCGGTATGTGGACAGGCAGAAGCTCCGCGGCATGCTGCTTCGGGGAAAGCGGAAGGAGGCGTCCCATGTTTGATGTACTGACCAGACTTTTGAGCACGACCCTCATCATGGCCACGCCCATGCTGGTGGCGGCCATGGGCACGCTGTTCATCGAGCGCTCGGGCATTATCAACATCGGCAACGAGGGCTTCATGATCATGGGCGCCCTCATGGGCGTGGTCGGCTCCTATGTTTCTGGCTCCGCCTTCGTGGGCGCGCTGGTGGCCATGCTCTCTGCGGGCGCACTGGGCTTGGTGTTCGCCTTTTTCACCATCACCCTGCGCGCCAATCAGGTGGTCACGGGTCTTGCGGTCAACGCCATAGCGGCCGCCGTAACGTCCCTGCTGTTCCGCCAGATCTTCGGCCTCAGCGCCTCCGTTCCCCGCATCGAGACCTTTGAAACCCTGCCCATCCCCCTGCTGCGGGACATCCCCGTGCTGGGCGTTCTGTTTGAGCAGACGGCGGTGGGGTATCTGGCGTTTCTGCTGGTGCCGCTTACTACCTTCGTGCTCCGCCGCACGCGGCTGGGGCTGACCGTCCGCTCCGTGGGCGAAAACCCCCTCTGCTGCGACACCCTGGGCATCCATGTGCAGCGCACCCGCTATCTCTCCGTGCTTTACGGCAGCATGATGGCGGGTCTGGGCGGCGCCTTCGTGTCCATGGGGCAGCTGAGCTTTTTCACCGTGGGCATGATCGCCGGCCGCGGCTACATGACGCTGGCGGCCATCGTCTTCGGCAATTACACCCCTTGGGGCATTATGCTGGCGTGCGTGCTCTTCGGCGCCGTGTCTTCGCTGCAATATATGCTGCAGGCCACCTCCTCGCTGATCCCGTATCAGCTGTGGGTGTCGTTCCCGTACCTGTTTGCGGTGCTGGCGCTGTGCCTGTATCGCACGCGGTCAAAGGCACCGGCGTGCAGCGGACAGCCCTTTGTGAGAAAGTGAGGGAACTATGGCATATTTAGAGATGCGCGGCATCACCAAGCGCTTTGGCTCCGTGGTGGCCAATGACCATGTGGATCTGTCCGTGGAGCGGGGCGAAATTCACGCGCTGCTGGGCGAAAACGGCGCCGGAAAAAGCACGCTGATGAACGTGCTGTACGGCATGTACGACTATTTTGACGGCGAAGTCCTGCTGGACGGCCGGCCTCTCCACATCAAAAGCCCCCGTGACGCCATAGCCCACGGCATCGGCATGGTGCACCAGCACTTCATGCTGATACCGGCGCACACGGTGGTGGAAAACATCATTCTGGGTCTGCCCGGCGGCCCCATTCTCGGCATCCGGCAGGCGGCGGAGGAGATCCGCGCGCTGGCCGAGAGCCTGCACATCGACATCGACCCCTACGCCCTTGTCAGCGAGCTGACGGTGGGGCAGCAGCAGCGGGTGGAGATCCTGAAGGCACTTTACCGCAAGGTGAAGCTGCTGATTTTGGACGAGCCTACCGCCGTCCTCACGCCCCAGGAGTCGGAGAGCCTGTTTGAGATGATCCGCAGTCTGGCTCAGCAGGGCATGACCGTCATTTTCATCAGCCACAAGCTCATGGAGATCATGGAGATCAGCGACCGCTGCACCATTCTCCGCCAGGGCAAGGTGGTGCGCACGGTGCCCATCTCCGAGATCAGCGACCGCTACGAGCTGGCCGCCCTGATGATCGACAAGGAGCTGGCGCGTTCGCTGGAAAAGAGTCCGGCCAAGTGCGGGCAGACCGTTCTGGAGGTGGAGGGACTGAACTATGTGGACGCGCACAAGGTGCAGCGCCTGCACGATGTGTCCTTCTCCGTGCGCAGCGGCGAGATACTGGGCGTTTGCGGCGTGGACGGCAACGGCCAGTCGGAGCTGGTTCGCTGCATCACGGGTCTGCTGCCCGCCTCTTCCGGTTCCGTGCGCATAGACGGGGAGGACTGCACCAACGAGCCGCCCCGCGCCCTGCTGAAAAAGGGCTTTGCCCACATTCCGGAGGATCGGCACAAGATGGCGGTGCTCAAGGACATGACCGTCAGCGAGAATCTCATGCTGCTGAACTATCGGGACAGCGACCACTCCTCCCACGGCATCCTCCGCTGGAAGAAGATCGACCGCATCAACGAGGAGCTTTGCCGGCGCTACCAGATCAAGACGCCGGACGTCCACGAGCTGCTGGGCAACCTCTCCGGTGGCAACCAGCAGAAGGTAGTGGTAGGCCGCGAGCTGGATCGCCACCCGCGCCTGCTGGTGGCCATGCACCCCGACCGCGGTCTGGACGTGGGCGCCACGCAGTACATTCAGAAGCAGATCCTCGCCGCCCGTGACGAGGGGACGGCCGTTGTCCTCGTGTCCACGGAGCTGGAGGAGATACTGGATCTGACGGATCGGATCATCGTCCTGTATAAGGGCAGGATCATCGGCACCGTGGACACCTGCGACGCCACGGCGGAGCAGCTGGGGCGCTGGATGGCAGGTGTTATGTGAGCAATAAGATTTTCTTGCCAAAAATAGCGAATTTTGATATAATAGGAAAAAGATAGGAGGCGGACAGTATGGATGAGTACACAGACATCAGTTATGTAAACTGCAGAAGAATACGCAAAGAGAAGGGCTTGAGCCTGCGTGAGCTTTCGCAGCGGTCAGGGCTGTCCACAGTCTATCTCAGCAACTATGAAAACGGAAAAGCCAACATCACCATAGCCTCGCTCTATGCCATCGCCAAGGCGCTGGACACCACCGTGAACATTCTGCTCACGCCCGACGAGTCGGACGACGTGGTGCTGGTGCCCCGCAACAGGCGCTTTGCCCTGGCGGAAACGTCGGAGGATCCGGAGGCCGTATATCAGGAGTTTTTGACCCGCGGCTCCTCCTTCGACATGCAGGTAACGGTCATGCATCTCCAGCCCCACACGGATTCCGGCGGCGCCAAGATGCACGACAGCGACGAGTTCGTGTATATCCTGCGGGGCGAGCTGGTGCTGCATTACGGCTGCGCCGGTAAGACCTACACTTTGCGCGAGGGCGACTTTGTGTATTACAGTGCGCTGCAGCCGCACTACTGGGAAAATATGTCGGATGAGCCGCTGGAGTTTCTGGCGGTGGCCAGCCGGCAAGGCTTTTGACGGGTGAATACTTGCCAATCATAATGTATTTACGAGTGGCACGTCCAAGATAAACTTGCACTTCCAAAAATCCGTAACCCCTCTTCTCGGAGTTTTTTCTACGGTCGAAGACGACCTCTACCAATTCCTTCTTCATCGTTAAAGTAGGTTTTAGTACAGCGGACAAATAAGTGGAGAAGATGAGAATAATGGGAGTTTAACAATTTTTAATTGGTAGTTTTGCCAATTCCAGCTATTTAGTGGCTGAAAGTGTCACACGTTTTTAGAAAGTGTCACACATTTCAGAAAAGTGTCACACAAAGTGTCACACATTTATGTATCGTTGTGTCCCGTTATGTCATCATCAAAGCACCAGGTTCAAATCCGCTGCGTTAATTAGACATTACGCTCGTCCTCTAAATAACTGTCTGAATTTCAAGTTACTCGCTCGTAACTAACTGTATATAAGCAACAAAGAGGATACTACCGAAGTAGAATCCTCTTTGACGTTGTTTTGTTCCGATGTGACCCGCATGGGGTCACAAAGTGATTCCGTTGGGGTTCGAACCCAAGACCCACAGCTTAGAAGGCTGTTGCTCTAATCCAACTGAGCTACGGAACCATACTCTGTTTCTTAATGCGGATGCAAAATTACTGCTTTTTTTGCAATCTACCAAATATTTTCGGGATTATTTGCTATTATTGCTGTCCGCTAAGTGTTTATCACTCAACTTTATCTCGTTGACAGGGGCATGGAAGCCGATAAAATTATTGCTTGAGATATTCTTCGGCACGGGTGTCGCCCAACTCCTGTGCCTTCTTGAGGTTCTCGATGCTTTCCTGTTTCAGTCCCTTCTCGCGCTGCAGCAGACCCAAGAGCAGATAGCCGTCGGCATATTCGGGAGCGAGGTTGATGCAGGCCTTGGCGGCGCTGATGCCCTCGTCGATGCGCTTGACGCGGAGGTCGAGACTTGCCCATTCGGCAAAGTAGGTGCGCTCAGCCTCATCCGCCAGCCGTTCTTCGTCAGTTGCCAGAAATGGTAGCGCAGTGCGGGCAGCGTCAAGGAATTCGGGAGTCGTGAGCGTCGCAAGACCTTCTTCATCACGCGGGACATCATCTTCGACAGTAAGAAGCACGGATTCGGCAGTGCGGAACACGACTTCAGGAGTGCGCAGTTCATCAACTGGGACACGCCCGTCTACGTCTGCCTCACGCGGAAGTTCTTCAAGCAGCTACAGCCGTCCTTCCAGCCCGTCGTCAAGCAGCTATAGCCGTTCTTCCAGCTCGTCTTCAAGCAGCTACAGCCGCCCTTCCGGCTCATCTTCAAGAAGCACGACCTACAGCAGGCCTTCTTCCAACAGCTACAGGAGCAGTTCATCATCAAGCAGTTCAAGCTACTCCGGCAGTCGCAGCAGCTCCGGTTCAAACTACCGGTCGTCCGGCTCGACCTACCGCAGTTCAAGCTCTTCCTACAGCGGAGGAAGCCGCTCATCATCTTCAAGCTATTCAGGAAGCCGTGGCTCAAGCAGCAGCCGCTCTTCGAGACGATAAGACATTAAAGAATTAAACATCAGAT
>OIXU01000677.1_pt1 | contig 11704 bp, 11 predicted proteins | sample 1587921 | NCBI WGS metagenome assembly OIXU01 (sample SAMN03283238) | human gut metagenome | biome: human-associated habitat; material: feces | host: Homo sapiens | place: Peru | collected 2012
GATGCTCTTGAATGTAGTTAATAAGAGGGCTGGAGAGCCCCAAAAACTAATTGTCTTATTGACAATAATCATAGGAACTAAAAAATGTCTACATAAACCATAAGCAGGACATTGTTCTTACTTTTTTAAATTTTCCCGAATGGCCTTATATATGTTTTTTCTTAAATCTTCAATAATTGAATCCGTTATTTTCTGTATTAAAATTTCTTCATCACTATTTTTATCAGTTTTTTTGAATAGAACTTCCGCATCAACTTGCAATGCATCTGCAATTTTTTCTATCGTGGAAAGTTTTGGAACATTTCTATAGATTTCCATAAGACCTATGTAACTAGTTGCCGTATCGCACATTTCAGCAAGCTGTTCCTGTGTAATTCTTTTTTCTTTTCTTATTCTTTTTATATTGTCAATTACAGTTTTTTCCAAATTCATTTTATATCAAGATAGATATAATTTTATATAAAATTAATTGATAATTCTGATATAAAGGTATATTATTTTTGATATAAAGGCATTGAGGAGAAGAATTATATGAAGCCTATTTTTATTCGAAATGAAGAAAAAGAATTAAAATATTTTATTTTTGGAAGCAATATAAAAGTTGAGGAAGCTGACGACTCTAAAGAATCTGAAGAATTTGAAGATATGGACGATTCCTATAGATTTGAAGATATAAAGGTCATTTCAGAGAAAGCTTTTTATAATCCATGGAATTTAAGACGAGTATATTTTGATGATAATTTGGAAAAAATAAAAAAAGAAGCTTTTGAAGATTGTTCGGAACTTGAAGTTTTTTGCTGCGGTGAAGTATGTAATAATAACGATGATAAAGATTCTACAATAAAAGGTTTGAAATTTAATCAAAAAGTTGACTCTTTTGTAATTGAAACAAAAGCATTTTCTGGTTGTACACAATTGCATACAGTTGTTCTTCCTGAGTGTGATGAGTTAATTATTGAAAAAGATGCCTTTAAAGATTGTAAAGAACTAAGAACCGTTGTTTGTCTTTGTAATAAAATTTCATTTACAGAAAATCCATTTGAGGACTGCCTAGAATCATTAGTTTTTGTTGGAAAGAAAGATGAAAAGCAAGAATGTTCTGATTTAGAAAGATTCGCTCGTGAAAATGGCTATAGGTATGTAGATGGAAAATAACGACAAAAAACTGCTGGAAAATGCCATCCGCCTAAAAGGCTATGGCTCTGATTTAAGCAAGGATTCTTCTGACAAAAAAAGGTTGGAAAAGGCTGTTCGTGTTGATAATGAGCTTACGGTAAAACCGACTGTAATTACTTGTTTAAAAGAATACATAGAGTTTATAGGAAAAATAGAATATTCCTATAAGAATCCTGTTTTTTATCGTGGCCAAGGAAATGCGAATTACCCAATTAGCCCAGGTTCTCTTAGAAAAAATCCTGTGAATGAAAAATTAATGCTTGAATCGTTTGAACGGCGTTTTTCTACAGAGGTTGATTCTTGCACAACAAATATGGCTCGCCTTGTCTTGATGCAGCATTTTGGAATCAGCACAAGGGCTTTGGATGTTACAGAAAATCCACTGGCGGCATTGTATTTTGCATGTTCTCCAATGAAAAAATTCAATAAAAATCCTGAAGCGGAAGAGAAAAACTGGGGCGAAATAACAATATTCCGAGACCCTGATTTTGAAGAAAAAGAATCTGAAAATCAAAAGCCAATTGATAGCAACAAGGTAAGCATAATTTCAAGTACTGCATTTATGAGAAATGAGTTTAATTTGTGGGAACTTGGAATGAAGTGGAAAAAAGATAACAACTTTATGCATGATGAAAAACATATTCAGCTAAAAGAAATAATCCGTAGCTCTGTTATTGTTCGCGTTCCACAAAATAATCAAAGAATAAAAAATCAGCAGGGAGCGTTTATTCTTGTAAATGCAAATGAAGTTTCATCTTTAGGTAAAGATAAACGATACGCAGAAGAACTTACGAATCACATTTTGAATACTAAAGACGAGCTTTCATTCAATGATTTGGGAAATGACCAAAAATGGAGAAAACGATTTTCAGAAGGATTTACATGGAGTCTTCGCTTCAAAAAAGTAAAACCGTACTCTGGCGAAAATAGAATAAAAATTTTTGATATTGACCCATTTGACCTAAGACGCTTGTTTTACAAGGACGAAGAAGGAATTCAACAAGTTGTTTTAATTCCGCCAGATAAAAAAGAAGGCATTGTAAATGAATTGAAGAAGTTCAATATTACAGAAGATTTTATTTATCCAGATATGGATAACGTTGCCAATGAGATTAATGAAAATATAAATATCTAAAATAAGGAGTAGTGTTCTATATGAAGAAAAAATCGTTGATAGTTTTTATTACGCATATTTTAGCATTTCTATGTGTCTGTAACATTTTAGGCTGTTCCGTTGAAAGCAGTTCAGAGGAGGAAAAGCCGGTTGTCGCAACATATACGGTTTCATATTCCAGTGATTATGCCACCGAACAGGTTTATAAGCTAAAACCGGTCACTGTGCAAGAAGGTACAGTTCTTGGCGTTGAACAGTTGCCTGTTCTTTCAGAAACAGACTACACTTTTATCGGCTGGTATGACGGCGAAACAAAGGTAATTGCAGGCGCATATAAGATAACTAAGAATGTTACGCTTGTAGCAAAGTGGAGCAAGATAGGGCAGACAGAAGAACCTTCAAAGCCATCGGAAGATGAACCAGATAAGCCTGTTGTAACATATACAGTCTCATATTCCTCTGACAAAGGAGTTACAGATGCAGACTTGCTTAAGCCCATAACACTTTCAGAAGGCACAGCTATTACTGCAGGACAACTTCCAGAACTTTCAGCAACAGGTTGGAGCTTTGAAGGCTGGTATGACGGTGAAACAAAAGTTGTTGCAGGCTATAAAGTTACAAAAAATATTACTCTTGTTGCAAAGTGGACTTTGAATCCAAAATATACAGTTGAACATTGGCTTCAGAATATAGACGATGATGACTATGTATGCAAGCAATCTGACTCGCAGCAGCTTTACGGAAAAACAGGAGATATGACAAATGCAACTGCAAAAAACTATCCAGGTTTTTTGGCACAGGAAATTGAACAGGCAGTAATCCAGCCGGACGGAACTACAGTTGTAAAAATAAAATATAATAGAAAGATAATCACTGTTACAGTAAATCTTGACGGTGGAAATATTGATGGCAACGAGAATAATATCACAGCAGAAGGAAAATTTGGAGCAAAAACGGAACTAAGCGTAAATAATCCTGTAAAAACTGACTGCCATTTTGGTGGCTGGAGCATGTATATTCCAGAAACATTTCCAGCGGACGATATAGAAATAAAAGCGCTTTGGGGAAATGTCTATACCGTAAGTTATCAGACAGAAAAAGCTATTGACTCTGTGCCAACAACAATTCGTGTTTTGGAAGATATAGTTTTAAGTACCGGACAGCTACCAGAACTAAAAGAAACTGGATGGATATTTGATGGCTGGTATGATGGTGAAACAAAAGCTATTTCTGGTGAATACGTAATTACAAAAGATGTTACACTTGTTGCAAAATGGTCGCCAGCCACAGTTACTTACACAGTTGAGCATTGCCAACAAAATATTGAAAATGATGAATATACTTTCTTGGTAATAACAGAACAGTTATCTGGAAAAACCGAAGAACTTACAACCGCACTCGCAAAAGACTATCCGGGATTTTCAGCACAGAACATAACTCAGTCTAAGATTGCGGCGGACGGCAGCACCGTTGTAAAAATCTGTTATGACCGAAAAATAATCAACCTTACATTCAATCTTGACGGTGGAAATATAGACGGAAAAACAGAAGATGTTGTTGTTTCTGGGAAATACGGAGCAAATGTTTCTGTTCCAATTTCAGAACCTATAAAAACAGATTGCAAATTTGTTGGATGGGATAAAACCGTTCCGCAGACTTTCCCTGCCGAAAATGATGTTTTTAGAGCTAAATATGACGGAAGTTTTTCTGTAATAGTCAATCGGGATGATTCCGACTTAAAAATCTCAAAATCAGAAACAGATGATTTTGTTTACAATATTACAGTTCCAGAAACTTATACAGATATTTCATACTATTTGAATGGTGAAAAACAAGAAGAAACCTCAAAAGATTATAAATTTAAAATTCCAAAAAGAAATGGCTGTTTTAATCTTGTTGTAGTTGCTGAAAAAAATGGCATTAAATATTCGTACTCAATGAATGTTGTTATTGATGGACTTAATTAACAAAAGGAGAAGTAATTATGAAAAACAGAATAAAAAATATATTAAAAGTCTTTGCACTTGTTTCTTTTGCAATGTCCCAGTTTTTCGGATGTAAACAGATAGAGGATTTAAAAGATTCTGAAAAAGTTGCATACATTACCATAAACAACAGTTTAGCAAGAAGTGCAATGCCAGAACTAAGCATTGAAAAAATGAAAAACTTTGTCTTAAAAGGAACTTTTTCTGGTGAAGAAGAGCAGGAACTTGGCACTTGGGATAATGCAGAATCTTTAAAAACTGCAAAAATTCTTATAAAAATCGGATTATGGGATTTTAAACTTACCGCACAACAGGACGGAATCTCTTTTTCTGCCACAATTGAAAAAAAGCAGATACTAGCTGCACTTAATAACCTTGAATTCAATTTGTCTGTATCTTCTATGGATTTACAAAATGGAAAAGGAAGCATAAGTATTAACATTAAGAATATAGTACAAAAAAAATCAGGTGGAAATCCATATGAAGTTTATTTTGATATTATAGATCTTGAAGGAAACTTAAAAGGTCATTTAGCAGGTAGTAGTATACTTAGTAAAGAAAATACAGAAGGAATTCTTCAATATTATTATGAGTATGAATTAAAAAATTATGAGGCTGGAACTTATTTTATTGATTTTGAGTTTTACGCAAAGGGGCATTATCTTCTTGGAACATATCGAGAACTTGTAAATGTAATTGATAAGTGTACAAGTTATTTAATAGTTGAAAATCTTGATTTATCTAATACCTATGAAATTAAATATAATTTAAATGGTGGCAAATGGAAAAAGAATCCGTACTATTACAATTGTTATTCTCCTAATGATAAACTTAAAAATTTGCCAGATGCAGATTATGTAAAAAAATCAGGTTATAGTTTTGCAGGGTGGTATGAAAATGAAGATTTTTCTGGAGAACCTGTTGTAAATATGTTTGGCAGAACAAATAACAAAATACTATATGCAAAATGGGAACCAACAACTGTAAAATATAAAGTTCAATATAGAATTCAGGGTATTGTTCAACCTGATGAATACTTTGTTTATAGTTCTATTTATGAATATGGAATAACTGAAGATTATACTAAAGCTGTTCCAATAGATATTTTAGGTTTTTCCGTAAAGGAATTTGAACAGCAGAAAATTGTAGATGAATGGACTTGTATAAATATAGACTATGACCGCAATGATATTACACTTATCTTAAAACTTAATGGTGGCAATATAAATGGTAGAACAGAAGATTTTGTAATTTCTGGAAAATATGGTTCTACCTACACAGCTGATAATTTTTATAAAGATTTTGGTATTAATTATATTGTTCCTCAAAAAAATGGGGTTTATTTTGAATCTTATAATACAGATGGTGATTTTTTGAAAAAAAATTCAGAACTTGAATTTACTTTTCCTGCATATGATACTATTTGCTCAGCAAAATATTCTTTTCTTGATTACAGATTCAAAGTGTTTAATAATTCTTATAACATACCTAGTGATGAGTTCGGTGACGAGCATGAAATTCCTTTTAAAATATATCCTTTCTGTATTGGAGAAACTGAAGTGACTTATGAAATATGGTACAAAGTTCAACAATGGGCAATTAATACATATCCAGAAAGATATAACAATCCAGAAAGATATAACAAACAGTATAAAGCATTTAAAACTATTATAGAAAAACCAACTGAAGATCTTAAAAACAAACCTATATCTAATGTTTATTATTTGGATGCTCTTTTATGGTGTAATGCAGCAAGTGAAATGTGTGGTCTAGAACCTTTCTATAAGATAGATATTAAAAATAATAACTACTCTAGTTATACAATAAATATTGAAGATGGAGAATCTGATGGATATAGACTTCCTGTTGAGGAGGAATGGGAATTTGCAGCTCGTGGTGGTGAATATTTGCCTTTGGACTATTATGGAAATAATTTTGATTATGATTTTGGTTTTAATTTAAACGATAGATATTATTATTATAAAAATTTTGAAAATATTAAATTACCTTACTTTTGGAAATTCGCCTATGCAGGAACATATAATGCTGATAAACTTCCTGAATATGCTATTTATAATACTAATTTTATAGAATCCATAAAATCAAAAAAGCCTAATAGTGTAGGTTTGTATGATATGAGTGGAAATGTCAGTGAATATACTAATAGAACTTATGGTTATAACACAAAGGCTCTGGATTCTTATCTTTTGTATAAAATAAAAGGTGGGGCATATAATGACCAAGATTCTTATTGTGAAATTGTTTCAGATAATTCGGCTAAAAAAATTGTTCCCAAAACAGATAACATTACAAATTTTTATATAAATCATCCAAACACAGGCTTCCGTCTTGCTCGCTCAGTTATTGAATAAATTATTTTTTCTGGTGGTTTTACATGTCTAAACCACCAGAAAATAACCTAAAAAATAAATAAACAAAACTAGGAGTTTTTATGAAAACAAAAGAATTATCCAAAAGAGAAACTAAAAAAACAACACCTGCAATTTATAGCGAAAAAGATTTTGCAGAAGCAAGGCTTCAAAGTGAAACTTTAGTTCACCGCGAAACTTTTGAGCCAGGAAAAACAACTATAGAAGACATTCAGACAAGAACTGTTGTCACAGAAAAATCATCATCAAAAAGAAAATAAGGAAAGAAAATGTCTATAAAAAGAATAGAAACTATAAGCAGAACATCTTCTGTGGAAACAGTTGATAAAACTCCCGCTGAAAAAGCTTGGGAAACAAGAAGGAGAAATAAAATTGCTGCCCAAAAGGAACAACTTTCAAATTCAATACCATCTCCTGCTCATAAGCAGTGGATGACAAAGAAAGATAAGGAAATTGCAGAAAAAGACAAGAAGATTGCAGATTTAGAACAACAATTGGCTGAACAAAAAAGTAAAAAAAAACAAAGTAGAAAATGAACTTAAGAACATTGGATTCTAAAACTACTAAATAATTCATTCATATTTCCGATTTTTCGCGGCGTGATAAAATCGGAAATATGAAAGACGGAAAACAGAGACATTTGAAAAAATAGTTAAAAACAACTTCTACGAGTCATTTTCCAATTTATTCCGGCACCTTAAGATTTGTTACGTCAACCATTTTAACAATGTTGGCTTTCTTTTCCTGCTGAATAAATCCAAGTGAGTATAATGGAAGTGTATCAAAATCATTTGTTGTGCCGACATTTGTATCAGCAATTTTAACGGCAGGATGCACTCCAAATCTTTTTGGATTTGCAAGAACGAACTTCATGCTTGTTGCGCGGTTATTCGATGCCTTGCATTCAATAATTACTGTCTCGCCGTCTTTTTCAAAAAGAAAATCAAGTTCTGGCGAACCCGTTGAATCATGGAAATAATACAAATTCTTTCCGGCTTTAGAAAATGCAGAGGCAACCATGTTTTCTGCGACCGCACCTTTGTACGGTCCTAAATCTCCGTCAAGTATTTTGGCTGGAACATCAACTCCAAGCTGAGATATTAAGAGACCAGTGTCAATATAAAATACCTTGAATTCAGTTGGAATTTTTTCTGCTTCCAGAGGGTAGGCAAGGGATTTAGTATTATATGAGCGGACAACTAGACCTACATCTTCAAGGTATTGAAGACCATCCGCTTTATCTAGAGAATGTCCTTTTGCCTCAACAAGACTATACTTGAACTTTTTATATTCTTTTGAAAGCTGAGCCGGCAGAGAATTAAGACAAGCTTCTGCGCGTAGTTTAAGAACTTCATTTATCTTATCAACTCTATTTTCATCTTTATAGCGTCCGAAGTCATCTTTAATTGAATTAAGTATTTGAGTCTGAATGGCACGGACTGCATTTAAGTCATGAGTATCAAAAAAAGTATTAACAACTTCCGGCATGCCGCCAACAATCAGATATTGAAGATAAAGCTGCCGCATACTATGATGTATGGTCTGTTCTATGACGGTTTTTTGTTCAATGGATTTTTTTACATAATGAAGAACTTTTTCATCTATTCCTGTATTAATCAAAAATTCTCCGAAAGTAAGGGGATACATTGTAACCTGTTCTTCATAACCGACCGAAACACCACGAACATAGGGTTTTCTGAAACCTTTTACGCCAAGAAAACTTCCTGTGCAAATCACATCAAAGCGGCCATCAATTGCCCAATACTTAAGGGAACTGCGGGCATTCGGACAATCCTGAATCTCGTCTAAAATCAGCAGAGTCTTGTTTGGAATAAAATGGACAGTATGCTCTACAGCAGTGATGGAAAGAATCATCTGATTCACATCAAAATCGCCGTCAAAAGCCTTATGAACAGCAGTATTTGCACGCAAATCCAGATAAACTACATTTTCATAAAACTGTTTTCCGAATTCCTTTGCAATAAAAGTCTTTCCAATCTGTCTTAAACCGCGAATCACAAGAGGATGGTGTTTACGGTTTTTCCATTCTACAAGTTCCTGCCAGATATTTCGTTTGAGCATATTCTTAATCCTTTGATTCATATTATATAACGAAAATGTCAGAATTCAAATGTATTTTGCACTATATTTTGTCATTTTTCAAAGGTATTTATGGATTTAAAATGTCAGAATTCAAACCAAAAACGAACATATTTTTGTCAATTTTAAGAGGATAAAAACAAGGTTTTCCGCCGCAAACGCCATATACTATTTCCTTTATTGACTGTATTTTCTCTTCTTTGTATTATAATCCCAGCCTTGCGAGATTTGAGAGGCTCGCCTTCACAGGAGAATTTATATGAAAAAACTCTTTACTGTAATCGCGCTTTTGACTCTTTCAACACTTTTATTTGCACAAAAAGCGGGTGACAAAATTTCATTTACTGCCACAGACTTTAAGGGAAATCCCGTAACAAGCGAAATTTTTGCAAAAAATAAGCTTACGATGGTAAACATCTGGGGTACTTTTTGCGGTCCCTGCATCCGGGAAATGCCTGATCTTGCCCGCATAAACGAAGAGAATAAGGCAAAGGGAATTGAAGTTATAGGAATTGTAATAGATATTCTTGATAACAAGGGCCAGGTCAGTGAACGGGTAAAGACAACAGGCGAGAAAATCATCAAAAATACCGGCGCAGACTATACCCATGTTATTCCGAATATCGAGATGTTCTCTGGTCTTCTGCGCGGTGTGCAGGCTGTTCCGACAACGATTTTTGTAGATTCAAACGGAAATCAGGTTGGAAATGCGTATCTTGGTTCACGCAGCCAGAAAGACTGGCAGAAGATTATCGATGGAATTCTGGAAAAATGAAATTGGATGAAAAAGTCCGTAAAATCATAGCAATCATCTCCCTATGTCTTGGAATTGGTCTTGTGATAGCAGGTGTTTTCCGGGGAGAGGCAGAGACTGTTTTCAATAAAGCCAGCAGAATCTGCCTGGAATGTATCGGAATAGGATAGAAGAGGAATTTTTCTATGGCAGGCAGTTCAAAACTGAAAAAACATTCCCGCATTCGTCTAATATTTCAGGCATGTTTTGCAGCCATTTCAAACGGCTACATCAAGGGTTTCTCCCATGGAAAAATTTTTGAGGGCGGCTCGAAAGCTGTCTGCCTGCCGGGGATGAACTGCTATTCCTGTCCGGGTGCGCTGGGAGCCTGTCCGATTGGCTCTCTGCAGGCAACGCTCAATGCCCGCGAATACCGCATCTCAATGTATGTTGTGGGCTTACTTGTAATATTCGGAATTATTCTTGGACGATTTGTCTGCGGTTTTTTATGCCCCTTTGGTCTTGTTCAGGATTTGCTTTTTAAGATTCCATTCGTCAAAAAAATCCGTCGTCTTCCGGGCGAAAAAGGTCTGCGCTGGCTGCGTTTTGTATTTCTGGGAATTTTTGTAATCCTGCTTCCTATGTTCGTTATTGATATTACAGGTTTGGGCGAACCCTGGTTCTGTAAGTGGATTTGCCCGGTGGGAACACTTGAGGGAGGCGTTCCGCTTGTGCTGTTAGATAAAGGAATGCGGGAGGCTGCGGGCTTTATCTTCCGCTGGAAAGTTTTAATCCTATTAATTACGCTGTTTTCTTCTATTATAATATGCCGTCCATTCTGCCGCTATGTTTGTCCGCTCGGCGCAGTTTACGGAATCTTCAATAAAATTTCATTTTATCGCTTTAAAATCGACACTGAAAAATGCACAGAGTGTGCCTCATGCCAGAAAATCTGCAAATTAGACATTCCCGTCTGGCGGAATCCCAACAGCATGGACTGTATCCGCTGCGGCGACTGCAAGACAGTCTGTCCCAATAAAGCAATCAAATTCACAGTATCGAATGTAGAAAAATAGAAAAAGGCTTGCAGGTGACAAATCAAAATTGACTGCAATGTTTTCTATGACGCTGGAAAATGTGGTGTGCGCGCTCTTTCCCATTATCCTTCGGACTGATGGATAATTTTGCTTTATATTCCAGGGCGGCTTTCTAAACCACCGGAAAAGATTTTATTTCTCCTGTTTCCCCCGCAAGTTTCAAAAACTTTTTGTCGGACTGGATTGCGTGCGTTATGAATTTTCCGTTGTGGAAAAGGGCGTAGGTTGTAACCGGGGAAGGGGCGTTCCGGGCGGATGACTTATCTGTTATGTGGATTACTTTAAGGGGAATGTTGTTTTCTTTCGCCGCTTCCTGAACTTTTGGAACCCAGTAATATGTGAACGGACACTGGTCTGTGTAGTAAAGAACAAAGCCGTTTTCGTCAGTTTTTGGGTGTTTTGCACATTCTTTGAATCTCGGAGGTTCGGCACTCTTGTCGAACGGCAGGTACATAAGTGTAATTCCCGGCTCGGAAGTGTCTGCGACAGAAAATCCCTTGTGTTCAAGATATTTTGAATCCGACAGAAACTCTTTTTTTCTTCCTTCCGACGAAAGTATGCAGATTCCTTTTTTTTCTGTTTCCTTTGCGTCCCGAATGCATTCCGAAATCAAATCGTCAGAATAACCGTGTCCTTTCATAGCGCCGGCAATCCACAGGCAGTTGATGAAAATGTAACCGCCAGCCTCAATCGGAATCTATGCATTTTTAGCAGAATAATGCCGGATTGTCAAGAACAGTACAGCCGGACATCTCAGAACAGAATATATTTCCGGAGCTTCCGGCGTCGGCTTCGTTTCACTCCGCCGCCACCGTCGGGCTATTCGCACTTCGCCGTCTTCGCGGCTCATTCCTTCACTTCGTTTCGGAACTGCTCCGCAGGTGCTACTATCCCTAAGCCGCAGGTTTAGGCCGTGCGCGCAAGCGTCGACAAAATCTAAAAAGATTTACTTGAAATATTTAGTTTTTTGTGCAAAAATTAGAATTAATGAGATATTCGTTACTTGACAAGTACTCTTTCTTAAAATTAAACTTCGCAACTTCGCAACTTCGCAACTTCGCAACTTCGCAACTTCGCAACTTCGCAACTTCGCAACTTCGCAACTTCGC
>OIXU01000680.1_pt1 | contig 11685 bp, 9 predicted proteins | sample 1587921 | NCBI WGS metagenome assembly OIXU01 (sample SAMN03283238) | human gut metagenome | biome: human-associated habitat; material: feces | host: Homo sapiens | place: Peru | collected 2012
TTGCGCAGATCGAGCATCGGCTCAAGCTCCTCGTATTCGACCGTAATGCGGCTTAAAATGTCCTCGCAGACTGCCTCGTCAGGGCTGCAGACCATGCCAATGGGCTCGCCGATGTACTCCACCGTTTCGCGGGCGTAGACCGGGGTATCGTCCATGACGATGTTCACGTTGTTGTCGCCGGGCACGTCGTTTTTGTCCACATAGAAATAGCCGTCCGGCAGCTCCGGCACTTTCACGGACAACAGCTTCGCCCGTGCGTATTTGGAGCGGAGCATTTTGCCGCAGAGAATACCGTGCTTGTCGATGTCGCAGACGTACACGGAACGTCCTTCCATCTTGGGCGCATGGTCTTTCTTCACGACAGATCTGGAAATGTTATGCAACGCAGATTCCTCCTTTATTGTGTTATCCTTGGTACCGCTGTACGCAGCGGGAATATTGCGCAAAAGTATCTAAGTCCGTCCAGCAGCCTACATCATCCACGGGGACGGTGACAACGGCGTCCTCGTGGAGCTTCCAGAAACCTCGGAGTCCTTCCGCACCGTCATAGTGCAGAATATCGGGGATGAAACGGCTGTCGATCAGCGGCGGGTGCTTACGGTAGCCCTCCAGCGTCGGAAAGGCGATAGCGGGGGTATTCTCCGGCATGGCACGGTATACGGCCAGAAATGTCTCCTTGGCCACAACGGGCATATCTCCCGGCAGCAGGAAAAAGGCATCGCACGGCGGTATGGCGGAAAGGCCAATTTTGATTGAGGTCAGCATATCCGTTGCAGCATAGCCGTTATTGTAGACCATGGTCAGGCCGGTTCCGAGGTAGCGGCTCTTGAGAATGGCTTCGATGTCCCGTCCACGATGGCCGAGCACGACGGTGATGGGACTGATGCCGCACAGGAGCATGGAGTCGATGGTGTTTTCGATCAGCGTCTTGCCCCGCAGGGGCATCAGCGGCTTAAAATCCCCCATCCGGCTGGAAAGTCCCGCGGCCAGGATCAGACCGCCAATGCGTTTTCTCATTGGTCGGCCTCCCGGAAAAACTGACAGCCATAACCGGTACACCATGTGGTGAGCGCTGTAAGCATTGCCTCCAGCGGCAGTGCCGCTTCTAACATGGCGGAAAGAAACGTGCCTGCCTGCTCATACATGGGAACTGAAAACTGTGCATCCCCTATCGAAAGACGCAGAGAGTTGTCGCATTCGCGACACTGCGCACAAGGCAGAAGTGTCACATCCGACGTGATCATCCCCATAAGCTCCCGTAATGCGCCGGGTGCGGCAGCAACGACAACACATAGCAATAATTTTCCATGTCCTGTTTGCTCCAGACCGAATTCCTGCGCACTGATGAGGTCAATGAAATCCGGATGATCGTACAGCCTTTGCAGCGGCAGATCATCGCCACTCATGGTTACCGGAACATAGGCCGGTGCGGCAAAGACCGTGCGCGGCGGGCTGCCTTCCTTTGAGAACGTGCTGGCGCAATAGGCCACGCCGTTTTGTTTTCGCATTTACATCGTACTCCTTACAATAGAATAACGCTAATTCTATTGTAAACGTCCTCTTTCGCATGTTCAAATACTTCCTGAAAAGTATACGCTGAAAAAGGGCGTTTTCGTTTTGTGCATTTTTATATAAGACCTGTTTCACGGAACAGTGCGTCAAAACGCTGCTGTGCGAAATCGCGCACCGCATTCTCATATTGCTGAAAGGCGTACATGAGCTGCCTGCCTTTTTCCGTCAGGCAGGTCTTGCCGCCGTTTTTGCCGCCATGCTGCCGCGAGACCACCGCATAGCCCAGCTCATGCTCCAGCTTGTTCATCATATCCCATGCCTTCTGATAGGAAAGGCCCATGTGCAGGCAGGCCTGCCGAACGGATTGCAGGTCAGCGATAAGGAACAGCAGCAGCTTCAGCCGCGAATTGAGGAACATGTTCTCCTTGTCGATGCTGATCTTCACCGTGGGCGCCAGCAGAGAAGCGTTGTGTTCCTGCAAATGCTGGCGGAGCTGCGGTTCATTGTGTACGCTCATCAGAATGCCCGCATCCGGCACCACAATACGTTGCTTGTTGCAGTCACATTGCCGGATCGCGCCACGCAGTCCATCCGGCCCCTCATAGGCAAGGATCTGCGGGATGACCCCGCTTTGCAGGATGACGGGGTGTCCGCCGCGCCCATTGCAGGTCGGCGTTACAATATCGGCTGTGCTCGCAAGCAGCGTATGGAGCGTCTGCGCAAAAAACATCGGAGCGTTGACCGGTGTAAAGACCACACGGTCGCATTTGCCCTGCAAATACGAAAGTCCCAGTTTCACGGAGGAAAAGAGCTCAGGCTTCTCGCACTCTTTGTTTTTGATGAATACGACGCCCAGCGGCGCAACCTGCCTTATGACCTCCAGCTCCTCTGTTCCCGTCACGACCACGATGGGAAACACACCTGCCTGCTGCAAGGTCAGAACAATGCGCCGGACGATTGGAATACTACCGACTTTCAACAGCGGAACCGCGTCTTTTTTACTGGCCGCCGCGATTACTGCGCCCACAGAACCGAATCTCATGTTGAACACTCCCCATCCAACCGTTTTTTATATAGTATCACGATGGGGCGGAAGTGGGCAAGTTCTTTTGCCGCGCATCTCGCAATTCATTTCGCTGTATTTAGAATGAATACGCCCTCATAGTGCATGACCTTCTTTTTGATGGGATGGATGGGATGAAAAAGACCGCCTACATTTTCGGTAGACGGTCTGACTGACAGTATGAGATTTTCAGACTTTGCGGCGGGAACTGTCTGCTGAAAGCAGATTGTTCCCGCTGCAAAGTGCGCTGGAGTAGCTGTGTAAGCAGCGCAAGGGAGGCACTCCCTTGTTCGGAACGAAGTGACGCAAAACAGCCCGGACTTCAATTGTCCGGGCTGTTCGCTCCGCAGGACGCACAATACAGGGTTTACCCTGTATAGAAGTGCGCCATTATTCTGCCAGTTGTTCTCCCCGTCCCAGGTCTCGGAGACGCCGGGCACAGCGCTGTGTTCCTTCATAATCATGGGGATGCTGTTGCTGTTTCGAAGGTCTGTGATCTCCGGATCATCCTGCCCACTAATGGGCGGAAGCGTTGGAGACGTCGGCTACTTTTCCATCCTTGCAGGTAACATTCAGCGCCCGGATTTCCTCCAGCGCATCATCCCCGGCATAGGAGAAAGACACAACTGTCTCGCCGTCTCCCAGCGCCCGGAAGCTGGCAACAAAGGTGCCGTCATCGTCCTCCTGCGTGAGCAGTTCCAACAGGGTGGTGTCGTCGATGGTAAAGTTCCAAATGAATCCTTCCTTTTCGGCGGGAAGGCGGACGGTCAGAATGCCTGCTTCCTGATCAATTTCATACCAGGTGTCGGATGTTTGTTCTTCCAAGGAGCTTCCGTCAGCTTTTCCTTCACCGGTGTTCTGTCGGCCGCACCCGGCCAGCATCCCTATCACGCAGGCGAGAGACAGGATCAGGGCAAGCACCCTTTTTACGTTGTATTTTTCTTTCTGAATCATATCATGTTACCTCGATTCTATATGTCGATCCATCAGGGGATCCAATAGCGGATGATCTGCACCACCTGCTTCTGCCGGACAGTGATGACCGTGTTGTAGCAGTTGAAGGGCGTTTCGCTGGCCTGAATAGCCGCAGGGACGTCCTCGTACTCATAAACCAGGCCATCAGGTTCATGTTCCAGGTCGGCGTGATCTTCAAAGGTGCAGTCGGTAGATAGGGGCAGGGTGATCGTTCCCAGATCATAGTAGATCGGATGGTCATCCATTGCGTAGGTGCGGTACAGACCGTCATCCTCGATCAGCTCTACGCCGCCGCTTTCGATGCCGCCGTTGATGATGACGGTGCCGTTATCCCGCCGGATGCTCTCAACGGTCACCGGCTTCCGACAGACCTGGATCTGGTCGTTTTCTTTCAAACCCTGAATATCTTCCAGTTCATAGCGGTCATAGTCATAGATCTCCGCGGTCAGGGAATACCCATCCCCGGTCTTGCTGGTTTTGTCTGCCACTGTCACGCCATCCACTGCCCAGTCGGTGAAGGTATAGCCCTCCTTTTCCGCCGCCGTGACGGTAACCGGCTCACCATAGTCCTTGAACTCCATCGTATCGTCTACGGTCAGCCTATAATGGTTTGCGGTATAGTTGGGCGTCAGGGTCACATCGCCAGCCGGCATCCGGAAGAGCAGGGTCTGGTTATATGGGTTATCGACCTGTGCACCTTTCACGGTCCAGTCGGCAAAGGTGTAGCCTTCCTTTTCCGGCGCAGTCACCTTGACCAGTGAACCGTATTCTCTGGATTCCGTTTTGCCGTCCACGGTAAGATCATAGAAGCGGTTCTGGTAAACGGCCTTGATGGTCACGTTTTCGCCGGGCATCGTAAAGGTATACCCGCCGTCCGTCGGCTGCATGTCCAGTTCGGGTGCGGTTTTCCATTCCTTGAAGGTCTGCCCTTCTGGGAACTGCGTTTCATCCACCTTCACCAGCACCGGTTCTCCGGCCTTGTGCTTTGTATTTTCCACGGTGCCGCCCGTGATGAAAATGGAATATACGCCATCCTCATAGATCGCTTTTGCAGTAACATCATTTGCCGGCATCTTGAAGGTCAGCCTTCTGCCCCATGCTTCGGTTTCAACGCCGTCCAGTCCGGACAGTTCCCAGCGGACAAATTCCTTGCCGTATGGCGGCTCAGCCGTCAGACATACATTGTCACCGTACTGGGCCGTGGATGCGGGATTTCCATTTACCGTAGCCGTGGCACCTTCCAGCGTGAGTTTGTATATTGCACGCTTCCACACAGCCCGGATGGTCACATTCTCTGCGGGCATGTAGAACTCCGAGCCGTCAATTTTTTGACCATTGACCTCCCAGTAGTCCAGTTCATCACCCACATTTTCCGGTACGGCTTCCAGATAGATACGTTCATTGTACTTTGCGTCTGTTGCCTTTTTATAATTTTCCGATGATGCGTTACCACCAGTAATTGTTATCGTATAGTAGATATCTTTATACACAGCCTTGATCTTGACGTTCCAGTATGGCATGGTAAAGCTGTTCCTCACGATGGACAGGTTCGTGTTGTCGCCTACCACCTTCCAACGGACAAACTCCTTACCGGGTTCCGGCTCTGGGATCAGCGTGACCGTCTTGCCGTATGGCACCGCTGTCACGGTCTTGCCGTCCACTTCTGCCCGTCCGCCCTCGACTTCGACTGCATACAGATTTATGGTATAAATTGCTTCCGCCGTCACATCGTTGGCAGGCATCCGGAAGGTCAGGCGTGTTTTCTTCGCCTCCTCTTCACTGATCTCCACGCCGCTTATTTCCCAGTGGTCAAAGGTCTGGCCCGTCCGGCTCTGTGCCTGAAGTGTTACCTGCTCGTAGTAATACCGTTTATCTGCCCTGCCGTTCTCGACCAGCGTATACTGATTGGTGCTGTAGTTCGTTGTCAGCTTTACCTCGTTGGCCGGCATCCGGAAATGCAGCGTCTGGCTGGTTTTATCCTCCACCGTCACACCTTCCACAGTCCAGCCGGTAAAGGTATGACCTACCTCGTCCTTCGCCGTTACCGTGACTTCTGCGTCATATTCTTTCTGCACCGTTCTTCCGTCTACTGTCAGCTCATACAGATTCGGCGTATAGTTTGCCGTCAGGGTCACATCGCTGGCAGGCATCGTAAACTCCAGCGTTTTGCTGGACGCATCCTCCACCGTCATGCCCTTTACGGTCCAGCTGCTGAAGGTGTGACCCACCTTATCTTCCGCTGTGACGGAAACGCTGTCCCCGTATGTTTTGGTTTCGGGAACGCCGTTGACCGTCAGTATATAGCTGTTGATGTCATAGTGCGCCTTGAGCACCGCATTGCCGTCCGGCATGGTAAAAGTATCGCCCTCGATTTTTTCATCGTTCAGCGTCCAGTAGGCAAACGAATAGCCCTCCGGTGCATTGCCCCGCGTCAGAGTAATGGTATCGCCCGCAGCGGCCACGGTATTGTCCGCCGTGCCGCCATCCACCGTGACGGTATAAAGGTTCAGTGTCCATCCAGTATCGTCCGGGCCTTCAAAGGCAATGTAGTCCTCGCTTTCCGCCACCTTATAGGTGATTGCATAGCTTCCCGGCTGCGTGGGCATGATAAACATCTTTTTATAATAGGTCGTGACCACGCCCATGCCCGGCACATCCGAAACGACCTTTCTCTGCGCCTGATCCCAGCGGAAGTCCTCGTACTTCGGGATTTTTTTAGTAATCGAGTTCAGCACAAGGTCGCTACTCTTTCCGCGCATTTCCATGCGCAGCTGCATCGGCCCGCCGGCCTTTCCGTTGTATTTAATATTGCCGCTGACATCGATCACATCAGTGGAGGGCACAATGGTGATCTCTTTTGCCAGCGTGTCGGAAGCCACATACAGCACCGTGACATTTTCCAGCACACCGCTCACATCGGCATTGCCATTTTTAAGCAAAGAGAAGGTTGTGGTGCCATTCGCATACCGCACCGCAGCGGACAAATAATAAGCATCCGGCTTGTTTTTGAAAACGCCGCCGTAGATAGTCGGGCCGGTCACATCGCCGACAAACACGCCGTCCTCGATCTCGCTCGAATTATCACATGTGACTGTACCGCTAAAGACGCCGCCCCTGACAATGCCGACTTTTGTGCCCGCGCCCGTGTTGTTGACCGTGCCCTTCCGGAATGTGCCGCCCGAAATAACACCGCCGCTGTTGCTGACTGTATAACCATTATCAAACACACCGCCTGAAATGGTGCCCGAAATATTATTCAGCACGCCATTCAGCACCCTGCAGTCCGTAAACTGACCGCCCATGATCGTACCGCCGGAATTTTCGATTTGATAGTAGCGACCAACTTCAAATTTTCCGCCAGAGATCGTACCTTGATTCGTGACCTTACAATTTTTTTCAAAGGAACCACCGCTGATGATACCGCTCTCATAGTTTTTTATGATGCCATATTTACTTGGGTTTCCACCCCGGTTACCATAGTCGTCCGTTGTAACTGCAAACTCCGATGTTCCAGTGATTTCACCGCTGTTATATACCTCGCCGTAAATCACTCCTCCGGAAACCACGCCGCCATTCCAAAGCTGACCTTTGAATGTACCACCTGTGATGGCGCCGCTGTTACGGACAATTCCTCCGACCCACTGCGTTTTGGAACCATTTGGTCCAACATTCATGCCTGTATGCGGGAGAGCATGACTGAATGTACCGCCTTCGATAGTTCCTTCATTAGAAACTTCGCCATTTACTTTTCCGTCCACAAATGTGGCACCCGACTCAATGGAAAGCTTGATTTCATCCTGCAGTGCACCGCCAGTCAGCTTGAATTGTCCCTTTTTCAGGGTCAGCGTTTTGATCCCGAGCGGGTTTGTTCCATACGACCAAAATTCTGTATTCATGTTATCTGTAGATGGTTCTTCACCAAAAGAAACGCCCGAACCAACCTTGATCTCAATGATATCATCCGTCATCCCGGCATCGTTTTCCTGTTTCAGTATCTCTACAGTGCTCTCTGCCCTGGGCATCCCTTTTGCAAATGCCTGAACCGGCATCATGCTCACTATCATGCTGACTGCCAGCACTGCACTGACCAAGCGTTTTCCTATCCGTTTTCTCATTGCACAAGCTGTCCTTTCGTTTTTCTTTATTCTCATCTAAATATAACGCTTATCACATTATCCTCGTTGTGGGGTTCATTCCTGTAAAATTATACATTTTTTATTCTTTTCCGTCAACGTTCATTTTCCCTTTTTAACAAAAGCCACCCCAGTTTTCTGATACAGAAACCGGGGTGGTTTACCCTTGCTGTTTCTTCAGTTCATCCAGGTACTTCTTTTTTCGGCTATTATCTTTTCCCGAAGCTACATTGACTTCTGCCACCGCAATAATATCAAGGTAGGTGTCATCAAAGATGATATTGCCCTGCTGCACTACATTGGAAAGATTCCATGAGTTAGAAAGGATTTCTTTGGTCGGAATAAAAACACTGCTCAAATCAACCATCCGCTTTTCCTATGCAGCTTTCCCGGCGACCTCCGCATTATGCTTCTGGCTCTTATGCGTGAAAGTCATAGCAATATTGGGCAATTTATCTTGACCCGACCGTGGAGGTGTATCTGTGATGCTTCTGGGAAACAGCTCTGTGTTAAACGCAATTCACCTCATACATGAGCAAACAAATAAGGCCCACCGCCAAAATTGACGGTGAGCCTTATTTTATACTTGATTTTTAGCGATAATTCGCTATAAAGCCCTTACGCAATTACTTGCGGGGGTTCTTGATAGCAGCCTGGGCGGGTGCCAAAATTACAGAGCGTTCGGAGTAACGATGATACGTTATTTGTGAATTTCCAGTGTGTTTTACCCCATCTCCGCAATGATCTTCTCCAAATTTTCTTCCTGCAAATAGAATTCCGGCAGTTTTGCCTTGTCATATAGAACGAATGGGCGGCGTTTGCAAGGAGCAGTCATACACAAAACGCCCCCGGCTTCCTGTCATGGAAACCGGGGGCGCTGCGGTTTTATGGGAAACGCCTCAGGCGCTGCAAAGCCTCAGTGCAGCAGGGAGCTGACCCATGCCCGGGCGGCCGTCTTGGCCTGGAGCTTGTTGTACATCTTCAGGGTGGTGTTGTACACCTTCTGGCTCATGGCATTGCTGGCGTTGGTGGCGGCAGCCTGCTTGGCCTCAAGCGTGTCGGCGGCGGCAACGGCGGCCTTCATGTCGGCGTAGTCGGCCATGATCTCCTGCTGGAGCGCGGCATAGCTGGCCTTGGCTGCTGCCCGATCCTTTGCGGTGACCTGATTGCCATTGCTGCCGTAGGTCAGCAGGTTGGAGAGGGCGTCACGTACGCCGTAGAAGGAGTCGGTCCAGTCGTCCGGGTAGGTATAGTAGCGGCCCTTGGCATCCTGATACCAGACGCCCTCGGTGGGCTGCTCGTCGGAACGGGTGACCTTATGGACCGAGACCTTGTAGACATCTGCGGTGTCGGTGGTCAGCATCGGATAGTAAGGGACGAAGGCGTTGTACACGTCGTCGTCAAAAGCGGTCCACTCGGTAATGGCGGTGTTCAGATCGCCGGTGGCGCTCACCTGGAACAGATGAGTCTCCACATTGCCCGTCTTGCCGATGGGCTCGGTCTGAAAGAAGTGGATGGAATCCTCCACCGAGAACTTCTTGGTCAGCTGGATGTTGGAGTAGACCGGGACGATGGCACCGTTCTCGCCGACGTTGCTGATAGCAAAGTCGGTCTCGCTGTAGTTGTCCTTCGTAAAGGTGTCGGTGCCGTACAGGTAGTTCAGGCCGGCTGCCATGCGGTCCGATGCGATGTCGCCGTTGTAGGAGGCATCCAGATCGATGACATTGGCAGCGGCGTCGCCCACAAAGGTACCGGCCTTCTGGGCCACGGAGATCAGGTTGGCAGAGGCCACCACATGGTCGGTGTCATCCAGATCGATCTTGCCCATAGCGGCGATGTTGGGCTGCATGAAGACCACGCTGGAGGAGAGCTTCAGGGCAAGGTAGGTGTGGCCCGTCAGGTTCTCCACGAACCAGGTCTCGTTCTGGTCGGCAATGAACACGCCGGAGCCGCCGGCTGCACCGGCGTTGTCGTAGATGGAGGTCAGCAGGGCAACACCCTCGCGGGCCGTGGAAGCTTCGCTCAGCAGCACCGTGGTGATCTCGGCTTCCTCAATGCCGTTGTCCACATAGGGGTCTACGCTCAGCACGGCGTCGGTGCCGTAGAGAGACTCGGTGGCAGAGACCATGACGCCCTTCTCGTTGGTGCCAGCCTCCTCATAGGGGGTGTGCTCGTGGGTGCTGTCGCAGTCCGGGCAGACACCCAGACCGTTGTCGTCCCGGCGGGCGGTGTAGCGGTAGCTGTCGTGGGTGAAGGTGTAGGTAAAGCCGTAGCAGCCCTCGTACACCTCGCCTGCGGTGTGCTTCCCGGCAGGGCTGACGTTGAACAGCTTGTTGTAATCGTTGGTGCCCAGATCCTCGATCCGGCCAAACATGGTGGTGCCATCCTCGGTGAGGTCGCTGCCGACATAGAGTGCCGTGCAGGCGAAGGCGGAAGGAACCACGGCAAGCGTCATCGCACAGGCGATGAAAGCCGCAGCAATTTTCTTCTTCAAAGACATAATAGTATCGATCCCTCTCTTGTTGATTGTCGGCATTTCGTCGGCAGGTGTTATAATACACTCATTTTAATGAAAATGCAAGTATTTTCCCGAAATTTTAGCATATATTCATTTTTATATGGTATATATTCATACTGTGTTTTTCATCTACCCCTCCGTGAGCGCAAAAAACCGCCCCGGCTTCCTCTTTCGGAAACCGAGGCGGTTCGTTTACTTTATGGGTGCTTTTTCAGGCGCTCAATACCTTATCAACTGGCATTCAGTTTTTGAAGTTTTAGTCATATCTGTATTTAGAGGACTTTCCGTACACTTTTCGGAGCGATTTTTTCAGGCTGACCACCGTTTCTTTGATGATCTTTGCCTCATCGGCAGAGCAATCTGCAAGCTGTTCGGTCATCCAGCTGTCGAACACCGGCTTTGCTTTTTTGATTTCAATGCACAGCAGCTCGTCCGCCGAACAGTCCAGTGCGTTGATGATGTCGATCAGCGTTTTCAGGCTGGGCACGGAGTTGCCTGTTTCGATATGGCTGATGTGCGTGACCACCACGCCGACCTCATTGGCCAGCTGCTCCTGCGTCATGCCCTTTGCAAGGCGGCAGGCACGGATGCGTTTTCCGATGTCGGCGTAATCCACCATAGTACAAGTACCCTCCGTTTTGTGAAGTGATACTTGTATTGTATGTGCAATCGACCGGGATTGTAATAACCTGAAAGTGCAGTGGACTTTTGACAGAAAGTTTCTGTCAAAATCATTTTTTGCACTTTAGCCCCGGACACAAAATTTATTTTTTCTCTTTCTTTGCACGCAGTCTTGCATTTTCCTGGTTGATCTTTTCGATTTCTTCGCTGTTGGTCAACCAGCCAAGACCCTTGGAAAGCTCTTTCTTTTTTGCTTCGTTATCACTGATTTTGGAATCAATGAGTGCAACGCTCGTAGCCTTCATATTGTCAAGCGCAAGCTTTGCACCGCCGCCCAAAAGTGCTGCACCCAAAGAAACCACTGTCGCAAACAGAGCGCTCTGTTCTTTTCCCATGTCATTTCTGCCGTTACCCATACTGTACTACTCCTTTACTTGTTGTGTTATTTTATTCCATTAAAAGAATGGTCCGTCCATTCTCTTCAATGTCTTTCCAGAACATATCATCTTCATCTCTACAGTAATCCTGCAGGAGTGGAAGATTTGCACCGATCACCTCATCAAAGAAATTCTGATATTCCCGCTGGATATCATCCTGCGGTTCTTTTTTCCAGCGGCCGACCAGGTTTTCCAGCGCAACCAATTCCTGCATAGTCTCAAGCATACCCCGGATTTTTTTCATGTCTCCGTCCAGTTTTGTCAGCTTGATACTCCTGATAAAACGAGGTCCTCGCACGATCTTATTCACATCGCTCACATAAATGCGAAGTGCACCTTCAAACCGGTGGATTGCTTTGATAAACGCATCGTCCGCCTTTTCAAGGTAGGAAACTTGATTCGTTTCATCCTGTGCCCTTTTATAGC
>OIXU01000683.1_pt1 | contig 11621 bp, 5 predicted proteins | sample 1587921 | NCBI WGS metagenome assembly OIXU01 (sample SAMN03283238) | human gut metagenome | biome: human-associated habitat; material: feces | host: Homo sapiens | place: Peru | collected 2012
GAGTTTCAGCACCAACGTGGCTTGGTCGGCGACAACGTCAGCGGACTGGATCACCATTTCACCTTCATCGGGAGCCGCCGGTAAGAATTCTGTCAAAATCAAGGTCGAGGAGAACACGGAGAGCAAGCAGCGCACCGCGACCATCACGATCAAGACCACAGACGGAAAGTGCACAGCCTCAATCAAGGTTACACAGGGCAAGGACAAGATCATCTTTGAGGACGCGAACTTCAAAGCCTACCTGGTCGCCAACTTCGACACAGACAGAGACGGTGAGATCAGTCAGATGGAGGCATTGGGAATCAAAGACATCAATGTCAGCACCGAGGACATCGCATCCGTCTCTGGAATTGAATATATGACCAATCTTGAGACCCTCATATGCCGTGGCACATTCAACAATGGAGATGCCAGCGGGTTGCTCACGTCTATTGATGTCACTCACAATAAGAAATTAACGTCCTTGGATGTCGGGTGCAATGTCCTGACCAGAATTGACATCAGCAACAACACTGAACTCACGGAATTGTCTTTTGAGAATAACAATCTTACCACCATTGACGCGGGGAATAACGTCTCGCTGATCAGAATTAACGGTGACAGCAATAAACTGGAAACAATAATTCTGCCGCAAAGCAAATCACTGGCCGTTCTCAGTGTTAGATACAACAAACTTACATCTCTGGACGTGACACGGAACGAAGGGCTCGACTCCTTGGATTGCGAATGGAACACATTGTCAGAGCTCGATCTGTCCCGCAACACGTCTCTTGTTTATCTTAATTGTGGGACAAACAAGCTGAACACATTGGATTTGTCCCACAACACTGAACTTGAGGAATTGGTTGCATATTTCAACCAGATGACCCTGCTGGATGTTTCCAAATGCAATAAGATTAAAGAATTGTATTGTGGATCAAACCACCTTGAAACGCTTGATATCGGACGATGCACAGAACTAAGGGTACTCAATTGCGAATGGAACGGTCTTGATGAATTGACAATACCTCCGATCACCAGTTTGTACAAGTTATACTGCGGTGGCAACTATCTAAAGTCCTTAGACATCTCCGCAAACACTGGTTTAAGGACATTTGACTGCTCCGGCAATCAAATCAAATCATTGGATGTCTCCAATAACACAGCATTGAATGACCTGAATTGCTCTGATAATAAAATTGAGACTCTGGACATTTCCAAGCTGACGAATCTCAAGAACCTGTATTGCGATGATAACCCGCTGTCCACACTATACATATTCAAAGGCCAGCTGGATGGCCTGAAAAAAAAGGAGATTCCTGACGGAGTCAAGATAATAGACGGTTCAACCACAGGCGGCAACGGGCAGGACATCACGATGACCGGGACGGGTTCACACTCATTTATGACACGAACAGGAACCTATACAGGAGCCAGAATGTGGTCCATCTCCCGCAGCTGTTCGTCTATGACAGGAAAGGCAGACAGATCCACTCGAACCCGGATACTCGGCCAGAGATGAACTAGACTATCAAGATAATTAAATAATTAATATTCAAGACCATGATGAGAAAATTGCTCACTTTCCTCAAGGCTGTCGCCATCGCCACACTTATCGCTGGCTGTGGCGGGACCGGAACAGAGAACGAACCGGAGATCACGCCTGAAATCAAGTTTACCGATGACATCGTCACCTCCGGTATTTCTGTCGAAAGCGCGGAGCAGTCAATCACACTGAGTTTCAGCACCAACGTGGCTTGGTCGGCGACAGTTTCGGCGGATTGGCTCACAATTTCCCCATCGTCTGGAGAGGCGGGAAAGAACTCGGTAAAAGTTGAAGTCGAGGAGAACAGGACCGGGCAGCCAAGAAGCGCGACCATTACAATCTCTGACAAGGAATCAACGCAAAAAGTTTCTGTCACTGTCCGTCAGGAGGCTCTTAAAGCATCGTTGACCGTCAGTCCAGAATCCTTGGAATTCTCCGCTAACAAAGGAGAGGAAATGCTTAGCATCACATCCAACACCGACTGGGTGATCACCAAGGACGCGGAGTGGATCACCCTGGATTCAGACAAAGGAAAAGGGCTGGCCACAATCGCAGCCGGCGTCACAGAGAACACCTCGTTGACGTCAAGAACAGGCACCATCACTGTCTCCACCTCGGACGGCAGCGTCAAGAAGACCGTCTCTGTGCGGCAATCCGGCGCCGATGTAATATTCACCATCGACAAGAATGAGTTCAATGTGGCCGCTGCGGGAGAGTCTTTCTCCGTCAAGGTCACGCGCAACATCGGCTACAAGATCAACTCGCAGCCGGAATGGGTGAAGCAGCCGGACAAGGCAAACAACGGAAACGTGGACACCTACACGTTCACTGCCGAGGCAAACACCTCCACCGAAGCCCGCGAGGGTGTCATCGTATTCTGCAACGACAACAACGAGTGCGTGCCAGTCACCGTCAAGCAGGCCGGGGCCAATGCAACGCTTTCCGTCTCGCCTGCCGAGCTGACGTTCACGGCGAATACCGAAGCCAAGTCCCTGGACGTCACCTCCAACACGGCTTGGACCGCGGCTTCAGGCGCATCTTGGGCGAAGCTGAATAAAACCAACGGCAACGGCAATGCTCAGATTGCTGTCACCGCCGAGGAGAACACCGCCATCACGCAGCGCTCCGCCACGATCACCATCAAGACCGCCGACGGAAAAGCCAGCGCAACCGTCAAGGTAACTCAGAGCGCCGCCAACGTCATCTTCTCCGTTGACAAGAACGAGCACAGTGTTGCCGCAGCCGGAGGAGACTTCACCGTCAAGGTCACGCGCAACATCGGCTACAAGATCAACTCGCAGCCGGAATGGGTGAAGCAGCCGGACAAGGCAAACAACGGAAACGTGGACACCTACACGTTCACTGCCGAGGCAAACACCTCCACCGAAGCCCGCGAGGGTGTCATCGTATTCTGCAACGACAACAACGAGTGCGTGCCAGTCACCGTCAAGCAGGCCGGGGCCAATGCAACGCTTTCCGTCTCGCCTGCCGAGCTGACGTTCACGGCGAATACCGAAGCCAAGTCCCTGGACGTCACCTCCAACACGGCTTGGACCGCGGCTTCAGGCGCATCTTGGGCGAAGCTGAATAAAACCAACGGCAACGGCAATGCTCAGATTGCTGTCACCGCCGAGGAGAACACCGCCATCACGCAGCGCTCCGCCACGATCACCATCAAGACCGCCGACGGAAAAGCCAGCGCAACCGTCAAGGTAACTCAGAGCGCCGCCAACGTCATCTTCTCCGTTGACAAGAACGAGCACAGTGTTGCCGCAGCCGGAGGAGACTTCACCGTCAAGGTCACGCGCAACATCGGCTACAAGATCAACTCGCAGCCGGAATGGGTGAAGCAGCCGGACAAGGAAAACAGCGGAAACGTGGACACCTACACGTTCACTGCCGAGGCAAATACCTCCACCGAAGCCCGCGAGGGTGTCATCGTATTCTGCAACGACAACAACGAGCGCATCCAAGTCACCGTCAAGCAGGCCGGGGCAAAAGCCTCGCTTTCCGTCTCCCCTGCCGAACTGACATTCACAGCCAAGCCGGAAAGCAAGTCTTTCTCCGTAAGTTCAAACACCGATTGGAGCGTAGCCTCAAGTGCGGACTGGGTGAAGATTGGCACGACAAGTGGCAGCGGGAACGCACAGGTGACAGCCTCCGCAGAAGAAAACACAGCAACAACACAGCGCACCGCCACCATCACACTCAAGACAACCGACGGCAAAGCAACAGCCACGATCAAAGTTACACAGAACCCGGCCGATGTCGTTTTCAGCATAGACATCAAGGAATTCAGCATTGATGCGAAAGGAAAGGAGATTACGATCAAGATAAAACACAACACAGCCTACTCAGTCAAATCAATGCCAGATTGGGTCAATCAGGGAAAAAAGACTGTCAGCGGCGACACTGACAACCTCTCTTTCGCTGTTCAGCACAACCCAGGCTACAAGCGTCAGGGAGAAATCATATTCAACGGTGATGGAATCTACGGAACAGTCACGATCAAACAATTCGGAAGCAAGGCCGACGGCGGCAACGACGACACGACCACCGGCGGAAAGATCACTTTGGAATAACCAATTAAACATAGCTGAAAAATGAAGTTATTGAATATATTCACGAATATCCTGGTTCTGTCATCGATGGCGGTTTCTGTAGCCTGCAATGAGACAGAAGAGCGCGGCTCCGAGGCACGCACCATCAACGCGGTGATAGTGCAGCCAGACACAAGGACATCATTGAATGGTCCGGATGCGAACGGAGTCTACAAGACGGTCTGGTCATCCGGAGATCAGATAATGGTCTTTTCCGGAGATTTAGCATGTCGCTACATCCTCAAATCCGGAGAGAACACCAACAAAGGCGTATTCGAGGGGTATGGAAACTCGGAAGATCTTGTGGCCGTCTATCCTTTGTCAATCGGGATCAGCAGGACTGGGGCGACTATCGAAGTCGGACTGCCTGAAGTTCAGGAATATGTCAGCGGAAACATCCCGCTCGGCGCCTATCCTATGCTCGGAATCTACGGCGACGAGACATTTTCGTTCAGAAACCTGTGCTCGGTTCTGAAGGTTCCTATGTTTGGAGACGCGACAGTCAAGTCAATCACTTTCACCCCGAACAATGCCGGTGTCAAAGCCTCTGGCAAGGCTGTCATCAATGTCAATTCGACACAACTGGAGATGGACGACAACTCCAAGCCATCCGTAAAACTTGATTGTCCGGACGTGAAACTGTCCGCTCAGCCGACCGATTTCCATTTTGTGGTTCCGGCGCAGATATATCCCGGCGGCTTCACGCTCACAATCGCCACAGACAAAGGAGACGTTGTCAAGACTCTCAAATCTGACATAACCCTTGACCGTTCGGTACTCTACCCTATCGAGGCCTTCGAATGCAAGATTGACAGTAAGGAGAACATCATCTTCGAGGACGCTAACTTCAAGGCTTATCTGGTCGCCAACTTCGACACTGACGGTGACGGTGAAATCAGCAAGGAGGAAGCGCTTGCCATCACGGAAATAATAGTCGGCACCAAGGACATCGAATCACTGGCAGGTATCGAGCACATGGCCAATCTTACAGAACTAAGATGCGAAGGACCGTGGAGTTTTTTTGAACCAGAGGAAGACCCGGAGGGAAAACTGAAAACCCTGGATGTGTCAAAAAACGTGAACTTGACAATACTTTACTGCGGTTTCAACCAGCTTACATCCCTGGATGTGACAAACAACCCTAAAATCGAGCAATTACGCTGTGCAGGCAATAACCTGAACAGCCTTGATGTCAGCAAGAACACAGAATTAATAGAGTTCGAGGCCTATAACAACAGACTCTCTTCCATTGATGTCAGCAACAACCCAGAACTTGAATATATCGATCTGACCAATAACCAGATCAAATCAATTGATGTAAGCAACAACCCAGAACTTTATTATATCGATCTGACCAATAACCAGATCAAATCAATTGATGTAAGCAATAACCTTGAACTCGGTAGGATTACATGTTCCGACAACAAATTGACTTCAATTGATGTCACAAATAATCAGAAGCTGACTACATTGAATATTAGCGGCAACAGCATAGTCAAGATTGACCTCGGAAACAATCCGGATCTAGAATATTTATACTGTGAGAAAAACAAGATTTCCGAACTTGAACTCAGTAATAACAAAAAACTGGAGAGTTTGAACGTAAATGACAACAATCTCACATCTCTTACGGTGAATTGCTGTCCGGGAATCGAAACATTGAAAGCAAATAACAACCTTATCAAAGAGATGGACATTTCCGAGCTGACAAGTCTGTTTGATTTCTATTGTTCAGGCAATCCACTTGAGACACTGTACGTCTTTGATGGGCAGATTGATGCACTCTTTGAAAAAGAGATTCCATCGACCACAAAAATTGTGGTGAAAGGCACCGAACCCGGTGAGGACGAGGTGTTCTCTGTGACACCAACTCAGTTCGACATCAATGGCTACGAGCAGGAGATCACGATGACCGTGACGGCGAACATGGACTACTCCGTCAATTCCGTGCCTGAATGGATCAACAAAAAGTCAGAAAACTCCGGAGCCTACACATTCACGGTAAGCGCCAATACGACATCCTCAGCAAGAAGTGGCGAAATCATATTCAAGAATGTCAACAACTCATTTCTGACGGTGACGGTCAAGCAGGGAATCCAAACCTACACATCATCTGACTACAGTCAGGACGGACAGGTGACCAGGATTCATTCGGCGACTGTCGGCAAGGGAATCGACGTGGTGTTTGTCGGAGACGCGTTCGCGGACAAGGATCAGGATCTTTTCAACAAGTACGTCGAGCTTGGCAAGGAGGCTTTCTTCACCGAGGAGCCGTTCAGGAGCACGAATAACAGGTTCAACATCTACAGGATCGGTTCAGTCTCGAAGAACGGAATCATTGCACAAGAAGGTGGTGACACCAAGTTCTCGGCACAGTTTGGACAGGGAACGTACGTAGGAGGAGACAACAATCTTGTCAACAGTTTCGTCAAGGCATCGATCCCGTCCGTGGATCTGACAAAAACAATCATATTCGTGATCATCAACAAAGCAAAATACGCCGGAACCTGTCATATGTTCAGTAACAATCAGGCTGTCTGCTACGTTCCTCTCTGCCGCAACGAAAACGAGTACGCCCAGACACTCAGACACGAAGGCTGCGGCCACGGATTCGGAAAACTGGCGGATGAATACTTCTATGACTCCATGGGCAGAATTCCTGATGACGAGGTCTCAGAACTGAAGAAATGGAAAGGTTTCGCCTATGGATTTCACGAGAATGTGGACCTGACATCCGATCCGAACACCATCCTCTGGTCAAAATTCATCTCCGACTCAAGATATTCAGGTAAGGTTGGCGTCTATGAAGGTGGCTATACCTACCCTTACGGAGTCTATAGACCGACTGATAACAGCATCATGCGCTACAACACGGGAGGTTTCAACGCCCCGTCCAGAGAGGCTATCTACAAGAAAATCATGAAGTTCTCCGAGGGTGACGCATGGACTTACGACTACGAGACATTCGTGGTGTTCGACGCTCCGGCAAGAAGCGCCAAGGCCGTCACCAGAGCCGCCGCTCAATGCGCTGCCGTTGACAAGGCCAATTTCATCCCTCTCGCCCCGCCGGTGATGGTCATGGTTGACAAATGATGTCAAAGTCAAGAATATCCACACTCCTGGCGCTAGCGCTGGGACTAATCTCAATCTCCAGTGCCAGGACTTTTGTCCTGGCACTGGTGCTTTGAGTCAAGCGATGTCTGGCACACGGACAGGGATGACTACGTCTCCAACAACTACTTGAAACCGGACTGGCTGTCGGCATGATAAGTGCCGGAGCCGGTTACAGCGTGGTCACTACCGCATCAGCGCATCATTCGGCCGGAACCGCAAGGGAGTGTTTATTAATATTTTGCCTTGCGATCCTCGCTATGCCTCTGGCAATGAACTCCTGCCAAGGCTCAAGTGGCTGTTCTCAAAGAGAATGACAAAGGAATTTTTTTATTTTTATTTTCCCTCTATTTTAAGCCTTTATCAGCTTTCTTGTCGGGATCTGAATTTTACGTGCAACCAAGAGAATGTGGAAACAGAGGGATAAGACAAGTAAATGGCAGAGGAGTTGATGAAATACCCAATTTTCACTTGGTTGGTGGAAATTGTGGAAAAGTAGTTGTCAAGTCCACCAAGCCATTAGCGGAGCGACCTGCATAGTGGTACTTGGCGTTCCCTCACCGCAGTACCTTCGCAAAGGAAAATAGGAGCGACAAGATAAACCGAAGAAATTCTATACGGACAAAAATATCAATTCTTGCATGCTATAACAGAATAGATTTGATAAGATATCAAAAATATATCGTATCTCATTGTTATATCGAATTTTATTTATAATTTTGCTACGTTTTAATGAACCATTAAAATAGAGCAAATGGAATTAAAGGAAATAACCATACTAAAGCGAAAGATCCAAATTAGCCCTCGCCCAAAAGAAAATCTGAAGGGATTGACTGTCGGTGAGAAATTGTCCTATACATTCTATGACGGTATCTATCAGAACACTCCATTATTATTCTTGAAACCACGGAAAGGTAACCCGACACCCAAAGAGTGCCAAATCACATCTGAGAGAATGTCTGGTTTGTATGGACTTCCAGTAGTTTTTATACTGATACCGGGACCGACATACGAGCGGCAAAGACTGACAGACAATGGTGTCTATTTCATCATGTCTGATCAATATGCCTATTTACCCATGCTTATTGCATTGGAAAAGACAAGTAATCGCAAAAAGGCAACGGTTCTTACAGCGGTAGCACAATATATTCTGCTATACCACTTGCAAGTGGGCAGTCTTGAAGGACTTTCGGCCAAGGAGATTTCAACTTTGATACCTTATTCATACGAAAGTACAACATTGGGAATTACTTGCTTGGATGATTTGGGTTTAGGGGAAAAAAGGCTACAAGGTCAACGAAAAAAGATACTTCATTTTGAACTGAAAGGCGAAGAGTTATGGACTAAATCCCAGGAATTTCTCGAATCTCCAGTGATTCAGCGTATATATTGCGATGATATACGCTCGAATGTGGAATATCCGGTTTGCGGAATAAATGCCTTGGCACATTATTCATGGCTCAATCCGGACAAGGAGAAAATGTTTATGCTCACAGACAAGGAATACAGGTCATTGAGAGAATCGGAAGTGTTTGACAATCCCAATGTGTATGACGGTCGTGTTATCATTGAGGTTTGGAAATATCCGGCAGTGGGACATATAAACGAAAACAAAACTAGGGTTGACCGCCTGTCTCTTGCCCTTTCGTTGAAAACGGATGAAGACCCCCGTGTTGAGAAAGAAGTAGAACGAATGATAAAAGAAATACAATGGAAGGATTAGAAAAGTTTTGCGAGGCTTTCTCGGAGTTTACTAACAATTATGTGGTTATTGGAGGAACGGCTTGCGACATAGCAATGACCGGAACGGTTGTCCGTCCACGTGCGACACATGATATTGACATGATTGTCATCGTAGAGAATATGACAGAGGCTTTCGGTGAACGCTTTTGGCAATTCGTGCGTGAAGCCGGTTATCGGCCGGAGAAACGGAAACAGACAGATAATGAATCTCCAAGTTATGAACTGTATCGCTTTCTTGATGGCAAGGATGGATATCCAGAAATGATAGAATTACTATCACGCCATTCAGACATCTTTGGAGAACCACACGGCATCGTTATTGAACCTCTGCCTATCGGAGAAGATGTGTCAAGTCTGAGTGCTATAATCATGGATGATGATTTTTATAATTTCACCATTGCACACAGCAAGCTCACAAACGGAATACGTCATGCCGATTCCACGGCTTTGATAGCATTAAAGGCAAAAGCGTACATGAACCTCATTGCGGACAAACAAGCCGGGAAACATGTCAATAGTAAAGATATTCGAAAACACCGCTCCGATGTATTAAAGAACGTCGTAATCTTGGAAGAAACCAAAATAGAAGCACCTGATTCTATCGTTACTTGTGTGAATGAATTTGTTGATACAATCAAAGAAAATTGGACTGAATTATCTGATTCTCTGGCTGCGTCTTTGGGGCAAGACAAAGAATTTGTGACAGCGTTACTGGACCAACTTAAAGAGTTATTCGTTGTAAAATCATGAAAATACAATATGCGTCCGACCTTCATTTAGAGTTTGCTGAAAACGGAAGTTTTATCAAGCATAACCCCTTGCCAGTGACAGGAGACATTCTTGTGCTGGCAGGAGACATCGGTTATCTTGGTGACGAGAGTTACATCAAACACCCGTTTTGGGATTGGGTCTCCGAGAATTACAGACAGGTAATTATCTGTATGGGAAATCATGAATTTTACAAATATTACGACATCGCTACACTTGCAAACGGGTATTGTCTGGAAATACGTCATAATGTACATAGCTATTATAACGACACCATACATTTGGATGATACTGACATCATCGTTTCCACATTGTGGAGCCACATTCCTTTGCAAGAAGCCTATTTTACAGAAAGCGTCATCTCGGATTTTCGCAGAATCCTATATAAGGGAGAGAAATTGACATTTGCCGAGTTTAACAAAGAATGTGAAAGGTGCGTTGAGTTTATCCAGAACGCTGTTATCGCAAGTCGAGCAAAGCATAAAATCGTTATGACACATCATGTTCCTTCGTTTCGTATGCAGCATCCCAAATTTGCAAATAGCAAGGCAAATGGGGCTTTTACCGTGGAATTAGAAGGCTACATACAAAGCTGCGACATCGAGTATTGGATTTACGGACACTCACACTATAATGTGGATATGAAAATTGGCAATACTCAATGTGTCACAAATCAATTGGGTTATGTCTTTCACAATGAGCATCTGACATTTAATCCAGGAAAATTCATTGAATTGGACTAAAATTAAACAAGAGGGCCGATTCATCACGGACAGACTCTCTTTTTACAAATTAACTTTCAACTAATCAATTTGAACAAAAAGAATCTTACACTTTCCTATTTCATATATAGCATAACTTTGGTATGTCTGTTAGCTTCAGTGGGTACATAATTGGAAATACCTCCTTGACTGACCTTTGTTATATTTTCAACAGCCACTCCGCGCTTACACAACTCCGTGGCAATATAATCAGCTCTTGATGCGCTCAATTTATTGTTTTTCTGGTCAACAATGCGGCCAAAAGCCAGCCTTGAAACCAGATGCGGCCGCAAGCATCATCGCTCACGGCCGCACCAAAAACACGATGTGCAGACATCAGTCAACCTTGATCTTCAACGAATATTTTCCTGCGGTCATCGTCTTCGGCTTGCCGTTTGAAGCCGTGACAGTGGCAGTTGTGCCTTCCGGAACCTCAATTGCGAGCGAGGCGACATGAGACTTGACAGACTTGCGGCTGATTGAGACGCGGATCATTCCGTAATGGGTCTCAAGAGCGGCGGAAGCGGTCTTCAAAGTTCCCAGCTGAGGCTTGACCTCGAAAGTCTGGAAGCCAGGTGCCGTCGGCTCGATTCCGCAGAGCTTCTGGCTCAGAATCGTAAGCGGGCCACCGCTCCAAGCGTGGTTGATCGTGCCGCCGCCAAAGCCTTCGCTGCCGATTCCCCAACCCTCGAACAAGGTCGTATAGTCATACTTTAGCATCTTGGCGTAACGGGACTTCATCCTTTCGATGGCGAAGTCGGCGTGTCCCATCTTGAAGAGAGCCTCAAGGACATACTTTTCCATGTAAGGACTGGCGTGATATTCCTTTTTAAGCGTCTCGAACAGAGCCGGATACTTGTCCGGTGAGGCAAGACCGGAGACAACGGCCATAGCCTGAGCGCGGTCATCTGTCTGTTTTTTATAGTTAGGGTCACGGTAGGCGGAACCGGTCCAATACTGTGTGTCAAACGCATCGGAGATTCTTTTCATCAAAGCTTCGATAGTCTCCGCATCCCTCTGCTTGCCGAGAATGCGTGCGAATTCCTTTTGAGACCTGAGGGCAAGGTAATACCAGCAGTTTGTCAAGACTTCAGTGTCGATGTCATCGCCCCA
>OIXU01000684.1_pt1 | contig 11613 bp, 6 predicted proteins | sample 1587921 | NCBI WGS metagenome assembly OIXU01 (sample SAMN03283238) | human gut metagenome | biome: human-associated habitat; material: feces | host: Homo sapiens | place: Peru | collected 2012
ATGTCATCCGTAGGGGCGGGGTTCTACCCCGCCCGCGGGAGGGGCAGAGCCCCTCTCCTGCGGGGTTTTTCAAGGGGTATCGCAGGGGTGGGGCGCTGCTTTGCCCGGATGTTTCATGCGGCTTTGAGCGTCTTCTTCGCCCGGAGGATCTGCATGACGACGATCGCGCCGACAACGACGATGCCGATCACGTCCGTCACCGTGCCGGGATCCACAAGGCACAGTCCGCCGGCGGCGGAGAGGATCCTCAGATACCAGGGAATGCTCCCGCGGTAGTAGCCCTCGAGCGCCATCCCGAGACCGAACATGCCGATGAGCGACGTGATAGCAATCATAACGACCTCCACGACGGTCGTATCGACGAGCACCATCGCGGGGTTGTAGGCGAGGATATACGGGATGATGAACGCTGCGATAGCGAGCTTTGTTGCGTTGAAGGCGGTCTTCATCGGATTTGCGCCCGCAATGGCGGCGCCGGCGTAGGCCGCGAGGGCGACCGGCGGGGTGATGGCGGACAGGCACGCGAAGTAGAACACGAACAGGTGCGCCGTCAGCGGGGCAAGACCGAGCTTGATGAGGGACGGAGCGAGGATGGACGCCGCGATAACATAGGCCGCGGTGGTGGGCAGGCCCATACCGAGGACAATGCAGGTGATGGCGGTGAAGACCAGAGACGGGAAGAGCATGTTATGCGCCGCCTGGATCATCATGTCGCCGAAGATAACGCCGATGCCGGTGATGGAGACCATGCCAACGACGATACCGGCGCAGGCGCAGCCGATGACGATGGACATGGCGCTGAAGCCGGACTTGACCATGGCGCTGGGGATGGTCTTGAGGGTGAAGCGCTTCTTCTTATCGAAGAGCATGACCACGGGCACCGCGCAGGTCGCCCACAGGGCGGAGTAGAGCGGAGAATACTGCGCGATGAGCAGGCAGTAGAGCAGAACGCAGATGATGAGCAGATAGATCCAGCCGTCCTTCATGACATCGCACTTATTCAAGAACACAACCATACGGGGCACGTTCACCTGACGAGCGAGCAGCACGTGCTCACGAGTCTGAGGCATAGGACCGTCGGTAGCGGCAACAACGAGGATTGCACCATCCATCTGAGCAGCACCAGTAACCATGTTCTTCACATAGTCGGCGTGACCCGGGCAGTCCACGTGAGCGTAGTGACGATTAGCTGTCTCGTACTCAATGTGGGCAGTGTTGATGGTGATACCACGCTCCTTCTCCTCAGGGGCGTTATCAATCTGATCGAAAGACTTCACATCTTCACCGGTGCCGAGGCGCTCGTGAAGCACCTTCGAGATGGCAGCGGTCAGAGTGGTCTTACCATGGTCAACGTGACCGATGGTACCAATGTTAACATGCGGTTTGGTGCGCACATAAACCTCTTTTGCCATAGTTTAATGTTTATTTGTCGTTTAATTAATCAATAACTGATTTAGTTTTCCTCCGCACCGCCTAAGCGGCAACTAAAGAGAGCTGTTACTGAGACTTGAACTCAGGACCTCTTCCTTACCAAGGAAGTGCTCTACCACTGAGCTATAACAGCATTATCAGAGCGGAAAACGGGGCTCAAACCCGCGACCCCCAGCTTGGAAGGCTAGTGCTCTATCAACTGAGCTATTTCCGCAGCATCTCTTTCGAGAGCGTGGGTGGTGATGGATTCGAACCACCGAAGGCAAGAGCCAGCAGATTTACAGTCTGCCCCATTTGGCCACTCTGGTAACCACCCGAAGCTTTATTTCTCAAAAGCGATTGCAAAGTTAATGCTTTTGTTTCGATATAACGAATAAACCACGTGCTTTAACTTTTGTTTAACACTTCTTGCGCTCCACGTCGCTTTATTTGATGTCGCTTATGTTGAATGGCGTCTCTTGGTAGACATAATAGTCTATCCAGTTGCTGTAAAACAGGTTGGCCGCCGAGCGCCATCTCACCTTGTAGCCTCGCTCCGGGTCGTCGTCGCGATAATAATGTTGCGGCAGCGCCACGTCGTCGCGTTTGCCGAGGTCACGGTGATACTCGTTGTCGAGCGTGTTGGGCGCGTATTCCAAGTGGCCGAGTATGTAGAAGTCGCGGCCATGGCGCGAGCTGACGATGCTGACGCCGGCCTCGGGCGACTTGGCTATGATGTTTAGCTCTGGCACCTTCTCTATGTCGGCTTGCCTCACCTCGGTATGGCGTGAGTGTGGCATATAGAACAAGTCGTCGAAACCGCGGAATATGGGCAGTTGCTCGTCAGACGGGTATGTCTTGAATATGCCAAACTTTTTCATCGGCAGTTGATACTTGGGTATGCCGTAGAAATGATACAGTGCGGCCATGGCGCCCCAGCAGAGGTAAAGCGTCGACTGCACGTTGTGGCGTGCCCAGTCCACAATCTGGTTAAACTCTTTCCAATAGTCCACGTTCTCGTAGGGGATGGTCTCAACGGGCGCGCCGGTGACAATCATCCCGTCAAACTTTTGTTTCATCAGCTCTTCCGAGTCGCGGTAGAACATCATCATGTGCTCCACGGGCGTGTTTTTCGACGTGTGGCTCTTGAGCTTCATGAAGTAGATCTCCATTTGCAGTGGCGTGTTAGACAGCAACCTTATGAGGTCGGTCTCCGTTGTCACTTTCATTGGCATGAGATTGAGAATCACGATGCGCAACGGGCGAATCTGCTGCGAGTGGGCGCGCGTCTCGTCCATCACGAAGATGTTCTCTTTTTTCAGGATGTCGATGGCCGGGAGCTTATCTGGAAGTCTTAAAGGCATTTCTTTTCTTTCTTTTCTTTATTCTAAAGCAAAATTACGAAAATAATGGTAGAAAGGTGAAGAAATGGATGTAAAAAAAGAAGAGTTGTTTGGCTGACGCGACTTATCGTCACTGTCCGCAAACAACTCTTCTTGTGTCATCTTATATATAATATAATGTGTAAGCGTCGTTGGTTACCTTCTGCCGAACGATCCGCCACCGCCTCCGAATGAGCCACCAGAGTTGCCCCTGTTGCCAAAGGAACCGCCGCTGCGTCCGCCGAACGAGCTTGACGATGACGAGCGCGTTGGAGCCGAGAACGTGCGCGACGGACTGCTCTGCTGCGGCTTGAACGTCTCTCTTGGCGTGTCGTTGCGGCGGCCGAACGATCCGCTGCCGAACGAGCGTTCAGGCGTGCGGTTCACGGTTGAGCGGGTGCTGCTCTCGCGTGGCGTGCCAAACGAGCGGTTGCCGCCGCGCAGCGGGCTGTCGGTGCCGCCTTGCTGTCTCATGTTGCCGAAGGTGCGGTTGCCGAATGAGCGGTTGTCGTTCGGGCGATTGCCGTTAGGCTTGAAGTCGCGTTGCGGTGCATGTGCCCATGTGCGTTGTCCGTGGTGGTAGACAAACCCGGCGCCGTAGCGTCCGTTGTCCCAGTTGTGTCTCATTCCGCGGTGAGGGCCGCCGTCGCGCGGACCGTTCCAGCGGCGTCCATGATACCATGAGCGTCCGCCGTTGTGCATCCATGAGTGGCCGCCACTGTATGTCCACACGAAGTTGGGGCATCCGAAGTAGAAGAAGTCGCGGTGTGGGTATCGGGCGTAGATGCCGAAGTGCCAGTAGCCGCCGTTCCAGTAGAGTGGGCGATAGAAGTAGGAAGCGTCGACGTAGGCGCGATACTGCCAGTCGAGCAGAATGTAGCTCAGGTCGAGGTCCCTCTGCCTCCAGTAGGCACCGTAGAGGTCGTCGGCATTGTCGATACGCATCAGGTAGTCGAGGTTTATCTCATATGCAGCCTCATATTGTTGGTCGGTGAGGTTGAGCTCGTATGCCATCTTGTCAGTCAGGAAGAGAGCCTGATTGCGAGCCTGCTCGTAGCTCATGGCTGATATGCTCAGCGTGAATGTGAGCAAGAGCGCGAATGCTGTAAATAACCTTTTCATAGCTATATCGTTTTAGAATTGCCGTTCATGTTGTTTTTCATGTTGCAAAGTTATGATATAGTTTTCATAGTCAGCGTGGCTTTTCCCTATGTCGTGAGGGGGAAACCCCTACAAGGCGTTTCTTTCGGAGTTTTGCCGTTCGGTTTGCGGGTTGTTTGCGTGTTCGTGTTGTGGTTGTTAGCCCTGTGCCCGTCCGTTATCCGAATGTCGGTGCCGTCACTCTTGCGACACCGGTTCCTCACTCGTGGTTTCTGGCTTGCGGTCGCTGAAGGTCAGTTCGTCCTTGTCGTCCGCCTTGTCCACGACGATGGTGTCGCCCTCGCTTGTCTCCTCCGAGAGTATCATCTCGGCTATTCCGTCCTCGATGTAGGTCTGTATGGCGCGTTTCAGTGGCCTTGCGCCAAACTGTATGTCGTAGCCCTTTGTCGCCACAAACTCCTTGGCCTTGTCGGTGAGCGAGATGGTAAGTCCCAGTTCTGCCACGCGCTTGTGCAGTCCGGCGAGCTCAATGTCTATTATCCGCTTTATGGCGTCGAGGTCGAGCTGGTCGAAGGTGATTATCTCGTCGAGACGGTTCAGGAACTCAGGCGAGAACTGCTTGGCGAGGCTCTTCTGTATTATGGAGCGCGCGTATTGCTTGTCCTTGCTGTCCATGTTGGCGGCGTTGGTTATGCCCCCTGCGTTGAATCCCACGCCCCGGCTAAACTCCTTCAGCTGGCGCGTGCCGGCGTTGGAAGTCATTATTATCACCGTGTTGCGGAAGTCTACGAGTCGTCCGTTGCCGTCTGTCAGCCTGCCCTCGTCGAGCACCTGCAGCAAGAGGTTGAACACGTTGCCGTGGGCCTTCTCTATCTCGTCGAGCAGCACGATGGAGTAGGGGTGACGCCTCACCTGCTCGGTGAGCTGTCCGCCCTCGTCGTAGCCCACGTATCCTGGAGGCGCGCCCACGAGTCGCGACACGTTGAAGCTCTCGGTAAACTCGCTCATGTCCACGCGTATCAGCGCGTCTTTCGAGCCGAACATCTTCTCGGCGAGCCGCTTGGCGAGGTAAGTCTTGCCCACGCCCGTCGGGCCTAAGAACATGAACGCGCCTATCGGGTGGTTGGGGTCTTTCAGGCCCACGCGGTTGCGCTGTATGGCTTTCACCATCTTCTCTATGGCACCGTCTTGCCCTATCACTACCTTCTTCAGCTCCGCGCCCATGTTGCGCAGCCTCTTGCCTTCAGCCTCGGCCATGCGTTGCACGGGTATGCCCGTCATCATCGACACCACAGAGGCCACCTCGCTCTCCGTCACCGTTTGGCGGGTCTGCGCCTCGTCTTTCTGCCACTCTTGTTGCATGCGGCGCAGGTCTTGCTCCAGTTCGGTTTGCTTGTCGCGATAGCTGGCGGCGAGCTCAAAGTTCTGCGCGCCCACGGCTTCTTGCTTTTTCTGCTTCACGGCCTCTATCTCGTTCTCCTTGTCGGTAATCTCCTGCGGCACCTTGGCGTTTCTCAGGTGCACGCGCGAGCCCACCTCGTCGATTATGTCTATTGCCTTGTCGGGCATGAAGCGGTCGGTGATATACCTGTCGGCGAGCCTGACGGCCTCTTTCAGCGCGTCGTCGGTGTAGCTCACGTGGTGGTGCTCCTCGTAGCGCTCCTTGATGTTTGCGAGAATCTGCAAGGTCTCGTCCTTCGTCGTGGGCTCCACCATCACCTTTTGGAACCTGCGCTCCAGCGCGCCGTCTTTCTCTATCGACTTGCGGTATTCGTCCACCGTCGTGGCGCCGATACACTGTATGACGCCGCGCGCCAACGCCGGCTTCATGATGTTGGCCGCGTCCATGCTGCCCGGTGTGGATCCCGCTCCTATGATGGTGTGTATCTCGTCGATGAAGACGATGATGTTGGGGTTGCTTTCCAGTTCCTTGAGCAGGGCGCGAATGCGCTCCTCAAACTGTCCGCGGTATTTCGTGCCGGCCACGATGGCCGTCATGTCGAGGCTCACCACGCGCTTGCTGAAGAGCATGGGCGACGTCTTGTGGCCGGCTATGAGCTGTGCCAGGCCCTCCACTATCGCGCTCTTTCCCACGCCGGGCTCACCTATGAGTATGGGGTTGTTTTTCTTCCTGCGCCCCAAGATTTCCACCACGCGCTGTATCTCTTTCTCCCTTCCCACCACGGGGTCGAGCTTGCCTTCCGCCGCCGCCTTGGTGAGGTCTACCGAGAAGTTGTCTATCACGGGGGTCTTGCCGTTGCCTTGCGGTTGCGTTGCCGTGGCTTGCTGCCTTGCGTTGTCGTTGCCTTGCTTTGCCGATGGGTTGTCCTCGTCGGCATCGTCCATGTCCTCGTCGGGCAGGCCGATGCCGTCTTTCGTGGCGGGCTTGCTTAGCAGTCTGAGGGCCGTCTCATAGTCGAGGTCGTTCTTTTCGAGCACTTCCTTGGCCGCGTTGTCGGCATGGTCGTGCAGCATGGCGAGCAACAGGTGTTGCACGTCTACCAATTGCGTATGTTGCAGGCGGGCCTCGAGCACGGCAAGCCTCAAGATGTTGCTTGCTTGGTTGTTGAGCGCGAGTTCGCTGGTGTCCACGGGCTCAGCTATCTCGTCTTCGCGCACCTTTTCCTCAAGCTCCTCCTTAATGGTCTGGCTGTTGATGTTCAGTTGCCTGAACAAGTCGGCCACGGGAGAGGTCTTCTCCCTCAGGATGCCGAGCAAGAGATGCTCTGGCCCCACGTAACTGCTGGCCAGGCGTGTCGCCTCTTCCCTGCTGAAGGCAAGAATCTCTGATACCTTTGGTGAAAACTGACTGGTCATATATGAAGTCTTCCTTTTTTTGATTAATCGATGCAAAATTACACTATTTATTTAATAAGCTGCAAGTATTGTGCCAAAAATCATCGCAACCTTTTATTATGCGCGAAAAACACGCTTTTTCCGGATTTTGATTACCGTAGTGCTTTGCAGGGCTCGCCCTGCAAAGCAGATGAAACAGCGTACCACCCGTCCGCGTCATGCAAAGCGTCAGCAAGATAAAATGTAAAATATTATTGCCAAAATTTAACACTTGGAAACGGGTGCTTTTAGAGCGGAAAAACGGGTCCCGGCAGCACCGTCGGCGGCTTTTTGACCACATTTTTTCGCGATAGTAGCCAAATGGCGTCGCCGTTACAGTGTAATCGCGATGCCATTTCACTGTAACGGCGACGCGATTTCACCGTAACGGCATCGCGATTGCACTGTAACGGCGACGCTAAATCAGCTAAAAAGCAACGCCTAAAAATCGAAAGATGCGCAATGTATTGATAGTCAACAACTTATTAAAATGGCCCATAATCGCGAAATTTCGAGCCAAGCGACGGCTTGGTCGAAAAAAAACGATTCTCAGACGACCATTTGTAAAATATTATCATAATGCAGGGGCCGGCACAAGACCGGGCCGCCGCTATCTCGCCGTGGTCACGAGCCTTGACGGCAGGCTCTCGGCGTTGCAGCCTTTCCTCACGGCCGTAACGAAATACGTTGCGACGGACTTTGCCGTGGCGTGGGTGTCGTAGACCACGGCCTCCAGCTCCGCCTTCTCGCCGTCGGCCCTGTACACGGCATAATAGCAGCCGTCCACCGCGGCCCAGCTCAGTTCCCTTCCCGAAGCCGTGAGCCGTCCTGGAGCCTCAGGCTTTATTTCGTCGCCCTGTCCGAGATACGGCGCCAGGGTGAGACGCGGGAAACGCGATGCTATCACGCCGTTGATGTTCACGGGGTTGTTCATCAGCCAATAGGCACTGTAGAGGGCTGCGCCCGACACCTTGCCGTCGGCGCGTGCCGCGTCTATCTGCCGTGCCAAGTCGTCTGCCGTGCGGTAGACGTTGCTCTTCGCCTTCTCGCCAAACCGGTAGAGCGCGTAGCCGATGAGCAGCTTCGTCTTCGACGTGGCGTTCTCGGAGAACCACTTCAGGCGAGGCAGGAACCATCGCTCCGTGCTCCAGTAGAGTTGCGGTATGATGACGTCGCACCATCCCCGCGCCGACCACAGGGCTATGTCGGCATACATGGTGTTGTAGTTGTTCTCATAGTTGCCTTGCGGCGATATTGAGAACACGGCGCTTGGCCTGATGGCCTTTATGGTGTCGTGGGTGGCCACGATGAGCGAGTCGACCATGGCGCGTCGAAAGTCGGCTATCGAGGCGAAGCCCTTGCCATAGCGTTTGTATTCGGCCTCGTCTCTCATCTTCTCGCCCTTTTGCAAGGCGGGGTAGAAATAGTCGTCGAGGTGTATGCCGTCCACGTCGTAGCGTCGCAGCAGGTCGGCCACGATGGAGCTGACCCTTTGCCGGGTCTCGGGCATGGCGGGGTTGTAGACCCTCACCATGCGGTAGTCTTTCACGAGGTGTTGCGGTATTCTCGCGTCCAGCTTGCCGAACTTGTCGCCACGCCGCTGCTTCTGGTCCACGCGGTATGGGTTTATCCACGCGTGAAACGACATGCCGCGGCGGTGGGTCTCGTCGATGACCCATCTCAGCACGTCGTAGTCAGGGGCCTTGCCCCGATACCCCGTCACGTATTGGCTCCACGGCTCATAGGGCGAGTCGTAGAACGCGTCGGCCTTGGGGCGCACCTGGAAAAACACCGTGTTGACGTTGAGCCGTTGCAGCGTGTCGAGCATCTGCGTGTACCAGGCCTTCTGCGAAGCCTCGGTGAAGCGGCGGCGAGGCCAGTCGATGCCGCCTATCGTGGCCACCCACACGGCGCGCGCCTCCTTGCCGGGCATGACGAAGCGGGGCGGCTTGGCGGTGGAGTCCTGCGAGAGGGCGGTGTCGTGCTTGTTGTTCTTCTTGTTGCTTATGTTGTTCTTGGCAGTGCCGCACGAGGCCATCAAGATGATTGCCGTGGCGAGCGTCAGACCAAGGATGACGCGGTCTTTTCTCATTATTATATATATGAACCCGTTGGGATTTGAATTCTGTTGACGAATTACAAATTTCGTCATAATACTTGACATACGCAAGCAATTCCCTGAAAATCTTGCGGATTTATTCCTCTGCCATGCTCCTGCGGTATTCGGCTGGCGTCATGCCAAACTTCTTGGAGAACAGGCGATAGAAGGTTTGGCGGATGGGAACGCCACACTCGTTGGCGATGGCCTCGATGGTGTAGTTCGACTTGTCCTTCAGCAACTTGGCGGCATGCTCCATGCGCAGGTTGTTGATGAAGTTGGTGAACGACTGGTCGGAGAACCTTGCAAACATTTCGTTGAAATGGCTGGTGGAAATGCCCATCTCCTTCGCCACATCCGAGCGCTCCAACTTGGGTTGAAGGAACAGGCCCCTGTCGATAACCGTTTTCTCCATCCTCAGGAACTCGTCGTACTGCTGTTGCTTGTCGTCGTTGGCCTCGAGGGTCTTGCTATTGTTTTTCGCGTTGTTGGCTTCGTCGGCCGCCAAGTGGTCCATGAGCTGCTTCTTGTATAGCAGCAGTTCGTTGACGAGCGTGGAGGCCGCTTGGTTCTTGGCCTTCAGCTTCTTGTTGATGCGGAAGCCGTTAATAATCAAGCCGATGCAAATCGCGAGCAGGGTGCCAATGATGATGTCGGCGATGTGGTTGATTCTCAGAAGGGTCTCTTGTCGCTCAATGTATTTCTTAAGCATCTTCTTGCCCAGTTGCTCCGACACCCTGAGCGCGTTTTGGGCCTTGATGCGCCTGTTGAGCGAGTCGTTGAGGTCGTAGGCGCGTATGCCCGTCTCCAAGCTTTCCTTGTAGCGGCCCATCGCCTGCAATGTCTTGGCTTTGTTGGCCAAGATGTTATGGATATAGTTGTAGTCGATGGTGTCCTTGCCGCTACGGGTCCACACGCTTTCCATCTCGTTCACTTTGCTCAGGGCCTCGTTGTAATGCTTGGTCTGCATGAGGTAGGGCACAACAAACGTGGCGCCCTCGGGCGTGTTGGCGGCGCGCGTCACGATGAGCTTGTCGTAGAGGGCGCTGCCCTCGGCGTGGTTGCCCGTCTCCTCGTAGCCGATGGCGTAGATGGAGTAAAAGGTGGCGTTGGCCAGGTCGTTCACGCCGCTGATGTCCTCTGGCAGGGTGTTCAGCTTATTCAGCGTGCCCTCATATTCGGTCTTCATCTGGAAGAGTTCCTTGTATTGTTTCATCTCCAGGTAGGTGTTGGCCTTCAGCGCGTTGCTGGTGGTCAGCGCGTAATAGAGGTTCCAATTGGGCGACTTCTTCACTTCGTCCTTGAAGATGATGATGCTTCGGTCGTAGCAGTTGATGGCATGGCCCACATTGCCTATCTCGCTGTGACACTGGCCCATCGTGGTGAGCACCTTGCCCACGAGCTGGCGGTTGTCGTATTTGTAGCCGGTAGTGATGGCGCGGTCGGCCATGTTGAGGCATTTGGCGTAGTTGCCACAGTTGTAATACTCCAGCGCGGCCAGGTACAGCAGGCTCATCAGCTGCTCAGGGCGGTGTTTGATGTCCGAGTCGTTGAGCGCGGCCTCGGCGTAAAAAGTGGCTTTCTTGTAGTCGAGCATCGAGTTGTAATACACCATGCTCCTGAGGATGTTGATGTCGATGGGCGACATCAACTTATGTTCTTCGGCGTGCTGCAACATCTGCAACGCCTTCTTAGGCTGTGTGACGCTGATTTTCTTAACGTATTCGTATGAATAGCGTTTGTCGGTATTAGTCTGTGTGGCTCTCTGCGATGCGTACTTGCTCGTGCAAGCGACCATGACCGATAGTAAGGCCATGAGAAAGAGAGCGATCTTGATAGGTAGTTTCATAAGCGAGTCCTTCCATATTAGGCTGTGCCTACCGCATGGGTGCGGCTACTGCCATTTCATAGTAGTGATGCAAACGAATTTCTTGATTTCCTAATTTTCCCACAGTCCGTATGCTAACTGTCTGTTTGCAAAGATAGCGCATTTTTGTAACAAAACAAGGGATGTGACACCTTTTTTTCATCGAAAATGTTACAAAACGATGAGTTCATGCCTATTGTCTCATTTATGGGAAATGAAAGGTGGATTTCTTACAACCCTAATCTGTAATCTGCTGTGTTTAAAGTGGGTCCCGTCTTTTGAGGTTTGTAACATTTTCGCATGGTGCCTCCCTGGGCGATCTTTGCGGTGTCTCATTTTTACTTTTGTGGGAATGAACCTGTAGCATTGTGAAATGTCACAAAAATGCGACTTTCAAATGTTACAATGTCACGCCCCAGATGTTACATATATGAAAGAAATTGTAAGGTTCTTAATGATTTTTTACGCTATCTTTGTAACTATAATATTTGGGGAGGCGCGTGGCGACCAAACCGTGAAACCATAACCGAAACGCCTCATAGCCGTAAAACAGAAAACAAGGCGTAGATGAAATGCAAAGGTCGACACCTATTATATAATGTTTAACCTCTTGATCAGTTGGTCGAGGCTGCGCTCAAGAGCAATATTCGATTGCTATATGGAAAAGTTAAAATTGTTGATTTCAAGTTGCCGCGGCATAATCAGATGCGCCGCAACTGCAGTTCTGTTGACGGTGGGAATGGCGGCAGCCGCCCAAACAGTCAGCATCAGCCCGAAGACGGGTAATGTCATTTCGGTTGCAAGTTATGAAGACGAATCGCATCTTGAGAGTCAAGGCTATGAAATCATCCACACTCAGGCGCTCGGGGCGGAGATCAAAGACTGGGTCGGACAGGAGATCCGGTCTTATCAGCGGCTTG
>OIXU01000685.1_pt1 | contig 11585 bp, 5 predicted proteins | sample 1587921 | NCBI WGS metagenome assembly OIXU01 (sample SAMN03283238) | human gut metagenome | biome: human-associated habitat; material: feces | host: Homo sapiens | place: Peru | collected 2012
CCGCCGTGCTCATGGCCACGCTGGTGGGGCAGCTCACCGGCCTGAACATCGACGGCTGGGTGGGTCTGCTGGTGGCGCTGTTCATCCTGTTTTCCGCGTACAAGGCTGCCAAAGAGACCCTCTCGCCCCTGCTGGGGCAGACGCCGGATCCGGAATTTGTGGATCGCATCGAGCAGATCGTCCTGTCCTATCCCGAGGTGCTGAATGTCCACGACCTCATTGTCCACGACTACGGCCCCGGGCGGATGATGATCTCCCTCCACGCCGAGGTGTCCGCCGACGGCGACCTGCTGCAGCTCCACGATGTCATTGACAACGCCGAGCACCGGCTTAAAAAGGAGCTGGGCTGCATGGCTGTGATCCACATGGATCCCATCATCACAAACGATGCGCACACCGACGCCCTGCGCATGGCTGTGGCGGAAAAGGTGAAGACTATCGACCCCCGCCTCACCATCCACGACTTCCGCACCGTCCCAGGCCCCACCCACACCAACCTGATCTTTGACGTTGTGGTTCCCTACGACGTGAAGCTAACCGCCGATGAGGTGCGCCGGCGCATCGGGGCGCTGGTGAAGGAGCTGGACGAGAATTATTTCGCCGTGGTGCAGATCGACAACAGCTATGTTCTGTAAAACTTACTGCCCCTGACCGCGCGGTCGGGGGCTGCTTGAAAAAAACGCATAATACAAAAAGCCTCGCAGAGTTTGCCGCCCGCAGGCGGCAAAAAATTAAAATCATTTTTCACCGCGACATGTGCGTGGGGAAAAATACTTCTCAGGCTGCAAGTGTGGAATTTTGCCGCCACGCGGCAAAATTATGCGCGCAGCAGACTGCAAACCTTTTGGCAGAAAATTCCGTAGGAATTTTCGCCAGTTTTATTCCCAGGTTTTCCAAACATCCGGACAGTAGCCCACGGTGGCCTGCCTGCCGTTGCGGACGATGGGCGCGTTAAGCACCGCCGGACAGTCCGCAATGCGCTGATCCACCGCCTGGGGCGGCACATACTGCAAGCCCAGATCCTCGTAGGCGTCGCACTGGGTATCCACCAGCGCCTCAAAGCCCACCGCTGCCTTCACGCTGCGGTACTCGCCGAGGGACAGCCCCTTGGCGTAGAGGTCGATGTACTGGTACTTGATGCGGCGCTCCTTGAACCAGCGCTCGGCCTTTTTGCTGTCGTTGCTCTTCTTGGAGCCGAAGATCTGAATATTCACGGTCAATACCCCTTTACTACTAAGAAATGGAGGAAACCCACGATGAACGAAGCCATCATGGAGCTGAAAAAACTGGTGGACGGGAGCGACAACATCGTCTTTTTCGGCGGCGCAGGCGTCAGCACGGAGTCCGGCATCAAGGACTTCCGCAGCGTGGACGGGCTGTACCGCCAGAAATTCAAGTATCCGCCGGAAACCATGCTCAGCCACACGTTTTTTGAGACCCACACGGAGGAGTTTTACGACTTTTACCGCAGCAAAATGCTGGCACTGGACGCCCAGCCCAACGCCGCCCACCGAAAGCTGGCGCAGTGGGAGCGGGAGGGCAAGCTGAAAGCCGTCATCACCCAGAACATCGACGGGCTGCACCAGAAAGCCGGCAGCCGCGAGGTGCTGGAGCTGCACGGGAGCGTCCTGCGCAACTACTGCCGCCGATGCGGCAAGTTCTACGGCGTGGAGGCCGTGGCCGCGTCCGCGGGCATCCCCCGCTGCGCCTGCGGCGGCATTATAAAGCCCGACGTGGTGCTGTACGAGGAGAGCCTCGACGAAGGGGTCATGGAAAAAGCGCTGCAGTACATCGCAAACGCCGACATGCTCATCATCGGCGGCACCTCGCTGGTGGTATACCCCGCCGCCGGGCTGGTGCGGTACTATCGGGGCAGCAAGCTGGTGGTCATCAACAGGGACGCCACCGGTATAGATGCCGATGCCGCCCTCTGCATCAGCGCCCCCATCGGGGAGGTGCTGGGGCAATTATAACACGGTAGCCTTCCGGCCGCAAGTCCGGCGGGGCTTGCGGCCGGAAAGCAAAAAAAGATGACCCCCCCGGGGGTCATCTTTTTTTGCAAACTTTGAAGTCCACTATAAATCAGTGGTTAGTGACCGCAACGTCATCAATAAGGAGCGTGCCGGTGCCGCTGCCGTACTTCCGGCCGGTGATCTGGTAGTAGCCGTCATTGAGATCCGCCGTCTTGTCAACGCCGTTCAGCGCCGTGGACAGCTTGCCGGTGAAGGAGCAGCCGGTAAAGGTGACCTTCTGGCCGGTCTCATCGTGCCACACGCCGGCAATACCGCCGATCTCCAGATGATCGCCTGCATCGCCTGCATTCTCAAGGGTAACATTGCCCGTGCAGACGCAATTGATGAACTGATTGCCGTAGTGGGCGATGCCGGTGATGCCGCCCACATCGCAGGTCGAGCCGAAAACGTCAATGTTGGACTTCACAGTGGATACGATCTGGTTGCCCTCGCCCATGAAGCCGACCACACCGCCGACATAGGTTCTGTAGGCATCGGATCTGGCTCTGACGTAGCTGCCCTCATTGACATCCACGGTAATATCCGTCAGGTTGGCGTAAGCGTTCTTTCCGAACACGCCGCCCACATAGGCATAGCCATTCACATACACATCGCCGCAGACCGTGATGTTGGTATACTTGGAGGTATACGGAGTGCCCGCTACCACGCCCACATCGAGATACCCCTTGACGGAGGCGTTCTTGACGGTGACATTCTTGATCTCGCCGTTGGTGGTAAGGCCGAACAGACCTGCATCGCACAGGTTGCTGTTGTTGATCAGCAGGTTGCTGATGGTCTTGCCGTTGCCGTCAAACACGCCCTGGAATGCTTTACCCGACTTGCCGATGGGCGTCCACAAACGGCTGCCCAGATCAATATCGTTTGCCAGCTTCACGGTGTAGCCCTTGTAGCTGGTGCCGGCGTTGACCTGCTTGGCCAGCAGCGCCAGCTCCTCGGCGGAGGCAATGGTCACGACCTTGTTGGTCTCGTCCACAGGGGTGGCATAATCCGCAGCGGTGCTGCCGGACCAATTCGCCTTGTTATAAAGGCAGGTGAAGGGGGAGAAGGTGGAGGTCAGGAAGGTCACCATGCCATTGGAGTAGCTGTAAAAATAATCCTGATCTTCCGACACAGCGCCGGAGTAGGTCTTTTTGTTCATTTCATTGCCGTTATGCAGCATGGTAAAGTTATCCAGCCGCTTGCCCACAAACATCTCGACCTTGATAAGTTCGGTGTTGTCGGCAGAAAGACCCTCCATCTTCACCTCCAGCGTCTTATGGTTGCTGGTGGCGGGGATGGTGATGTGCGCGGGGGTATTCGTTTCGGTGATCTTCAGCTCCAGGTTCGTGGTGTCCTCGTTCACGGCTGCGCCGGCGGGAACAGTCACCTTGGCGATGGCTCCGCCATTCTCCTGCTCCTCGTGGGAAACCATAACGACTTCGTTGACAACCTTGTTACCATCCACCTTGACGGAGGCGCCGGCCGTGGCGTACACGGCGTCCTTGTCGTACCAGTTGTCCTTGCTGTCGCTCTCCACGGTGTCCTGCTTGGCGTACACGGTGATGGAGATGCCGTCAATGGTCATGCCCTGATAGTGGTTGCTGGCCTCATCCAGCATATGACCCTTGATGGTGAACTCCTTGCTCTGCCCCACAGCCAGCGGTACATCGGTGCCCAGCACATCGCTGTCCATAGTCCACTCGATGACCTTGTTCAGCTCGGCGTCGCCCTGGATGCCGGAGATGACTACCTTGTACTTCAGCGCCAGATTGCCCTCGTTCACGATGCGGAGCTTCGGCAGCTCATAGGTGCAGCCCGGCTCCCACAGGATCTGCGTGCCCTCGGCGGGGATCTTGCCCTCCACCAGGAACTGCAGGGTCTTGCCCTCGGCGCTCACCCATTTGTCGTCATTGTCCTTCATCTGCAAGGACACATTCAGCCTGCCGGCCTCGATCCTGCTGACGGAGGTACTTGCGCTGTCGGTGAACCATGCAAAGGTGGTGCCGACGAGCATGGTCACGCACATGACCAGCGCCAGAACGCTGACCAGCAGTGACCGCTTGGTCGTGCTCTTTTTCATTTGCTCACATTCCTTTTTTCATAAATTTGGTTTTTTGCCCGCCGCCGACAAAAACAATTTCTTTTTGTTATACAAAAAGAAAAGAATCGCTGGCGATTCTTGCAAATCAACCATGGCTTGTACGTTTAATAATATCACAAGTATTTTCCGTTTGCAACCAAAATTTTTGTCGATTTTTCACGTTTTCCTTTTTCTTCCTGCGCCCGCCGCATATTCCATTTTTGCAAATCACAATTCGCTTTCTTTCATTTTCCACGCAAAATATCCGTATTTCCCCCTTGCAAATGCAAGTTTTGTGTGGTAGTATTGCATGTAGGATCAGAAAGGAAGGATCGCTATGTCTACTACCATCCCCTCTGCCGCCGAGTACAGCCGCATCACGCCGGAGCTGATGCAGCTCACCGGCCTCTGGGCAGAGCATGCGCACATCGACAGAGAGCTTTATCAGAAATACAACGTCAAGCGCGGCCTGCGCGATGCCAACGGCCGCGGCGTGCTGGCCAGCCTCACCCGCATCTCCGAGGTCAAGGGCTACACCATCGACGACAACGACACCATCCCCTGTGAGGGCGTGCTGTACTATCGCGGCTACGACGTGCGGGAGCTGGTGCAGGGCTGCCTGACGGAGAAGCGGTTCGGCTTCGAGGAGACCGTGTATCTGCTCATTTTCGGGCAGCTTCCCACCCGCGCGCAGCTGGACGAATTCTGCCTGATGCTCAATGACTATCGCCATCTGCCCAAGAATTTCGTGCGGGACGTGGTGATGAAAGCGCCCACCGGCGACATGATGAACACGCTGGCGCGCAGCCTGCTGACCCTGTACTGCTACGACGACAAGGCCAACGACATCTCCATGCCCAACATCCTGCGCCAGTGCCTGCAGCTGACGGTGAACACCCCCCAGCTGGCCATTTACAGCTATCTGGCCTACCGCAACATGCAGGGGGGCGACCTCTTCCTCCATAAGCCCCAGAAGGAGCTGTCCATGGCGGAGAACATCCTCTATCTGCTGCGGGAAGACAAGAAATTCACGGAGCTGGAGGCGCGGGCGCTGGACGCTGCCCTGATCCTCCACGCCGACCACGGCAGCAACAACTCCACCTTCACCAACCATGTGGTCTCCTCCACCGGCACGGACACCTACTCCGCCATGGCCGCCTCCCTGTGCGCCCTGAAGGGGCCTCGCCACGGCGGCGCCAACATCAAGGTGGTGGAGATGATGGCCGACCTGAAGGCGCATGTGGACGACCCCGCCAGCGAAGCGCAGGTGCGCGCCTATCTGCAGTCCGTGCTGGACAAGAAGGCGCTGGACGGGTTGGGGCTTATCTACGGCATGGGCCACGCCGTGTACTCCCTGTCCGACCCCCGCGCCGAGGTGCTGCGCACCTTCGTGCAGGATATTTCCAAGGAAAAGGGTCTCACCGGCGAAATGGATCTGTACCTCACCGTGGAAAAGGTGGCCAAAGAGCTGCTCACCGCCCGCACCGGCAAGCCCGTGGCGGTGAACGTGGACTTTTACAGCGGATTCCTCTACGACATGCTGGGGCTGCCCAAGGAGCTATATACCCCCCTGTTTGCCATCGCCCGTATGGCCGGCTGGAGCGCGCACCGCATGGAGGAGCTGGGCGAAAACAGCAAGATCATCCGCCCCGCCTGCAAGTGCATCGAAAAGCGCCGCCCCTACACCCCCATGGCGGAAAGATAAAAATAGAGATAAAATATGTGCCTGCGGCTGTCGTTTTTCGGCGGCCGCAGGCAAAAAGTAGCTTTTGGGGCGAAAAAAGCCCTTGACTTTTTTCCTCTGTATGCTATAATAAGCAAGTCTTCGGTCGAGAAGCTCATTTGCGAGTGTGCTGGAATAGGCAGACAGGCAAGCTTGAGGTGCTTGTGTTCGATTGGACGTGTGGGTTCAAGTCCCATCACTCGCACCAGCTTCTCTACCAAGGCAGAAAAGAAGAATATATGCGCGAGTGGTGGAATTGGCAGACTCGCTAGATTCAGGTTCTAGTGTGCATTACGCACGTGCGGGTTCAAGTCCCGCCTCGCGCACCAAAAAAGAAGGACATCCGTATGGATGTCCTTCTTTTTTGGTGCAAGCGCTTTTGCTGCGCAAAAGCGGTCGCATGCGGGCGGGCGATTTAACATGCAAGGGAAACCCGACTAAGGTTTCCCTTGCACACATTCCTTTCCTTGCGGCATACAAGGGTGCACACGGACAACAAAACCTGTGGGCAGTCACAAAACGGCAGACATCCATACGGGTGCCTGCCTTTTTGACGCACCGCTTTTGCGCCGCAGCGCTGACAAGCGGCATTTTTGCGCTATTTTTATAAATTTTTCCTCTGTGCCTCTTGCTTCGTTCATAGATGAACGGGTTATAATACCACATATATAAAATAAAACCGGACGGCAGGAGCTTGCCATGCGGCTCCTGCTGCGAAAAAACAGGCCGGATTTTCTTGGGACAGTTGAACAGCCAGGCTTATCAGAGGGGGAAACGGAACGGATGGCGAAGAATATAAATCGGAGAACATGGAAGCGGCTGCTGGCGGCGGTGCTGTGTCTTGTCACGGTGTTTTCGCAGCTTGTGGACACGGCGCTTTGGGGCGGCGGGTTTTCCGCCTATGCGGCGGACACATCCGCGCCCATAGCTCTGAAAAAAATGGACGGCAGCGGAAAAGCCTTCATTTACCACAGCTTTAAGGAAACAAAGGAGTTCGCCCAGAGCCAAACCTATGCGTTTCTGACCGGCGTTTACGATTATGAGGATGCCGTGTCCGCTCTCGGCGCGGGAGCGATCCTGCGCACGACCACAACGCTGATCCACGGGAATAACTGCAACTTCTACATAGGAACTAAATATGGCGCTGACGCCAGCGCAAAGATCTATGTGGATGTGGTCACGCCGGGCAAGGATTTTGACTCCTGCAAATTCGGCGGACTGTATGAAGTCCCCAATTCCGGAACGCCCACGGAGTACCGCTATTTCTGCCGAGCCGGCGGCGCACAGAACTGCGGCCCGTACTACGCCTATACCTATGCGGAGGAAAGCGTTCACTTCACCAACGTGACGGCCGCGCTGAACGGCATCGAGAACCAAGGCTCGAAGGATCCGGCGGATTACACCGTCACCATCACCTACGACGGGGATAAAACCAAGGTTCTGGATCCCGGGAGCTATACGGTTTCCTTCAAAGACCCCGACACGGTGACCTTTGTTATCTCCGACAGCGTGGGCAACTCCATCACGGCGAACTTCCAAAGCCCGCTGGCCATACGCTATGACGGAAACAGCGACGCCGCGGCCAATGTCCCCTCCACCCAGGCCGCCTGGAGGGGCGAACGCACCACGCTCTCCTCCCAGAAGCCCACCCGCGACGGCTATACATTTGTAAATTGGAAAGACGCTGATACAAACGATACTTATTCGGCCGGACAAAGCATCACCCGCACCACCTCCCCGCGGCTTTTGGCGCAGTGGCGGGACACGCAGGCTCCGGTTATCGGTTATACCCCCACCCAAGTCATGACAGGTAATACAGACGCCGCCGTGAAAGCAGCAGTGGAGGCCGCCCTCACCATCACGGACAATGAGCCTGTTTCAGAATGCACCGTCACGGTGACTGTCCCCGCAAACTTCACCAAGACCCCGGGCAATAAAGACGTCACGGTAACGGTCACGGATAAGGCGGGAAATACTGCCACGAAGAACTGCACGGTATATGTTTCCTCCTATGTATCCATTTTAAAACCCACGTTCACGAAAAGCACGCAGATACTCAAAGCCACGCTGAAAAACCCCGGCACCGACAAGGTCACAGCCAGCGGCTTCGTGTGGGGCGTTATGAACTCCCCCACCCTCACCGTGAATAACGGCAAGGCCGCCACATCCTCTGTGGTCAGCGTGGCGGGCGGCACGCTCTCCGTCACGGCCGACAATCTGCAAAAGGGCGTGACCTATTATGCCCGCGCGTACATCACCGCCGGCGGCGTCACCTATTACAGCGAGGAGATCAAGATCGGTCTGGATCTTCCCGCATACGGCACATTTCAGATCACAAACAGCGGCAGCAACACCTTTACGGTGAAAAGAACCGGCGGCACCGAGGGCGCGCAGACCGTCTATTACCGCACGGTCAACGGCTCCGCCGTGGGCGGTACGCACTTCAAGCATCAATCCGGCATCTTGACCATCCCAGCCGGAAAATCTTCAGACACCATAACGATAACCGAGTATGGCGCAAACAAAGCGTACACCGGCAAGCCTGCCACCGCCTATAGCAACGCAGACCGCACCTATTCGGTGGAGATCTATCGGGTAACCGGCGGCGCAAGTCTGGATGAGGATGCAAAGAGTGCCACGAGGACGATAGCAAGGAACACCAGCTATGACATCGACCGTAGCGTATATGATACATCGGAGAGAACTATAGCTCTCGATAATAACAACAAGTGGGTCGCTGACCACTCCGGTAAAGGCGACTGGAAGATATATTTCCAAAATGACAGAGGCAAAAACACCAATCAAATCAATTTCAATGTGCAGCAGTCCATCAACTCCACCTATTTAAAAGCTACAGCATCCGGATTTTATTACAGATCGGATTTCGGTTTCGTAGAAAGTACAGAAGGTTACCAGCTTGCATGGATCTCCAATCACGCCCCGAACAGCTACGGTCCTTCTACGATAACTGCAAAGACGGCCATACCGACAAACGACAGCGTATTCGGAAGTGCCTACTTTACTGCTGAATGGGAAACCCTCGACAGTGGTGCATTTAGTCTTCCGTCTGCGACAGGGTATAGGATCATCGCTGATAGCGTACATACTAATACCGCAGGCGGAAAGGTGGTCAGTGTCAAAGATGATGATAGTATTGAAAAAAAATGGGTATCGTTTGACATCAACGACACCGCCCATGTTTGGTTCGCATCAGCTGGCGATGGCAAAGACATCTGGTACATGGACACCTATAAGGATTACACGAGGATCAACGATCCTGTAGAGCCTCAGCTTGTCGCCGTCGCCCCCATGGCCGGCGGTACATACAGGATCAATGATACCTTTGTAGTTTCTCTGATTTTTGACGAGATCGTTGACGAACAAAACAGCCCCTACCTTGCCAAGAACAATGTTAAGGTGAATACCTCTTGGGGCACAGCCTATTACAGCGGCGGCGTAAATACAAATGTCCTCTATTTTACGGGAAAGATAGCGAAAGGTGCAAGCGAAAAGCTGACTGTAAACAGCATTACAGGCGCAAAATATATCAAGGACATGTGCAGCGGCGGAACCGCAAATGCAAATGATGTTTCTGTCAATAAGGACACAACGGCCACCGTTAATACCGCCATGCCGAATTTCACCGTCAAGTCCAACGGTATTTCCAACGGCACCGGAAAGGCGACCATTAAGGTAAACGCAAACACATCATATACCAATAGCATGCGCTACGCCTGGTCGGATTCGTCCACCGCCCCCACCGCCGGCTGGGTGACGCTTTCGGCCGATGAGCTTAAAACTGCGAAAACCTCCGCCGGCCTCCCCCTCTCCATCCGCAAGGAGGCGGGCAGCGGCGCAAGCAACGGCAAGTGGTATCTCCACGTGATGGGATTCTACGATACCACGGGCGCCTCCGATTACAAAACCGCCATGCTTGATTTCGGCACGGCGGCCAGCCCCGCAGCGGGCAGCACGCCGCCCAACCTGACCGTTTCGGCCAATAACACAAGCTGGGCTACCAGCCGAACCATCTCCATTTCGGCCACGGGCGCGCAGACACTGAAATACCGCAAGTCGGGCGCCTCCGCATGGACAACGCTGAACAACACGGCAAAAAGCGTTACGGTTTATGCAAACGGCTACTACACCTTCCTGCTGACAGCCAGCGATGAAACCATTACCAGAACCGTTCAGGTGGATAGGATCGACCGGCTTGCCCCCACGGCTTCCATCGGGGAGCTGACGAGCGCTTCCGTGGAGTCGCCGAAGGCCGGCGTCTACACCAAGCTCGTCCTGCCCGTCACCTATGCCGACGCAGGCTCGGGCGTGAAGACCGTGCAGTATAGCTGGACGAACAGCACGGCAACGCCGACTTCGTGGACTTCCAAGCTCTCGGCAGGTGCAACCACAGTCACCTACACGGCAAGCGAAAGCGCGCCGACGGCCAAATACCTGCACATCAAGGTCACCGACAATGTGAATTATACTTACACGACCCACTCGGCGGCTTACACCGTGCTCTCTCAATCGGCGGTCAACGCGCACACGCCCACCATCGCCATAACCGGCGCGCCGACAAAGTGGACCAACGACACGGCCACCCTGAGCTGGACGCTTTCCGGCTACGAAGGCAAGAATTACGAGGTGATCCTGCCGGACGGCAAGACCAGCACGGACGCCAGCGGCGAGGTCTGGGCGCGGCAGAACGGCGACTACACCGTGACCGTCCGCGACCTTGACTACGGCGGCGAAACCCGCCGTCACCGTGCGCGGCAATTCCGATGGCTGGACGCAGACCGACCAGACCCTCACCATAACCGCAAGCGACAGTCAGAGCGGCGTCGGCGAGATGTGGTATAAGCTCGTTTCCAGCGACACCGAGATCCCCACCGAGGGGCTGCTGCCGCTTAAAGCCCCGATCACCGTAAGCGACGAAGGCAAGTGCTATGTCTATTACAAGGTCTATGACAGCGCCGGCGACACCACGGATGGCATAGAGCGGGAAGCCAACAAATCCGAGGGCTTTGTGCCTGTGCAGATCGACAAGACCGCTCCCGAGATCACCTTCGGCGACTACTCCGCAGTCTCCGGCATGGCCGTGACCGTGAAGGGCAGCAAGGACGGCGTAAGCTCCTCCGAACTCGCCTCGGTGACCTATGTGATAAAGAGCGGCACGAAGATTTTGAAAACCGGAAGCGCCCCCACAAACGGAAACGCCGACATCGACTTCACGCTGACGGAGCTTCCGATCGGCGACCTGACCGTCACCGTGACGGCCACCGACGCCGCAGGGAACCGCTCCGAGATCTCCAAGGAGATTTCAACGGACATTGTCAGCGTCACCATCACCTGGGGCGATCTGGATTTCACCTACACGGACGGGGCATGGAATCCCAAAACCCACACCTACAAAGACGGCAGCTGGGATCGAACCAGAACTACGATCACCGTCAAAAACGAAGGCACAAGCAAGGTCTATGCGAGAGTCACCTACAGCCGTCCCGACAGCTCCGACAGTTCTGTGCTTTTCACAGTTTCTGGCACTACAGGTGGATCTCTGTCAACAGGTGAGTCCTTCTTAACTTATGTGCATATTGGGGGCAAGCCAGCGAAAGCACTCAACAAAGCAACGATCGCCACATTGACCGTTACCCTAAGCGACCCCCCAACCGGAGGTGAATAAACCCAATGGAAAAAGAAAAGACGCAGGAAAAAGAGAACAAGAAAAAATGGCTGCTTCTGCTCCTGCTGCTCATCACCATCGCGGCGG
>OIXU01000686.1_pt1 | contig 11583 bp, 7 predicted proteins | sample 1587921 | NCBI WGS metagenome assembly OIXU01 (sample SAMN03283238) | human gut metagenome | biome: human-associated habitat; material: feces | host: Homo sapiens | place: Peru | collected 2012
TGGCGTGGGTGCTGTGGCTGGTATCTCTACCGGATTGACCAACGCACAGGTTGAGAATTGCGAAATCTCTGGCAACTATGGCTATACTGGTGGCGTGGCTGGCGAAGGTCACGGTCCAGTGGTGAACTGCTATGCCAAGAATGTGAAGATTCTCTCTGCTGCTATGAGCACCGCAACCCCTGGTTTGCCAGTGGGTGGTGTGATTGGTAACTTGTTCTTCACCACAATGGAAAACTGCTGGTTCGCCGGTACTATTGATGCAAGTTCACTCAGATCACAATATCAGACCGTAGGTGGTGTGGTAGGTTTCAACTCTGCCTCTACCATGAAGAACTGCTTTGCAGTGGGTACAATGAGCACTTACGCTACTGGTCCTATTGTTGGTGGTGTGGTAGGTTACCTGCGCGGTGACATCGAGAACTGCTTCTTCAACGGCCGCATCGACGCAATGTCGTCACGCTCTTCAGGTGGTGCAGTAGGTCGCATCAACGCTTACCAAAGGAAAAGTGGTGACCCAATTACTGAATGTAAGATGACCAACGTTTACTCTGCTGGTAGCATCGTATCTGAAACTTATCAATATCAATCACAACCCAATGTTCAAAACAATGAAATCATTGGTGTGATTATGAAAGACTCTAAGCCTGTATTGACCAATGTTTACTTCGATAAGCAAATCGTAAACTTCACCAATTCTGAATACGGTGTTGACACCGAGCAACTGGTGGGTGCAGCTGGTCCTGCTGGCTTCGACTCAAAGGTTTGGACATTTGAGGCTGGCAAATATCCAGCTCTTACCGCATTTAAGGACACAGAGGCATCAAAGCTCGCCACCATGGCAGTGGTAATGCCTAAGGGCGCAAGTTTCGACACCTTCACCAAGAAGGCTGTTGTGAACAAAGACGCAGCTGTGCAAGTTGGATTCCTTGATGGCGATGTGCTTAAAGCGCAAGGTCACTATGCTGGTATCAATGCCAACAACGAAATCATTCTGAACGAAAATAGCGAATTTGGTACCGACACCGTATTCTTCTATGTTCCTTCAGAGAAATACATGCGCTACTATCGTTTTATGAAGGTAGCTCCTATTCCTTACGAAGGTGGTGGTGTGGAAAGCAATCCATTCCTCATCAAGACCAAGGCCGATCTCATTCTTCTCTCAAAACTCACTACCGAGAAGAAGCAACTCTTCTCTGGCGTTTACTTCAAGCTCGCAAACGATATCGACCTCGAATACGACCAGTCGTTCTTGGGTATTTGCTCTGACATGAAGGACGCTCACAACGCCTTTGAAGGTGTTCTCGATGGTGACGGACACTTTATCCACAAGATGAAATTCGACGCTGTGGCTTGGAAGACCGAAGGTACAGAAACCTCTTGGGGCACACTCAACACCAACGATTGCAAGTCGCATAAGGGTGTTGTAGGTCGCCTTGGCGCCGACGGTGTGGTGAAGAACATCAACGTGGCTGCTGACTGCGAACTCAACTTCTTCGCTACTTCAGCCGCTGTGGTTGCTTACAATAGCGGTTTGGTAGAAAACTGCCGCAACTACGCTAACATTCGTGCCGTATCGTGCTGGATTGGTGGTATTTCTGGTCAAAACACCAAGGAAGGTAAGATTAGAAACTGTTTCAACGCAGGTAACATCGTAGGCGGTTACGGACAGGTTGCAGGTATCGCAGGTGCTACTTACAGTGTGATTGAAAACTGTATGAACGTAGGCCGTATTGAGATCCGTCAGCTCGCAACCAACTTCGCAACCCAACTTCAGTCGGCTGGTGGTATCGCTGGTACTTCATCATCTGGCGGTAAGTTTGTGAACTGTGTGAACGCAGGTACAATTTCCGCTCAAAACAAGCGTGCAGGTGGTATCGTAGGTTACTGGTGCCCAATTTTGGAAACCACTACTGCCAGCTACTACCGCAACGATATGATCAACTGTGTGAACTTTGGCACAGTATTCTCTGGTGATGCCGCTACCAACGGTGCTATGGCTGGTGGTGAATCACAAAGTACATCTCAGGACATTCGCGGCAACTACTGGGATATCCAAATTCTCGACATTCCTGCTGATGCAAATGCCGACCATGAAGGTATGACTGGCGTGGCAACAAACTTCCTCACCTCAGGCACCGCTCTTGAAGGCTTTGATACTGAAGTTTGGAAATTCGAGGCTGGCAAGTATCCAGTATTGAAACTCTTTGCCGACGACGAACGTGCTATTGAAGCTATCTCTTCTAAACTCATCGTTTTCCCAGGCTTGACCTGTAAGAATCTTAGAGAGGACGCAACCGTGGTTAATGGCGTGGCAACTCTCGCTCAAGGCACCCACTTCAAGCTTGAAGGCAATGTGCTGAAGGGTATTCCTTCCACTCAAGAAGTGATTAAGGACACGCTGACCATCACCAACGGCAAGTTCTCTAAGATTATCCAAATCTCTGTACTTCCTATCTGCCCACTTCAGGGTACTGGTATACTTGATGACCCATGGCGCATCACCAATGCTCAAGAATGGAATGCTCTTGCCGACTTTATGGCAAGCACAGCCGACAACCTCAAGGGCACATACGTGGTGCTGACCAACGACATCGACTTCACTGGCGTGGAAGGCGGCATCAAGCCTCTCGGCTATGACGGTATCACTCCATTTGCCGGTAACTTCGACGGTAAGGGATTTAAAGTGAAAGGCTATACCTACAAGACCAGATTTGAAGGCGACGGTTCGCTCTTCTCAACTATCGCTCCTTATGGTGTGGTAAGCAACGTTACCGCTGCTGGCGAAACCCAAAGCGGTCTTGGCGGTCCTAAGGGTGTAACCAAGCTCGGTCGTCTTGGCGGCGTGGTAGGTAAACTCTATGGTAAGCTCTATAAGGTGAAGAACACCGGTAAGGTGACTGGTACCACTTCTTACATCGGTGGTGTGGCTGGCTATGTTTACCAAGGTGCTGTTCTTGAAGAAGTGAAGAATACTGGTGAGGTATCAACACCTTCTACTTATGTGGCTGGTATTGCAGCTTACGTTTATGAAGACACTGAATTTAAGAAATGTGTCAACACTGGTAAGATTACCTCTACTACAACTGCTGGCTATGCGGCAGGTATCGCAGCTTACGCATATCCTGCTAAGTTTGTGGAATGTGTGAACGAGGGCGAAATCAACTCTGGCTCAAGTGCTGGTATCTTGGCTAACTGTGCAGGTAAGTCTGGTGGCTATGTTTACACCTTCGACCGCTGTGAAAACAGTGGCGATATAATTGGTAACGCTAATATTGGTGGTATCACAGCTATCCAAGTGGCTACAGCTGGCAATAGCGTTTGCCACTATATCGGCTGTTTCAACCGTGGCGACATCACCGCTACAGCAACCAAGGCTGTTTCATCATCGTCGATGGGCGGTATTGCGGCGTTCTACTCTGCAGGTTCTATTTTCGATGGTTGTGCTAACTTCGGTTATGTGACCAACACCAAGAGCATTTATACAGGCGGTATCACTGGTAACTACAAATCGGTTCCAACCGAAGCTTATCCAGTGGTGTTCAAGAATTGTGCAAACTTTGGTAACGTGGCATCGGCGGCTCAGCAGATTGCAGGTATCGTGGCTTATGTGACCAAGGATACTTATATCGACAGCTGTGTCAACTATGGTTCAATCGAGCAAAGCTTCTGGGGCGCAGCAGGTATCTGCTACACCCTCGCAGGTAAAAACAGCTCAATCACCAACTGTATCAACTATGGTGATGTGACCGTGGCTCAATACAATGCAGGTGGCGTGGTTGGTAACAACAATAGCGAATCCTCTGTGTTTGAAGGCTGTGTGAACGTGGGTAAGATTTCTACCACTTCTACTGCCGATAAGAACAACTACGGCGTGGGCGGTATCGCAGGTAGCAACTTGGATGCCTGTAAAGGTGAGTGTTGCATTGAAGGTGATGCCGGGGCTCCGGTAGAACTGCTTCAACGCTGGTCCTATCGTAGGTAGAACACGCGTTGGTGGTATCGTAGGTTCGCCAAGCTATTACGCAAAGGTGGCTCGCACTCAGCTCGTGAACTGCGTGAACGTGGGTCTTATCACTGCTGACGAAGGTTGCGGTGGTGCTCTCGTGGGTACCACTAAGGGCGAAGAAGAGAAGTATTGGGGCGACAACAACTCTTGCACCAATTCTTACTACCTCAACGACCTCTCGGCTAAGGGCGAAGGCGCAAGCTATGGCGACAACAACGTGATTGGTACAGGCGTGGGCGTTAAGGAACTCGTGGCTCTCGACCTCAACGAAGGTCAAGACACTCCTGCTTGGGTAAGAGCAGACAACTACTCTTATCAACTTCCAGTAATCGCAGCCGGCGATCCTCAAGTTCAGGCTCACGCTGCTGCTGTGGTTCTTGCAGAAGGCGACACTTACACAAATGTGACCAAGAACAAATTCAACGTCGGCACTGCCGAAAACTTGAAATGGGATGTTCCTGAAATGATTAAGATCGATGGCAACGACGCTACCGTGACTACTCCTATTCAGGGCGTGACAGTTACACTCTATGTGAAGCCTTATTTCTCAGCTTCAAAGAATGTTCCAGCTTACGTGGCTAAGGCTCCTGAAACTGAAGTGCAAGGTGTGCCTTGGATTCTGACCCTCAACGTTGAGGAGGCTACTGGCATCAACGACGTGAGCGGCAAGACCGTAGTGGGCGAAGCTTACTACACCGTAGGTGGCGCGAAGGTGGCTAAGCCTGAGGCAAACGATGGTCAAATCTACATCATCGTTCGCAAGTACAGCGACGGTTCAGTTAAGGCTCTCAAGCTCCGCAACTAATCCCTATCCTCGAAAACAACTGATGTTTTCCACATAACCCGTATGGGCGACCTCACTTGCAGGTCGTCCATATTCTTTTTATGAATTACACATAATTGATATTAATCCCAAGAATGGAATTTGCTCCATACGAAATATCGTGGTATGCTATGCTCAAATTTTTCAGGATTGTCATATATGTCACTTACATATGGTGTTCCGTATATGGCTCGTGCGAACATGGTGAATTGTATCATTTTAATGTCAGAAAAATCTGTTTTTGTAGAGTAATTTAGAAGTAAGGAAATTGATGTTGGGGTGTTGTTTATAGTGTAACGATCCAATTTCCATTTCTTTGTGTTTAATGTTTTCCGAGTTTTAGGTTTGAAATACATCTTTAAATCTTCTCTTAATATTTTAATTTCTTTTCCTGATTTATAATAGGAGGCTGGTAAAGAACGTTTTGACATTGGCGGAATAATCAGAATTCTCTCCATTTGTTTGGATTCAGTGGCGCTGTTAGTCTTGCCGCCACCAATGTTCACACCATTGGCAAGCGTGCCGACAATGCCTCCTACACCGAGAACGTTGGTGACAGCACCTAACCCAAGAGAAGCTCCTCCTCCAGATCCGTTGGATTCATTATACACAGTGTTGTCGTACCAAGGACAGGATCCTGCAAAAACATCACCTTTTGTTGTCTTAAATACATTTGCTAAATCTATATAGATGGGGTATTTAGTTTTGTTTGTTATGGAATATTCCCAATAATACTCAATATAATAGTAAGGTTTGTGTTTCAAGCATATTATTTCCACTTCAATTTCATTTGTGGAGAGTACAGAGTTTGGCGTGATGCCCCAATAGATGAAACCATCGTCTGTTGGCTTGTTTTGTGGTTTCTTTTTCTCATTAATTGGTGTGTAGCTATTGTACAGGGCGATGATGCTGTCGTTGTTGTTGGCTGGGGTTGCGTATGTGATTGCGTTTTGGTCATGATTCTGCTGACCTACTTTGTTTTGTGAACTTTCAGCGGTAGTGTTAAACTTCTCAATCTCGCCATTTTGGAATAAAATAGAGGTCACCGATTTTTTATCAATGGTGTAGGTTGGACCTTTAGGGTTTGATGCCTTTTTGTACTTTATTTCGTTAGGCGTGATTTCAGAAATAATAGCTTTCACAATATCTCCATTTTGCAAAGAGATGACGTCCTCGGCAAACGAAGCAAAGAAACAGATAGAGAAAAAGAAAAAAATACGAAATTTACGCATGGTTTTGTTTAGAAGTTTCTCACGCCTCGTCAAAACTTGCAGTATTTGTTAATTGTTGAAAAATGAAAGCGTGAGGCGGTGTCCGTTGTCAATCGAAACAAGGCATCGCCAAACGCCTACTCTGAAATTGAACAACCCACTCCTCACGCAGATGCCTATATGGACATTCCTTCTCCAAATTAGGGCGTGGAATGAGTAATACAAGCATAGCGAAGGCGTCTGTAGTATCTTCAATATTCTTCAGAGTTAAAAATTTGGCGATTTTTGTTTCAGAAAAATTGAAGCGAAACGCTTTCGTAATAATATGTAAGTGCATAAAGGCAAAGGAGGCGCTTTCGCAAAGCGCGCACTTTCGCAAATATGCTTTGCAAAGATAAACCAAATTCCACACAAAAACAATATCTTTATCAGGCAAGTTGTTTTTTTAAATTTGGCATAAGTCTTTAAATCTAAACCAAAAAACATCGGGGAAACCTGATAAATTGGGTTGTGAAACATCGGGGGAATCGGATAAATTGGGTTGCGAAACATCGGGGAAATCGGAAAAAATGCTGTTTTGAATTGTGGGGGAATTGTTTTTTTTGTATTTTTGTGTCATAAAATCAGATAGTTATGGAAAATAAAGTTTTCAAGCGAAAAATCTTCGAAAAAATGCTCCAGTGGAAGACGGAGTCTGATGGCAAAACCGCACTATTGATAGAAGGAGCCAGACGTGTTGGCAAGTCAACGGTAGTGGAGGAGTTTGCACGCAGTCAATATAAATCCTATATAATTATAGATTTTAATAGGTCGTCAGCAGAAACTAAGGGTTTGTTTGAGGATTTGACCGACTTAGATATGCTGTTTCTTAAATTGCAGGCCACTTATCATGTGCAATTGTTTGAACGGCAGTCGGTGATTGTGTTTGATGAAGTGCAGAGTTTTCCTCTTGCCCGTCAGGCAATAAAGTATTTGGTGGCAGATGGCAGATACGACTATATTGAAACTGGGTCGCTAATTTCCATAAAGAAGAATACTGAAAACATCACGATTCCAAGTGAGGAAGACCGCCTTCAAATGTATCCTATGGATTATGAGGAGTTTCGATGGGCTCTTGGCGATGAGGTGACCATTCCGTTGCTGAAAACGTTTTTGAACAAGCGTAAGCCCCTCGCTAACTCTTTGCGCACGGCTATGAGGGATTTGAGGTTATATATGCTTGTGGGAGGAATGCCTCAGGCTGTGTTAGCTTATTTGCAAACCAATAATTTACAGCAAGTGGACAAAGTGAAGCGTAAAATCATTCAGCTATATGACGATGATTTTCAGAAAATAGACACTTCTGGCAGAATTTCAAAGCTGTTCAAATCGATACCTGGTCAATTGTATAGGAATGTGTCGAGATATGTTCCAATGTCGGTGATTGGCGAAACGGGTAAGGATAAGCTGACTGAACTGGTGAAAGTGATGGAAGACAGTAAAACTGTGAATATGGTGTATCGTGCAGACGACCCGTGTGTGGGAATGGGGCTGACGCAGGACTTGGACAGATATAAGTTATTTCTGGCTGATACGGGACTGTTTGTCACTTTAGCGTTTTGGGATAAGGATTACACCGAAAATGAGATATACAACAAGCTTCTCAACGGCAAACTATCGGCTAATTTGGGGTATGTGTATGAAAATTTGGTGGCGCAAATGCTCGTGGCTGCTGGCAACAGACTGTTTTACTACACTTGGAAAAAGGACGAAAAACATAATTATGAGATAGACTTCCTTATCTCTCGTGGTGCTAAGATTTGTCCGATTGAGGTGAAGTCGTCGGGAACCAAGTCGCACGTGTCAATCGACCGCTTCAATGAAAAATTCAAGGAGCGTATTGCGTGTTCGTATATCATCACCACGAAAGACTACCATGAGGAGGAAGGTTCAAAAAATGTCTTTATTCCTGTTTGTATGACCTCCCTGTTGTGAAAAGCGGTTATTGACGCATAAGGGGACATGTGTGTTGTGTATATTTCGTGGAAAATCGTTATCTTTGTGAGTTACTAAAATTAAAAACTATATAACCGATGAGTAAAGAAACGTTTCCTCATCTTGAGGCACTGCGTGATTTGATGCGCAGTAAGCATATTGATGCAGTGATTATTCCTGGCACCGACCCTCACCAGAGTGAATATCCGAGTGAGCATTGGAAATTTCGTGACTATGTGAGCGGCTTCACAGGCAGTAACGGTACGGCTGTGGTTACGCTCGACGACGCCGGACTTTGGACCGATTCCCGCTATTTTCTGCAAGCGGCTGAGCAACTTGAAGGATCTGGCTTCACGCTCCACAAGGAGAATATCCCAGGTGAACCCACCGTGCTCGAATGGCTCGGCGAGGTGCTTGACGAAGATGCTGTGGTGGGGGTGGACGGACGATTGTTTTCGCTGATTGAGGCGAACCGGATTGAAATGTTCTGCGCTCAGAATGGCTTTATGTTTGCCCCCGATTTCCGTGCAGCAGAAGCCATCTGGACCGACCGCCCTGCACGCCCGATGAATCCAGCATTCGTACACGATGAGGCATTGGCTGGTGAAGATGTGGATAGCAAGATTTCGCGCGTGGTTGATGCCCTCGACGCTGCCGATGCCGACGGATTGCTCATCACCGCCCTCGACGAGATCGCTTGGCTGCTGAACTTGCGTGGCAGCGATGTGGACTACACTCCTGTGGTTATCGCATTTGCGTATGTGAGCGAAGATGAGCGAGTGCTGTTTATCGACTCTGAAAAGGTGACCTCTGAAGTGAAGGACCACCTGAAGAAATACGGCGTGAAAATTAAGGATTACGACGATATTGAGAAATTCCTCGGCAAAATCAGCAGCACAGCCACGGTGATGGTTGACCCTAACCGTGTGAGCGACGCTCTCGGTCAGGCGATGATTTGCAACAAAACCTATATGGCGTCGCCAGTGATTGCGCTTAAAGGCGTGAAGAACGAGTGTCAGATAGCGGGCTTCCGTCAAGCCATGCTCTATGATGGCGCGGCTATGGTGCGCATGATGATGTGGCTGGAGCAGAATGTGGCTAACGGCATCACGGAAATGGATGTTGACCGCCGTCTTCAGCAGGAGCGTGCCGCTTACGCATCGAATCGTGGCGACAGTTTCCACATGATTGCCGGCTATAAGGACCATGGTGCCATTGTGCACTACGAGGCGACCGACGAATCGGCTTACACCCTCGCCCCAGAGGGATTGCTGCTCATCGACACAGGTGGACAATATTTGGAAGGTACCACCGACATCACTCGTACCATAAGCCTCGGCAACCCCACTGCGGCAGAGAAGCACGACTATACACTCATTTTGAAAGGACACTTGGCACTGGCTCGTGCGGTGTTCCCCAAAGGCACCATGGGTGTGCAACTCGACGTGCTGGCTCGTGGTCCGCTTTGGAATGAGGGCATGACCTACCTGCATGGCACAGGACATGGCGTGGGCCACTTCTTGGGCTGCCACGAAGGTCCGCAGAGCATTCGTATGGAGGCGAACCCAACACCGCTCGAATTGGGTATGGTCACCAGCAATGAGCCGGGCATCTACAAGACAGGCGAATACGGCATTCGCACCGAAAACCTGCTCCTTTGCGTGCCAGCGTGCAGCAATGAAGAGTGGGGCGAATTCTACAAATTTGAATCGCTCACGCTTTTCCCCTACGACACCACTTTGATGGATATGGATATGCTCAGCCGCGAGGAAGTGAAGCAAATCAACGACTACCACGCTATGGTGTGCGAGCGTCTGCGCCCATTGCTCAACGCCGACGAGGCTCAATGGCTTGAACAAAAATGTAAATCAATATAAAAGTTATGGCAATTATCAGAAAAGTTAGGGGTTTCGACCCCAAAATGGGTAAGGGTTGCTTCCTTGCCGACAATGCAGTGCTCGTGGGCGATGTGACCATGGGCGACGATTGCAGCATCTGGTTTGGTGCTGTGCTCCGTGGCGATGTCAACACCATTAAGATTGGCAACCGTGTGAACATTCAAGACAATGCGGTGATTCACACGCTGTATGAGAAATCAGTGACCACTATCGGCAACGACGTGTCGATTGGCCACAATGTGGTGGTGCATGGTGCCACTATCCACGATATGGCGCTGATAGGCATGGGCAGCATCATTCTCGACCACGCAGAAGTGGGCGAAGGCGCAATCGTGGCAGCTGGTAGCGTGGTGCTCGGCGGCACCAAGATTGGTCCTCATGAACTGTGGGCAGGCAGTCCAGCGAAATTCAAAAAGATGGTTGACCCTGCGCAAGCAAAGGAAATCAACGTGAAAATCGCTAAAAACTACCTGATGTATTCTACATGGTATGAGGAATAAGGCGCACGGCGCAAAAGCATAAAATAAAAAAATAAAATGGAGAGATTCCCCGAAAGAATCTCTCCATTTTTGTTATCGGACTATCGAATTATCGAGATTTCGAGTTGTTGATTAGAGTTTCACTTTGCATGCTTTTTTGCCTTGCTTCACGATGTAGATGCCTTCGCCGAACGCGCTCTTCAGTTCGCTTGTGCTGCTGATTTGCTTGTTGGTGATAAGGGCACGGCCCTGAATGTCGTAAACGCTTACAGGTTGTGACAAATCCACAATCACATCGGTGATGCCAGTGGCTGTTTCGTTTTGCACGCCCACGATAACGGCGGTGAGAGGTGCGCCTTCAGAGTTGAGGTCCACTTCCACAGCGTATTCACCTGGTTCGGTGTTGAGGAAGTCGAGGTTGAACTTGCCACCAGCAGCAGGCAGGGTGGTGGTGCTCAGGGTGAAGAATCCCTTGTGTGCGCCGTAGAGCGAAATCTTGATGTCGCTGGTGAGTGCGATACCTTCAATTTCAATGTCGGGGCTGGTGGCTTTCTTGCCAGCGGTGGCTTTGAAAGAGCCTTCGCGAATGTTTGGACGAATCAGAGGCACATTGGTTTGTCCCCAACTGAAGTCGTCGATGTAGTATGAAGTGGTGCTTTCTGTGCCACGGCTACTGTTGAAACGGAAGCCGATAAAGAACACATCAGCCAAGTCGAGGCCCTTCAGGTCGATGGTGTAAGGCACCCATTCTTCGTTCTTGTCGGGAGAAGCAGGGATATTGAGACCGTCGATAGGCTGCACATACATGCCTTCGCCGTCTTTCTCAATGTAGCACACTTCCAGTTGGTCGGCCATGCCATCACGCATGAGTGTGCCCATCACCTTGAAGGTGAGCACAGGGTTTGGCGTGTTCTTGAAGTCGAGAGCTGGGCTCACGAGCGTCATCACGCAAGGAGTGGTTTCTTCCATTTTGCTATCGTAAGGAGTAACCTTAGCTGCGCCGTTGCCGTCATCCCAAGTGTAGCCCCACCATGCGCGGTTGCCCACTTGTGCCAGGTTCTTCCAACCCTCGATGCTCAAAGGCTTGTTTTTGGTCACCCCGTCGAAGTTTTGCATGTATGAAGCCAATGGCTTGCTTTCGTCGAGAGGCAGACGGTCGCCTTCGCGGTCCTCGGTGGTGCCGTTTTCGGTT
>OIXU01000688.1_pt1 | contig 11509 bp, 11 predicted proteins | sample 1587921 | NCBI WGS metagenome assembly OIXU01 (sample SAMN03283238) | human gut metagenome | biome: human-associated habitat; material: feces | host: Homo sapiens | place: Peru | collected 2012
AATAAAAGCGCAGGCAGATTTGCAATTTGTGAAGATTTTTGGCGATTGAATTAATTAAAGTGCGAAGCACCCGGATTAATACAAGCGTAGCGCGAGCCAAATCCATCGGAGCAAATTGGAAATCTGCCGAGAGCGTTCTTTCATAATTTGTAAAAAAAAACTCGAAATTAAGGCTAAATAGGCTGAATTCCAGTCTTTTTTTTCCCGTCTGCGGATACAGCCCCCGGCACTGCTGAAGTGCACCCCAATTATTGGACCCTTTGATTAGGCTGATTTTAAGGACTGATTCCTGAATTGTAAAGGGGTCAGTCCTTTTAATTTAACCTTAATTCTCTTTTCGTTGTACCAAGTCAAATATTCAATCAATTCCCTTTTGAAATGTTCAACAGATTCAAACTCTTGTAAATATAAAAGTTCAGATTTTAATAAACCAAAGAAATTTTCCATTACCGAATTATCAAGACAGTTGCCTTTTCGCGACATGCTTTGCCTGATTCCTTTTTCTTTCAGACGTCTCTGATAATCATACATCTGATACTGCCAGCCCTGATCAGAATGAAGAATCAGATTTGTCCCATCTGGTATTTTCTTAAATGCCTTTTCAAGCATATCAACTGTCTGAGCATAATTCGGACTTTCAGAAAGATTCCAGCTTATCAATGACTGATCATGTAAATCAAGAATCGGAGACAGATAAAGTTTTGTCCCAAACAGATTAAACTGTGTAACATCTGTAACCCATTTTTCATTAGATTTTGTTGTACTGAAATCTCGCTGTAAGAGATTAGGAGCCACTTTGCCTATCTGGCCTTTATAGGAATTATATTTATGCTGTCGAACTTTACACACGATATGTTCTTCATGCATTAGATTTTGAATTACTTTATGATTTGTTGAAAAACCTCTGTTTCTGAACTCTAAAGTAATTCTTCTGTAGCCATAACGGCCTTTATTTTCATGATAAATCTGCTGGACAAGTTCACGTTCTTTCTTGTGTTTATCCTGCTTTGGATGAACTTCTGAGTAATAAAATGAGCTTCTTGGCAAACCTGTAAGTTTTGTTAAATCTGAAACATTGTATTTTGACCTTAGTTCTCTGACAGCTTCGACTTTTCTATGTCTTTTTTCTGCTGTTGTTTCTTTCTGTCGTCTTCCTGAACTAAGGCCAGATATTTTTTTAGGTATTCATTCTCCATTCGAAGATATGCCAGTTCTTCGTCCTTCGTCCATTCTTCTCTTGGTTTATTTGGTATTAAACTTTTCTTTGGCATTTTTGAATACCTGCCTTGTTTCTGAAACAGAGCTTCTGTACCACCGGTAAGATATTTCTTTCGCCATGTACTGATTGTTGTCTTAGTTGTTATTCCAAAAATCAATGCTGTAGCTTGATCTGAAAGATGTCGCTCTTGCTGATAGTTTAACACTTTTAGCTTAAATTCTCCGCTAAAATGTCGCGTTGGCGCTGTAAATTTCCCATTTAATTCGTACTGTGCTATCCATTACTCTATGGATTTTCGATCTGGACCATACATTTGAGAAAGGATTCTAGTTCCGAACCCTTTGTTCTTATGATCTAAAACAATTTTAAGCTTAAGTTCTTCTGAGTATTTAGACATAAAAAATGCACCTCCTAAAGTGAACTTTATTTGTCCAACTTTAGGGGTGCACTTCATGCCGGGGGTTTTTATATCCTTGTAAAACTTTTCGTCTACCTTTATACTATACATTATGGGTGAGGAAACAAAGAAAAAGACAGCTGAGCCGGAAAAGGCTTCTGCAAAAAAAACTGTTAAAAAAACTGCTGCAAAAAAATCAGCCGCCGTATACGATGAAAACAGCATTCTTCATTTGGAAGGACTTGAGCACATAAGGCTCAGACCCGGAATGTATATCGGTTCTCTTGGTGACGGAACTAACGAAAATGATGGAATTTACATCCTTTTAAAAGAAGGAATTGATAATGCTGTTGATGAATTTTCCCAGGGATTTGGCGACAGGATTGACATTCAGATAACCGAAGAAGGCCGCGTAAAAATCCGTGATTATGGGCGCGGAATTCCTCTTGGAAAACTTGAGCAGTGCGTAAGCGACGTCAATACAGGGGCAAAATATAATAATTCTGTATTCAAGCAGGCTATCGGTATGAACGGCGTTGGAATAAAGGCTACAAACGCCTTGTCTTCATATTTTAGGGCCGCTTCTATACGTGATGGAAAAATGGCCGTTGTTGAATATGAGCGCGGTAAAAAGAAGTCTTCTAAAAACGGCGCTGCTAAGCCCGGCGTAAAAAATGGAACTTACCTTGAATTTGTTCCCGACAGCGAAATGTTCGGAAAGTATTCCTATAACATGGAGATGGTTGAAAAACGCCTCTGGTATTATGCGTATCTTAATCCGGGGCTGCAAATTTATTGCAACGGCAAGGTTTTTGTAAGCGAAAAAGGGCTTGAGGACCTTATTGCGCACGAGATGGATGGCGCTGAAAAATCGCTGTACAATTTTTTTACATATAAAGGCAAGAATATTGATTTTGTCCTTACGCATACGGCAAGCCTTGATAAAGTTGTGTATTCATTTGTAAACGGACAGGTTACAGAAGACGGCGGTACTCACGTCACTTCGTTTCTGGACGGTTTTACCCGCGGTGTAAATTCATTCTTCAAGAAAACCTATGATGAGAAGGATGTTTCTTCCGGTCTTATGGTCGCCTTGAAAATTGGAATTGACAACCCGATGTTCACGAGCCAGACAAAAAACAAGCTCGGAAATGTCGAGATTCGTCAGCCTATAATCCAGGAAGTTCAGCTTGCCGTTGACGACTGGCTGAGGCACAACCCTGAAATTGCGGATATTCTTGAAGAAAAGATAATTCGCAACATGAAGGCGCGCGATGAAATAAATAATGTCTCAGCAAAGCAAATCCGGGATGCGGAGCGTTCCGCGACTTTCAAGATTCACAAGCTTTTGGACTGCAGATATCACCTTCAGGATGGCGCAAAGGGCGCGAATTCAATGATTTTTATTACGGAAGGTGACTCTGCGACCGGCTCTATGGTAAATTCCAGGGATGTTTCCGTTCAGGCGATTTTTAGTCTTCGCGGTAAACCTGAGAATATGTTCGGGCGCAAAAAGACAGCGCTTTTTGAAAATGAAGAATTAAGAAACCTTACGTTGAGTCTTGGCGTTCAAAAAGATGTAGGGGATTTGCGCTACAATAAAATCATTATTGCGACCGATGCCGATAATGACGGATTCCACATCAGAAATCTTGTGATGACATATCTTTTGCTTTATTTCGAGGAGCTTGTGCTTACAGGACACGTTTTTATTCTGGAAACACCGCTGTTCCGCGTAAGAAACAAGAAGAAAACAATATACTGCTATTCGGAAGAAAGCCGGGACAAGGCGCAGAAGGAACTTGGCAAAGACAGCGAAACGACGCGGTTTAAGGGGCTTGGTGAAATTAATGGCGATGAATTTAAAATGTTCATCCGGGAACGCAAGGAAGGAGAAAATGAAGATGTGGGAATGCATCTTACTCCCGTTACGGTTCAGGCTTTGAAGAATGTTCCTAAGGTTCTTGAATTTTACATGGGAAAAAATACTCCGGAGCGCAGGGATTTTATTGTCCACCATCTGGCTTCTGAAATCGATGCCTGATATTTTTTTATTCGGGTTATTTCAAAAAACTTTTATTTAGCCCGAATGTCGGGTTTTATAAATTCAGCAATTGAATGGGCTGCCAGAAAAAGCGCGTCAAAACGAATAAATTTTAGTTATAATTAGTAGTACATATTGAAATACTACTGTATTTGCTGATAAAATCTTTTTAGAAAATAAAACTGACGAATCTCTGCAAAAAATCGAGGAGGATTTTTTTATGAGAACTTTGGAACATAAATATCTTGGAACAGCGGAATTTTATAAGCGCGCTGTAAAAATCGCGATTCCAGTAATGCTTCAGCTTTTAATCCAGAATCTTGTTTCCCTTATTGACAATTTTATGGTTGCCGGACTTGGCGACGTAAAAATGAGCGGCGTAAATGTCGCGGGCCAGATTAATTTTATATTTCTTATCCTTGTGAATACAGTCTGCCTTTCCGCCGGGATTTTTATGAGCCAGTTTAAGGGCGCGGACGACAAGGAGGGAATGCGTCAGACTCTGCGCTTTAAAATTATCGTTACAGGAATTTTTGGACTTGCGTATACGGTGGTTTCGTTTATTGCGCCAAGAGATCTTTTTGGAGTGATGGTTACAATAAACAAGGATGCCGTGCAGATTCTTGACCAGGCCCAGATTTATTCCCGTTCCGTTGCGCTTTCCTGGTTCTTTATGGTTTTTGCGCAGTCATTTGCCTCTTCATTGCGCGATATTGAGATTGTAAGAGTTCCGCTGATAATCTCTTCAATTGCGACTCTGGTCAATACGTTTTTTAACTGGCTTCTGATTTACGGAAATCTTGGCGCGCCGCGGCTCGAGGTTGCCGGTGCAGGCTATGCGACTGTTATTGCGCGCGGCGTTGAGCTTGCTCTGTTTATCGCGTATTGTGTGGCAAAGCGTCCGCCGTTTATGTTCAATCCTTTTAAGATTTTCTTCATAAAATTCAAGCTTTTTGGAAATATTTTTGCGAAATCCCTTATGATTTTGTATTCTGAGCTTTTCTGGGCTTTTTCAGAAACTTTTTCAAATGCTCTTTACAATACTCGTGGCGGCGCGGAGATTGTAAGCGGAATGGCAGGCGGATTTGCCGTTGCGAACCTGTTCTTTATCTGTTTCAGCGGAATCGTTACTGCTGCCAGCGTCATTATGGGGCAGGAGCTTGGCGCCGGAAAACTGGAACAGGCCAGAAAGTATAAGAATTGGGTTCTGTCCGGCGCGACTATTTTTGGCGCAATTTTTATGCTGATTGGTTTTGGCACGACATCTATTGTTTCGTTTGTATTTAAAAATCTTACGTTTGAGGCGCAGGAAATTGCGAAGCACCTTATAATTGTCGCGGCGGCGTATCTTCCTCTCTGGGCTTTCTTGAACGGTCAGTATGCTGTTTCAAGGACTGGCGGCGATACTACAATGGGCGTTATTTGTGATACTGTGGCGAATGTGCTGTTTATAGGCGGAATGGTGGTTCTTACGTTCCTTACAAAGCTTGGTCCGGTAGAAATGTATGCGATTGTAAAACTTAGCGATATTGCAAAGACTATTATTGCATATTTCTGGTTGAAAAAAGAACGCTGGCTTGTTAATCTTACAGTGGCTGAAAAATAGCTTCAGTAAGATTTTTATGCGCGGAGTTTTAAGATGAAAAGAATCATTTGCGTCGGCTTATTTTTTGTTCTGGGGCTTTCTGGCGTTTTTGCGTGCAAATTCAATAAACTGACCCATAAGCTTACAGAGTGTGATGAATACACTGATATTCCTATGCCGGAAAAATGTAAAAAGGCGCATAGTGAGTATAATGCCTGGCTTATAAGCGCGGCAAAAGAGAAGGTCAGAAAGCAGGTTGAAACCACAAAAAAAGAGCTGAAGGAAACTTCGCGTCAGGTTGGGAAAGACACCAAAAGAATTGTAGACCAGGCTGACAGCACTGGAAACAAGGTGAAGGATTCATTCTTTAAATTTCTGGAAAAGAACTTTTTTTCTTCAGGCTCGGAAACGGAGTCTGAAGAGGATTCTGAAAGGTTTGAAATCAGCGAGGAATAAAAACTTTCAAAATGCAAAAATTGAAATCGTACCCCTTTATTGAGGTACGATTTTTTTTATAGCTATTTTACAAATTCTTTTTTCAGGAAATCCAAATCCAGCTCAGGATAAAGGACATGGGCTGAAAGCAGCTTGTTTACGCGCTTTTTGGCTTCTTCCTGTACTTTTGGATCAAGGTTGATTTTTCCCTTTGCCGGCTTTCCGTCTTTTGTAAGTCCAGGCTTTGTTCCTTTAAGTACAAAGTCAATGATAGAAGCGACTTCTTTCATGTCTTCCGTGTTAAAGCCCAGAGTTGTAAGTCCTGGAGTTCCGATTCGGATTCCGGAAGTCCACCATGCTCCGTTTTTGTCATAAGGAAGCGCATTGGCGTTTGCTGTGATTCCGCAGTTAAAAAGAGCGGCTTCCGCCTGTTTTCCTGTAAGACCGTAAACTGTTACATCTGCAAGCATAAGGTGGTTGTCTGTTCCGCCGGTCTGGAGCGGCATTCCAAGCGATTTGCAGGCTTCGGCAAGCGCCAGGGCATTTTTTATTACATTGCCTGCGTATTCCCGGTATGCCGGGGTGTTCGCTTCTTTCAGCGCGATTGCTTTTGCGGCCATTACGTGTCCTAAAGGTCCTCCCAGAACCATAGGGCATCCCTTGTTTACGTAGTCAGCGTATTCTTTTTTGCAGAGAATAAGGGCGCCACGCGGACCGCGCAGTGTCTTATGGGTTGTTGTTGTTACTATATCCGCCCATTTTACCGGGTCGTAGTCGTCTGTGAATGCTTTTCCGGCTACAAGACCTGCAAAGTGCGCCATGTCGACCATCAGAACTGCTCCGCATTTGTCTGCGATGTCGCGGAATCTTTTGAAATTAATTTTTCTTGGATAGGCAGAATAGCCTGCGAGCAGGATAAGCGGTTTTACTTCCATAGCCTGCTTTTCAATTTTATCGTAGTCAAGAAGACCTGTGTCCTCTTCAACTCCGTAAGGATGGCTTTCAAACATTCTGGCAGATACGTTCATCCTGTAGCCATGTGTAAGGTGTCCGCCGCATGAATAGTCGAGTCCCATAAGGCGCTGGTTTCCAAAACGCTTTCTGAGCATATCGAACTGTTCGGCGGTAAGGTCGTTCAGTGATTTTACGCCAAGTTCTTCAAGTGTAGGAGTTTCTACTTTTGCAGAAAGAATTGCCCAGTATGCAACAAGGTTTGTGTCTGCTCCTGAGTGCGGCTGCACGTATGCGTATTCTGCGCCAAAAAGTTTTTCAGCTTCGCGTGCGGCTGTGTTCTCAACGGCATCTATGTTTACGCATCCTCCGTAATAGCGGTGCTCAGGATAGCCTTCGGCGTATTTGTCTGTAAGAAGGTTTCCCATTGCTGCCTGAACGTTGAGTGAACAGTAGTTTTCTGAAGCTACAAGTTTTAAATGACTTCTCTGGTTTTCAAGTTCGTTTACAATCGATGCGGCGATTTCCGGACTGATTTCGGCTACCTGCTGAAGGTTTGCCACATAGGAACACATTGCGGCATTCGGTTTTCCGTTGCATGATGAAAGATATTCTTCCAATGGTGTTGACATATAAACTCCATAAATAGCCTGAATGTCGAGTTTGTTGTAAAAAGAATAAAAGCGCAGGCAGGTTTACAATTTGTGAAGATTTTTGGCGATTGAATTAATTAAAGTGCGGAGCACCCGAATTAATACAAGCGTAGCGCGAGCCAAATCCATCTGAGCAAATTGGAAATCTGCCGAGAGCGTTATTTCATAATTTTCAAAAAAACTCGAAATTAAGGTTAAATAATTATTTTTGAGATAGATAAGTGTACTTTTAAAAAGTGCTTTTTTCAATAAGAAGAGCGTGTTTTAAAGGTAATAGCATTAAAATAACCTGACCGGAGCCAGGTTTTGCAGGAATCAATAAATTTGCTTTATGATTCTGCCGGGCCTCTTCTTTTTGGCTTGTCCTCTGCGATTGAAACGCGGATTTTTCGTCCGTCAATGTCTTTTCCCTTTAGCCCGGCGATCGCTTTTTCCGCGCACAGGTCGTCCGGCATTTCAACAAATCCGAATCCTTTTGAAAGTCCGCTTGTCCTGTCCTTTATGATTGTCGCCGAGGAAACTTCGCCAAATTCTGAAAATTTTTCTGTAAGAATTTCTTCTGTAGTCTTGAAATTAAGGTTGCCTATGTATATTCTTTTCATATAAAAACTTTGCTGAATTTTTTAAGGTTAATCAATTGGTTTTAAATTTTATTGGACAAATTTTAAGTTTTGCCGGGGCTCTCTGTCTTCTTCTTTTTGGAATGGATATGCTTTCCAACGGAATTCAAAAAGGCGCAGGAAGCAGCCTTAGGAGTCTTCTTGGCAAGATAACAGGGAACAGGTTTTCTGCCGTTCTTACAGGTCTTGCGGTTACGGCGATAATTCAGTCCTCCGGGGCTACCACTGTTATGGTAGTAAGTTTTGTCAACGCGGAAATTCTTTCCCTTACGCAGGCTATTGGAATCATTTTCGGGGCGAACATCGGAACAACTGTAACGGCGTGGATTGTTTCATTCTTCGGTTTTTCGTTCAGCATGGAAGCCGCGGCGATTCCGCTTTTTGGACTTGGGTTTATCCTTCAGTATTTTAAGAAGCTAAAAATCCATAATTTTGCGTACTGTTTCATGGGTTTTGCAATCCTTTTCATGGGGCTGGGTCTTTTAAAAGATTCAATGCAGCTGCCGCCGCCGGCGATTAATTTTATACAGAAACTTACGGATCTTGGCTTTGCCGGGCTTCTGCTGGGAGTTCTGATTGGAGCGGTGTTTACGGCTCTTATACATTCCTCTTCAGCAATGACGGCGATTGTTCTTGCGATGGCGGCAAACGGCTCGCTTTCGTGGAAACTTTCGGCGGCTATAGTTCTTGGAAGCAATATAGGTTCGACCATTGATGCCGTAATGTCTTCGTTCGGGGCGAATATCAATGCAAGGCGCACTGCCGCGGTTCACGTGGCTTTTAATGTCACAGGAACTCTGATTGCTCTTTTATTGTTTGATCCGTTCCTTGGCTTTGTTGATTTTTTAATTCCCGGAACGCCCGCCTCTAATATAACAACGCATATCGCAATGCTTCATACGGTTTTTAATCTGTGCGCGACGCTGATTTTCCTGCCTTTTGTGAATCAGATTGCATCGCTTGCGCAGAAATTCATAAAATCGTCGCAAAAAGAAGAGGACTTGCATTACAAGCTTCCGGTCATTCTTCCTAAAAATCATATTTCAGCGGATGTATATTCATTCCAGATGCAGAAAGAGATTTCCAAGATGTCAGCCCGTGTTTTGGGAATGATTGACTTGATTGCGCAGGGCGTTACCGGCGACCCGGATGAAATTGAAAGTTATGCTGAAAAAATTACTGCGGACGAAGCGTACATAGACGAAATGAACGAGGCTATCTCGCATTTTCTTCAGATTTGCTCGCGGCAGGAAAACGCGAACCATAATGACCGTCAGAATTATTCGCGCCTTATTCACGTCGCCCAAAGCATAGAAGATCTTAGCGATGAATGCTGCTCGATGATGCACACTGTTGTAAAATATATTTCAGAGAAAAAAATCATACAGGGTTCAGGAAGGGTAAGAAAGTTGCTTTCGTATCTTGATCAGGTAAGGATTTTCTATGAGCAGGCCTGCACTTTCATCGCGCTTGGAATTTCTGATGACGAAAGGAATATGTCCGCCGAAATTGAAGATAAGATTGACCGCACTAAGAAGGAGCTTCAGAAATCAAGCCGTAAAAGGATTGAAGCCGGCGGTGATGTAAAGACTGAGCTTCAGTACATGGATATTGTAAGAAAAATTGAAAGAGCCGGCGACTGCGTTTATGCAATCGTCCAGGCGCTTTCTTCAAAGTGATTATTTTTCGGTATGGCGAACTTTTTCAAGATATTCTTTTAAGCTTTCCGCAAGGTTCTTTTCTGCCTTGTATGTAAGGAGATAGCGGATTTTTTCTTTTCGTTCCTCGCGTTTCTGCTGAAGATGAATCTTGTAGTTTTCGATTCTGAATACAATCTGGTTTTCTTTTGCGAACGCCCTGATTTTTGCCATGACCTGGAACGAGCTGAAAAGGTCGACCACAAAGATTCCGTAGAAAAATCCTATTACAAATGAAAACGCTATATGGTTTGTGAACCAGTATAACCACGATTCTATGTGCGGATGAATAAGAAAGTAGTAGACTGCGCTTAAAATCCACCAGAAAAAGGTGTAAAGCGGACAGATGATACCCTGGATATTTCCCCACTGGTTTCTGTAGTCCCAGAGCATTATTTTCATTCCTTTTATAAAAATAAGTCCGGCGATATATTCAAATGCGGTTATTGCAAGAGCCATAAGCGCGAACAGCACTATTTTCTGCAAGGTAGGATTCTGTATAAACGAAACATTTATATGCGACAGAAGAAACAGGACAATCAGGGAAATTCCATAGATTGGCAGGTACGGACCGGTTAGGAAGCCGGGGTTCACCCATTTTTTTTCAACACCCTTTAACGGGGAAAAACGTCTGTAGATGAGTTCGATAGACCATCCGATTATGCTTCCGACACAAAACAAAAACGCTAAAACTAAAAATAACGACATATAAAAAAGATAATGACTTGAACAGGATAAATCAAGATTTGATTCAGTTTTTGTTTCAGTAGAGGACGGATGATATTTCCATTGGAATATATTTTTTCCGCTTCTGGCGGCTCATTCAATTTTTGCGCTGAATTTATGGCACTTGGCATTTGGGCTATTTTATATTTTGTGCTATAATTTCGCCATGTATCTGGGAGAAGACTTTAAAAAATTTCTTGAGCCGCAGACAAACCGCCGTGATTTTATTTTAAATTGGCTTTCCGCACGCGGTGTAAAAACTGCCGTCATGCCGATTGACGGACACGAGCATATATGCGTTGTTTTTCCAAAGGAATCCTACAGCCCGCTTTTTAAAATAAAAACCGTGATTGCCCATTATGACATTTTTCCGGGAAGTCCGGGCGCGAACGACAATACTTCATCCGTTTTTTGCCTTATGAACTGGGCCGCCAGGCTTTATAACAGCGGAATCCGGCACAATGTGCGCCTCATTTTTACAGACGGAGAAGAAATTGCTTCCGTGCGGAAAGATTCTGAGCCGGCGCAAAAATCTTTTTCCGCGGAAAATCCGGTTTCGGCGCAGGGGGCTTTTGGGCTTGCAAATGTCTTTAAGCGGCTTAATATTGTTGACGACGATGTCTACGTTTTTGACTGCGTTGGCCGTGGAACAGTTCCGGTTCTTTCTAAGAGCTTTGTTCCCTTGAAAGCCGGTTCAAAATTCAGGAACAGTTTTTTTTCCATTGAATCGCGCATCGCCCGGATTCTGCGTTCATCCTGCGACGGAAAATTCGTTTCACTTCCTGTTCCTTACAGCGACAACGCCGGATTCCTTGCGCATGGAATAGCCGCGGTCGCGGTTACAATGCTTCCTGTAGACGAGGCGAATGAATATATGTTCAATCTTGTTCGTTTTCCGTATCTTGAGGATTTTGTGCTGAACCGCAAAGTTCCGCAGGACGTGGAAAAATCGTTCCTGGAAAAAATGATTCCCGCGTCATGGAAAAAATTCCACACGCGTCAGGACAATTTCGATTCTCTTACCGAGGAAAGTTTTGTTATGATGGAGAAAATTCTACAGAACCTTGCGGTTCTTAAAATTCCATGTTGACGTTGTTTTGATTATCCCGAATGTCGAGTTTTTTGTAAAAAGAATAAAAGCGCAGGCAGATTTACAATTTGTGAAGATTTTTGGCGATTGAA